>Ga0255783_10004643_pt1 | contig 12541 bp, 11 predicted proteins | sample 011ome_22_FD_179981 | JGI IMG/M metagenome (GOLD analysis project Ga0255783, IMG submission 179981) | Coastal salt marsh microbial communities from the Groves Creek Marsh, Skidaway Island, Georgia - 011507BT metaG (version 2) | ecosystem: Environmental > Aquatic > Marine > Intertidal zone >... | reverse complement strand
AAATAGAAGACTGCTCTGCAAAATGAAAAAGCCCTCGGGAATGAGGGCTTTTTCGAAATCATTTTTTGGGAGCCCTTTATTTTTTGGCTAATGCAATTTTGGAGGCTTTTTTACTGGAGCAATTGCAACCATCAATCGAAATTTGGTCACCTTGAGCAAGCTTAGTGGGGCAATCAAACCCATCTAATGCTGTTTTGCTTGATACTTGAACTTGTTTTTCACGTTTTCCTTGTTTAACCGTCAGAGTTTTGGAATCCGCATCAAAGCTAACTACTTTTCCTTTGATGGTCTTGGATGGGCAACCTGCGTAAATGGATGCGGTCAGGGATAGGCTGGCGAGGATGGATAATAGGATTTTCATTTTATAGGTATTGTGGGTTTATGGAGATATTTCCTCCATTCTTCCAATCTACTATTTCCAAAGAGACAAGAAAGAATTATTTCTATGGTGAAATTATTTTTCCATGAGAAACTTTACTAAATTTGCTCCCTCTATCTCCGCCGTTTTGTTTTTATTGGGGATTCCAACCTTAAGTCTGGCTCATCCGATCCCTGATCTCCCTGTTTTTGGTACATTCGATCGCAATGGCACTTCTTCTGTCTTAGTTGAAGTGGATCCTAGAGCCTTCTCTGAAGACCCTGAAGCTGTTCCTTTTTTGACAGTGCAAGGACTTAAGGATCTTAATCAAACTGAGCAGAACAAGTTACTCGAACAGGCCAAGGAACTGCTCGATGATTCCTTGCGTATACGCCTGAATGAGGACAGATGGTATCTTCCAGACTTCAGCTTCGAGTTTGCTTCCCGCACCACACCTGAGGTTCAAGAAGAACCCGTTGTGTTCATCCAGGCACAAACTCATCTCACACGTGAATCGAATGCCACCTACCAAATCAAAGCCCAAGAACGAGCACCCCTCGATCTGATCTTTACCAACCGGATCAATGGCGTGCCCCACCGTCGGGTCAATGTATTGTTTCCTGGAGAAGAGAGCTTTGTGCTAAAACTCCCTACCCTTTCCTCCACTCAATCCAAAGATTCACCGGAAACCACACATCCAATCGAAACGGATTCAGAGAATTTCACCCACCCAGACAATTGGAGCACTTTTTCCTCATTTTTACGGCAAGGCTTTCTTCATGTTCTCCCTCTTGGGCTTGATCACATTCTCTTTGTCTTAGGCCTATTTTTCCTCTCAAGAAAATGGAAGCCTCTCATCTATCAGGTCTCCTGTTTTACCGTCGCCCACACCATTACTCTTGGTATGGCCACATTGAATTGGGTCTCCGTTCCGGCAAGTATCGTAGAGCCTATCATCTCCGCAAGCATTGCTTTCGTTGCTCTGGAAAATATTTTCTTCCCTGCCTATCACCGTCGACGCCTTCTCATTGTCTTCTTTTTCGGTTTAATTCACGGGCTCGGTTTTGCTGGAGCCCTTTCAGATCTTAGGCTTGATCCTTCGGTATTGGTTCTTTCTCTGATTGGATTTAATTTAGGCGTGGAAGGGGGGCAGTTAGCCGTTATTCTTATCGCTTTAACAGGGGTGTTTAGATTCAAGGAAGAGTCTTTCTATCGTAAAGTTATTGTGATTCCTGGATCACTCCTGATTGCTGGACTTGGAATTTTTTGGACGATTCAAAGAATCTGGTTTTGATCCGATCAAGGCACCTTCAAAATAAAAGTTTTCTTTTTTTCTTTTTTCTCCGTGCAAATTGGTTTTTTGAGAGCTAGGGATTACTAAATCTAATAGCTCAGTTATGAAACGCTTATCCCTTGCCCGATTCTTTTCGTTCCTTTTCCTTCCCCTATTCCTTGATGCCAAGGACTTCCGTCTAACTACTAAGGAGTTAGCATTGGAAGTTTCCAAGATCGACCAAATCCTTGAATCCACTCACAAGGATAAGCAGGTTTCACCAACAAAAATCCTTCCCCGCGCTTTATTGGTTCGGCGTGTTTACTTAACCGCTGCCGGAAGAATACCCAGCTATCCAGAACTGGAAGAACTTGCCCCGTTTGATCAAACCAATCTCAAGGAAAAGTTAATCGACCAGCTTTTACAATCGAGGGCCTACGAAAGCCAAATGTTCAATTGGTGGGCTGACCACCTCCGAGCCAAGACCTATGTGATGGGACAAGCCAACCAGATCGGTGCTGGCTTTCTCTATGTCGATTGGCTGAAGTCTCAAATTGCAGACAATGTTACCTTTGATGAAATGGCCAGATTAGTCATCGCATCGGAAGGTTACCCGTGGGAAAATGGCGCGGTTGGATATTATATCCGGGACGACGGCATGCCTTTGGAAAACATGTCCAACACCGCAGAGTTATTTCTTGGAACGCAAATGGTCTGTGCTCAATGCCACAACCATCCCTTTGATAAGTGGACCCAGATGGAGTACTACCAAATGGCGGCACACACTTATGGGATCGTCACTCGATTGCAGGGAGAACGCTCCGGGGAAATCCGTAAAATGATTAAGAATGGACCCAAGGAAATGGGATCCATGCAAATGTCTTCTATGATTTCCAAAGGTGGCAGCAAAGAGGCCCGTGCTTTTCGTCAGGCACTGCAGGACATGCTTTTGCCCCTGCAATTTGGAGCCAGACACCAAGAGCGCAAATTGAAACTTCCACACGACTACAAGTACGAGGACGGAAAGCCTCATCAGGTCGTACAAGCCGGAGTTATTTTTGATTCCAACACCAACGGCGAACACGAAGAACTGAGTCAGGTTGATCAGTATGCGAATTGGTTAACCTCTCCGAAAAATCCCCGATTTACCAAGGTGATCGCCAACCGAATGTGGAAAAAAGTTTTTGGGCGCGGATTAGTTGAGCCCCTCAACGACTGGAAAGATGATACCGAAGCGTCCATCCCCTCTCTGCTTGATCACCTAGCTGAACTCATGGTTCAGCTAGACTATGATCTACGGGAGTTTCAGAGGGTCTTGATGAATCTGGAAATTTTTGAAAGAGAGGCCTACCAAAAGGAACTCGAGCCTCTTGAGCCATATTGGTTTCCTGCTCCTGTTCTCACCCGTATGTCAGCTGAACAATTATGGGACTCCTTACTTGCCATCTTTGTACCCGATGTAGACGGGCGATCCTGGGAGGAGGAAGTGGATCATATCAAACTCAAAAAGGAAACCTTGCAGAAATATCGGCAGAAGGTCGAGTCTATGGGTTCTGAAGAGCTCATCGGATATATCCAGAAAGGACTTAAGCAATCCTTGGAAATTCAGGAGGAGATGAATGAATTATCTGCCAAAATCAAAGTGGCCGTGGAGGCTGATGATCGAGAAGAGCTTAGCCAATTAAAAACCCGGCAGAATCAGTTACGGGGACAGCAGCAATCTGCCATTGCCAGTTGGATCATGGGCGAGGAATTCGATGTCCGTCCGATGTACCGTAATAATCCATTTCCCAGCAAGAAGCCACCATCCCCCGACCGGAAAAGATTTCCTCATTATTTACGTCGGGCTTCCGAACAAAACTCTCCCACAGGTGCGGATCACTTTTTGCGTGAGTTTGGCCAGTCGGACCGTGAACTAATCGATAATGCCAGAAAGGAAGCATCCGTTCCTCAGGTGCTCAATCTGCTAAACAATGGTTTGCGATGGAGAGTGGTCGATCCAAACTCTTTGCTCACTCAGAAAGTTATGGAGAAAACCACGGTGGAGGAAAAGATTGAGGTAATCTACCTCGGCATGCTGCAAAGAAAACCCTCGGATGAGGAGATGAACCTATGCATCGAAACCCTTGATTTGGGCAATCCTCCCCTGCTGGCATCTAATCAAAAAAACGGGAACGCGGAGCACCTCAAAAAAGCCCATAAAAAATGGGAGTGGGAAAATAAGCGTTACTTTAAAAGAGTTCACGATGAATTACGCCATCTTGCCTGGGCCCTGCTCAATACCCGTGAATTTTCTTTTATCCAATAAAATCGCCATGAAAAGATCTTCTCATTTCTCCTCCGAACTCGACCGCAGAGCCTACCTCTCCCTTGCCGCTAAAGGATTTCTTGGCGTTAGCATCTTGCCGTGGGCAACTCCCTCTCCTTTGGGAGGTGCCGGGTTGGGTCTTAACCGCCCGTTTAATTACGCACCCAAGGCCAAGAATGTGATCTACCTATATATGTCTGGGGGCATGAGCCACCTCGACACCTTGGATCCAAAATCAACGGAGGTCAGGGGTCCCATGGAATCCATCGGTACCAAGACCGATGGGATAATGCTCGCCGAAACTTTACCCCTGGTTGCCAATCATTCCGAAAAAATTGCCGTGATCCGGGGGCTCACATCCACCAAGGGAGCCCATGAACAAGGAAACTACTTCATGCACACAAGCTACGATAAGCGCGGTACCATCGTGCATCCGAGCATGGGTTCATGGGTAACCCGTCTCGACGGGCGCTTCAACCCCACCCTTCCCGGTGCAGTAGTCGTAGGGACTGGAAATGCTCACCCGCTTTCTGGATTTCTATCAACTCAGCATCAGCCTCTCAAAGTCGGGTCTCCCGGAAAAGGTTTGGCTAATTGTGAGCACAAGGGGGTAACGGAAGAAAAATTTTCCAGAAATCTGAGCCTTGCCCAAAAGTTGGACCAATCCTTTGTCGAAAAATATAACCTCGCTTCTGTGCGTTCTTACGCGGACATGTACGAGGATGCGGTTCGGTTGATGCGAAGCAAAGATCTGGATGCCTTTGACCTCAGTAAGGAGCCTCAAGAAGTTCGGGCTGCTTATGGTCGGGATACATTCGGGCAGGGCGTTCTGTTGGCCCGCAGACTGGTAGAAAAACAGGTACGTTTTGTTGAAGTCCAATTGGGCGGATGGGACACCCACAACAACAACTACGAAAGGATATTTGAAAGATGTGATATCCTTGATCAGGCTCTTTCCGCATTGCTCGACGATCTCAGTAAGCGGGGTATGCTTGAGGAAACTCTCGTCGTCCTGGCAACCGAGTTTGGCCGCACGCCCGACTACAATGTAAACGAAGGCAGGGACCACTACCCCAAAGCCTTTTCCTGCATGCTTGCGGGCGGCGGAATTAGGGGGGGGCAGGTTTGGGGAGCCACCGACCCGGAGGGACGTGAAGTGGTGGATGGCATCACCCAGATTCCTGATTTCAACGCCACCATCGCCTATGCTCTTGGCCTCCCCCTCGATGAAATCATCTTTTCTCCATCTCGGCGCCCCTTCACTCTAGCCGACAAAGGACAGCCTCTTACTCAGCTTTTTTAACCAATCTACCATCCGGTTTTGGGATCTAATCCAAATAGACAAAGGGTCTTTGGGCTCGACCTTTCCCCGCACCATCGCCATGGATTATCTTTTTAACCCTTATGTTTAACAAACTACTATGAAGTACCTCGCATATTTCGCGCTCTTGCTTCCTTTCATTGTGTCTGAAGCCAAACCCACCTCCGAATCCACTGAAAATGTCATCGTCATCGAACTGAAGGACGGTCCTGTTGTCATTGAGACTTTCCCAGATGTCGCCCCAAAACATGTCGAGCGAATCACCAAACTCGCTCAGGCTGGAAAGTATGATGGGGTTGCTTTTCATCGGGTAATTGAGGGTTTTATGGCTCAAACCGGTGATGTCCAATTTGGCAATGTGAAGGATTTCAGCACTTCAAGGGTTGGAACTGGCGGATCGGACCTGCCCGACCTGAAGGAAGAATTTAATGATAAAAAACATGAGCGCGGCACCTGCTCCATGGCACGCTCCTCCAGCCCAAATAGTGCCAATAGTCAGTTCTTTATCTGCTTCGAGCCTGCCCCCTTTTTGGATCGTCAATATACAGTTTGGGGTAAGGTCATCGAAGGAATGGAGTTGGTCGACAAAATCAAAATGGGATCCAGTCGAAATAACGGATCCGTCAATGACCCGGATCATATGATCAAGGTAACGGTTGGCAGACCGGCAGAAGACAGCAAAAATTCGGAGAAAGAATAAAGCTCCCTCCGCCCTAAAAACTTAGGGAGCGGAATCTATTAGTTGGTCACAATCCAAGTGGTAGAGACCCACAAAAAACTCTTCGTCCCATCTTTCTTCCACAGTAAGTTTACCCAAAACCCGAATCACTCGGTCCATACTTACCTCCACCCCTTTTTGAGAACGGGCCACCACCCAACCATTGGCTTCTGGTGCTTGCCCAAAGCAACAACTTAATTGATCGGGCATCAGTAAGAATTCTTTAACGAGATTCTCCTCGTCTACAACGGTTGGAACCATGAATCCTTCCAAAGCTACTTTTTGGTTGGAGAGGCTTCGAATATCCCTTGGCACCCGATTAGCGTAGGCGGAGAAGTCAAAGGTTAACCCATCTTTCTCCCAATCAATTTCATATTTAAAATCTGTGAGTTTGGAATAACGAAGCAACTCATAGCCAGTCGAGGAATCATGTTCTGGAAGGTTGTTCAAAATGGGGGTAGATGTTTGATTTACTTCAGCCGAAAGTAGGGTCGTTTGGCCAAAGACAATTTCTCCTTCTAGGACCTCACCCGATGGACCACCTTCCTGGATGATTTCTTTACCTTCCTGATTTTCTCTTTCTTGGATTTCATCCGACCCATTAGCAGGAACCATGGGTTCTTTGGGGTGAATGGATATTGGATCTCCTACTTCATCAAAAACCTCAAACTCTACTACTTTTTCCTCAGGTAAGGAACAAGCAAACCCAAGCAGTAAAGTGGATAGGGTTACGCAGTGGATTCTCCATGAATTCATCGTATGTTTTGCTTCCTTATCCATGAGCGTTTAATGAGTCCTGCAAATTAGAACGATAAAGAGTACGAGCTGGCAACCAAGCACTGAGCAAACCTAGCCCAAGAATCGAGATACATGTTTGTAAAGTCATCCAATCAAACAGCGGAAATGCCATCGATACTCCAACCTGTAATTTGATCAGCAAAGAAAGACCGCTGGACAAAGCCATGTATACAATTAAGGAGCCAATCGAACCACACAAAGCAATCAATAAGGATTGCCAGAGAATAGCACCCGTAACCAGCGACCGACTTGCTCCCAAACAACGAAGTACCGCAAATTCACGTCTTCTTTCATGCATAGTTGATCGGAGGGTGGCCAAGATGATAAGGGCACCCACTAGGGCCATTAAAAGGGCCAGACCGGCCACCGATTTTTCCAGCCATGCAAATCGATTAAAAAAAGAGGAGAGAATTGCAGGTACAGGCCAGGCAAAAGTGGCCCGGTCACCTTGCTTGTTATAGATTACATCCAATGCCAAGCCAGACGAACCTCTGAGGTTTAATAAGACACCACTTATTGAATCGGCTGCACCCGGATCATGACCTTCCATCATCTGAACTCCTTGGATAGGAATCCAAATCACCTGATCGGCAGGTGTGCCCGTCGCTTCTAAAATTCCCACAACCAAGTAAACATCATCGTGCTTAGTATCTGGATTATATTCCAATCCATGATAAGGATGAAAACGTTCACCCAGTTGCAAACCTAAATTTTCTGCCACTTGGGCGCCAACCAAGGCTTCCTTGGCTACATTTGAAAAAATCCTGCCAGGAGATTGAATTTCATAATGTTTTCCCTTTTTCCACTCATGGTGAAGAAACAGTTCAGGAAGTGTCCCCACAATCCGGTATCCAAGGTAATTATCCCCCAATGCAAATGGATAAGCCTCTGATACGCCTGGGTGGTCACGAATGGTTTCATACTGATCCCAACTTAGGTTGCCTGGGGAGTTTTCGATATGAAACAAGGCATTTAAAACCAGTTGCAGTTGAGATCCTCTCGCACCTAGGACAGCATCAAATCCACCTGCAGAGTGAGCAAATGCTGACTTGACGGACTGCTTAGCCTTCCATGCTCCCATAAATAAACCACCAGATAGAGCGATTGTAAAAATCGCGATCGAACTCGATAATCTACTCTCTTGGATCGCTCGCCATGCAAAACGAAAAGATATAAAAAATGGAGACTTCTTAGTTTTCATCTGCTTTTTCAAGCAACCGAATGATTTACCTGAACTTGGTTAAGTTCTTCCCAATCTATTGGATCGTCAAACTGCTCAATCACTCTGGGATCATGGCTAACAAGAATTAAGGAACTTCCCCACTCTTCGCACAACGAACGTAAAAGTGTGAGGGCATAATCGGTATTAGACGGATCTAAATTACCCGTAGGTTCATCCGCTAATACAACCTTGGGTTGATTCACCAACGCCCGAGCAATGGCTACACGTTGTTGCTGACCGATAGAGAGTTGACCAGGGAGATGGTTCTTGCGATCGGCCAATCCAACCGATTCTAGGAGTTCAAGTGCCCTTCCATGATCCATAACTCCATTGATTTCCATGGCCATTCTTACATTCTCCAAACAGCTAAATCCTTTGAGTAAATTGAAGGATTGGAAAATATATCCAATCTTACCTGCCCGAAGTAAATCTCTTTGATGCTCTTGGAGAGATGAGATCGTCTGACCATCGACAACAATCTTTCCTTCTTCTGGGCGGATGATCCCAGCTATTAAGTGCAAGAAGGTCGTTTTCCCGCTACCACTAGACCCTCTCATCGCAACTTGTTTTTTTTCTTGTAGCTCAAAAGTTGGGACATCCAGAATGAGTTCTTGTCTACCATTTGGAGAAAAGTAAGATTTCTTTAAGTCTGTTACGCTTACTACGGGCATGGATACATCATCATTAGGTGATCCGATGTACGGGGGCAAGTTGGATGCATTAAGTAATTCGATTTCGTTTTCAAACTTTACAAAAGAATTCGACTCTTCCATGAATGTAACCGGTCTGAAACTGTGGTGGATTTCAAAAAAGTAAAATCAAATTCTAAGTGGGGAGTTATTCCTTACAGGTTGCTTGCTTCCGGGAAAATTGAGGTATTAATTATATCCACAAGACGAAAGAATTGGAGCTTACCAAAGGGTAATCTAATCAAAAATATTGGCCCGCAAAGAACGGCATTACTAGAGGCTTATGAGGAAGCTGGGATCGATGGAATCTTACAACCCAACCCGATTTTATGCTCGATTGGCCGTACTTGTATTTATTTTTTCCCCATGGAAGTAACTAAAGAATATCAAGACTGGCCAGAAGCCGATTGTAGAAACCGAAAGTGGATACAAATAACAAAGGCTAGAAATATGCTTCATCATCGGTCTATGGGTAAAATCCTCACAAAATTCTTTAGCCAGAAGAACTGATTTTATTTGTCCCGGGACGCCTCTAATTTTTATAAAATTAAAATGAGGCACCAATCGTTTGATACTGGAAAAAATACTCCTTTTTTCCGCCCTCCGAAATACACCGGCATAACCCTTTCCCTACTCTCGATTTTTGTACTTGTGAGCATGCTTGCGGTTTGGGAAAAAATGGCTCAAACACCAAAATTACCAAGCCTGCAAATTTTAGCATGGAATCCAACCGAGCTTCCGCTCGAAAGGGTTCGAAAAATCTACCAAAAAGAAGCTCGCTGCATCTTAACGGTCCAATATCAAAGTCAAAGCCAGATTCTTCAGTCAATCGAATCCAGTAAACTTCCTCTAATCTCTAATTGGGATGTAATCATCTCACCTAATTCAAAAGATATTCATGAATTATTAAGCGTGGAGGATTGGTCGAGCCGGGGTGTTATTGCTTATCGTAAAGAAAAGCTCGGAGCGTCCAGCAAGATTGATGAAAGCAATCAGTCTACCGAGCTCATTGCTTTCGTTAAAAAATCTAGTGATGAAAATGCCTTGGGGTACTCCTTCATAAGGTATTTACAAGCTCCAACAAAGGGGCAAGTTGAGTTTGGTCTCGATGGGTGGACAGGAGTGGATAAAGATCATTGGGAACAATCACCCCGATTGAAAATCTATGCAATTCAGGAGAGTCAACCTTGGATGAATCGAGTTGCTCAAGATTTTGCTAAACGGGAAGGTTTAGAATTGGATCTTTCTTTTATGGAAAAAAATGATTTAGAAGCAAGCATTCGGCTTCTTTCTCAGGCAAACAATAAAGATTATTTGCCAGATTTGGTGAGTTTGCCAGCTGAGGCTAATCCACCAGAATGGATTAGTGATTTTTACCTTAAATTTGAACAGACTCCGCTCGATACCTTGCCCAAGAGTGTAATCTATATGCGGAAAAAATCTCCATTACTTAAAACCTGCCAAAGATTTCTTAATTATCTCAGTAAAACCAAATAAACGAATGCGGGTACATCTCTGTAGTTTTATATGGCTGCTACTGCTATCCTTCCTGCCGTCCTTTGCAACCAAGCCGGCAAAAGCTGAGATTCTTCCATGGAGTTCAGCTCCGCTGAACTCAATAAGTGATTTGGAAACCATTCAGTCACGCATTCAAAACAGCTTTTTAAAAGTAAAGAAATCTGTGGTATCAGTGGAGGCTGAGGATGGTGCTGGAAGCGGTGTTGTGGTTTCGCCTGAAGGTTTAATTTTAACTGCAGCACATGTGATCGGTCAAAGCGGTCGGGAAATGAAAGTCATCTTCGAGGATGGTTCCGAAGCTCAGGCAGTCAGCCTGGGTGGATCTGAAATTTCAGATGCAGGCATGCTCAAATTAATCAATACTGTGCCTGAGTTTTATGTTCCGATTGCTAAATCCTCTAAATCAGAAGTTGGGGACTGGTGTTTTGCATTAGGGCACCCCAATGGCTTTGATCAAGAAAGGGGGCTCGTCTTACGAGTTGGGCGAGTTATCCGTAAAAAAGAAGAAACCATGCAAACGGATTGCCGCCTTCTTGGTGGAGACTCCGGTGGGCCTTTATTTTCAATGGATGGTGAAGTCATCGGCATCCACAGCAGAATATCTCAAGACCCTGAGGCTAATTTTCATACTACGATTGAGTCCTTTCATTCAAACTGGGATTATTTTGTAAACGAAGAACTGCATACCTTTCAATCGATGCAAAGCGGTGGTTTTTTAGGAGTATATTGCGAAGAATCATCGGATGGTTTATTAGTCTTGGAGGTAGTCCCCGGGACTCCTGCTGAAAAAGCAGGTCTTCTTTCTGGGGATCTTTTGACTCACCTGGATGGAAACCTTTTGGATACCCGTGAAAAACTCACCATTTTAGTGAGCAGTCAAAATCCTGGATCGAAAGTAGTGCTGGATTATTCACGGCAAAGTAGAGAGGTCTCAGTTCGCCTTGAACTGAGTGAGAGGAACTCTTTGGAGTGAAAGCTCAAATAACCGCTTCCTTTCTCTTGTTTGGTTTTGCCTTTTTTCTTGTAGGCGAGTCCCGGGAAAACCATGACTCCCTACCGTCTAATCTGAGGTTAAATGGGGATTCAATTACAAAAATATTGGGGGAAAACAAAGAGGAGATCCTTCAAACAAGTGTTGGAGTTTTTCGTAACGATAAACTCATTGCTCAAGGAATTATTGTGGATTCCGCTGGATATATTTTATCCAAAGCCAGTTCAAGTGTAGGGGCCCGAACCATAAGAACATTAGAAGATCAATCTTTTCCCATAAGAATCAGGAAAAGGGATGAAAGGACAGACCTTGCCCTCTGGCAGGTTATGGGGCCTCCTAAAAGTTGGGAAACTGTTCAGTGGGCAGACCTAAACCAAAGTACTGAATTAGGGATGTGGTCGGCATCTGCTGGAGCCGATCTAGATAAGATCAAACTGGGCGTAATTTCCGCCAACCCTCGAGTCATCTTGCGGGAAGGTGGAGTCATGGGAGTTTTACTGGAAGATCTCAACATATCCACGACCGGTATACCTATCACTGAAGTTCTTCCTCATTCCTCTGGAGATCGTGCAGGTTTAAAAATTAAAGACCGCATATTAAAAGTAGATGGAAGAAAAATTAAGTCGACCGGCCAAATCAATCAACTTATGCAGGAGAAGGACCCAGGAGACTTGCTTACTTTGCGGATAAACCGAAAAGGCAAGGAGATGGACATCCGTATTACTCTTGGCCATCGTTCCGTAGGATTTGATTTATTTAATCGTAACTTAATGATGAGCGGTCCTGTTTCCAAAAGAAGGGATCATTTTCCCTTTGTTATTCAAAATGATTTACCCTTGGAGAAGGAAATGATGGGAGGTGGACTTTTCAACCTGCAAGGTAGATGCATCGGAATCAATATTGCCCGAGTGGACCGGGTAACCAATTACACCCTGCCCTATCCTATCATTGCTCCGGTTCTGAATACTTGGTTGAAGGGTCTTCGCTAGTTGCTACCGCAGCGGAAGTCCAAGAACATAACGGAATCCGACTTCTGAGCCTCGGTAAGAGGCTTCATATTTGAATCTTTTTGCGGATCTGGATTGATGGGCAGGCCGGATAAAACTCCCACCACGGACTACACGACTGGTGCCCCGGATTGGACCCATCGGGGCCACCCTTGTAAGATTCCCATCTGGGTAGGCTCCGTAAAAATCATAGCACCACTCCATTACACTCCCATGCATGTCATAAACGCCCCATGCATTTGCCGGATAAGGTTGAGCATTTCCCCTTACGGGTAAAAGAGCTTTTCGCCAAATTGGAATAAATGATGAGCCCGTGCTAAATTCGGAACGAGGCCTTT
>Ga0255783_10004631_pt1 | contig 12577 bp, 14 predicted proteins | sample 011ome_22_FD_179981 | JGI IMG/M metagenome (GOLD analysis project Ga0255783, IMG submission 179981) | Coastal salt marsh microbial communities from the Groves Creek Marsh, Skidaway Island, Georgia - 011507BT metaG (version 2) | ecosystem: Environmental > Aquatic > Marine > Intertidal zone >... | reverse complement strand
CTCATTCGGAAAAAAGTTTCGAACCGTCACCTTTAGAGGACTGGTAGGCGACGCCTGGCTCATTCTAGGCTAAGAATCCTGCTTGCGAAGGATACGCTCAAGGATTTCAGTCATATCCTCGACATTATCGATCACCTTACGGGAAACATGGATTGGTTGATCCATCTGTAAGGCAAGTACAATGGAGTCACTTGGGCGAGCGTCGAGTTCAATGATTTTTTTCCCCAACTCATTTTCCATGTGTAGAATGATTCGGGCAAAAAAAGTGCCTTCATCGACATCGTTGATTAAAACCCGCTCAATTTTAGACTCCATCCCCTTGAGGATAAGTCCAATAAGATCATGCGTTAAAGGGCGCTCTTTTTTAACCTTATTGATAGTCATATTGATCGCATTACCGATAGCTGGATCAACATAGATCACAAACGTCTTTTCCTCGTTGCCCAAAAAAATAGCACACCCATTAGAGGTAGGCATAACACCTTTGATCGTGACGATTGCGGAATCCTGATTCATAATACTATTATCTCGTGGCTTTCTTCGCTTCGCAAGAACTTTACTTTCAATATAATCAACCAAAATGAATCCTGACTTAAAAAGACAAAGGGATAAAAACTATTTCTTTCTAGTCGGAATGATGGGGACTGGTAAAAGTACAATCGGAAAAATTCTGGCTAAGCGACTGGAAATACCTTTCATGGATTCGGACAGCGAAATCGAGAAAGATGCTGGGAGGAGTATATCCGAGATCTTCTCAAATCAGGGAGAGGTTGTCTTTCGAGATTTGGAAAAAAAATTCGTTACCGACCTACTCCCTAAAAAGCCCGCTATTGTTGCTTGTGGAGGCGGACTTTGCATCCCCGAGGGCATGATGGAACTCCTTAAGTCGAGAGGTCATGTCATTGCTCTGCTTGCAAATGCCGAAACTCTATTGAAACGCACCCAGAAAGACTCTTCCCGCCCTCTCTTGCAGGTTGCCCAACCTTTAATGGTGCTGGAAAAGCTTGTCCGAGAAAGAGATGCTCGATACAGAGAAGCAGATACACTTATAAATACCGATGGGGAATTACCCGAACAGATTGTGGAAAACATAATTAAGCATGCCATTGGCTAGCTTCTCGAGTTACCCAGTGCCTGTCCTTTCTTTGAACTTACTGAGAAAATTTGCTGGTGGTCGACAAAGCTTGCCATTGGTGTCCACAAAAGCGTGGGTGGTTCTGCCTGAACACAAAACTTCTTGATCCCTGAAAACTTGATAATGAATCTTGATTTTAGCCATTGGAGATTCGCTGATTGTAACCCGAACAACCAAGCGGTCATCAAAATGGGCCGGCTTACTAAATTTTGCCTCACAATGAAGAACTGGAAGCAAATAGCCTCTCTTTTCGAGATCACGATAAGGACAGCCTAAATGGTCCAACAACTCGACCCTTGCTGCTTCGAACCAAGTAAAGTAATTGCCATGGTAGACCACCCCCATTTGATCTGTCTCCTGATACCTAACTCTAATGCTCACTTCTGCCGAAATCATCTTCCAACTCTCTCTCATGAATTCCTTTTCGCCAAGCCTGATTTAAATCTATGGGATTAGGGAAAAATGAAAGAAGGCTGACAATAGCCATAGGTCTGATTATTGGAATCACTGCATCCTCAATGCTAGTGAGACATGCATTGGATGTGAAGGAGGAGCAGGCGGCACAGAGACCTGGAAACTATAACACACAGCACAGTGCTGTAGGACATGTGAAATTCCCCCCATTGCCGGAGTCGTTACAAAAGGCCATACCCAATGGAATTGTCGTTTTTTACGAAGCCAACCGAACCAGTGTTTCCGATAACCCCAATCAGTCAGTAAACTCTTGGGTTATTGAAACTTCCGGGTCCTTTCGTTCCGAGAGATTATTCATACTGGCAGAAGTATCCCTGAATGGTCCTTGGGATGCAAAACTCTACAGGGCTTCTGAAATCTATGTCGGGCTGAAAAAGGCCTACTCTGAGGGCGATCTCGAAAGCCTGCTGACAGATGAACGATACAAAATCATCGGTCAAAACTCAGCATCCTCGGAATATATTGTTCAAATCAGACACTTCTCCCCCACCGATATTGCCGCGGCATTGGAATACCTTGGCAAGCTGCCACTGACTCAATCCGTCAGACCTTCTTCTTGGGTTCCTTTGCGCTAGTTGACTTCTATCTCGTTGACCATAAGAATTTTTAAGGTATTTTAATAAGGTTTACTCAATCGTGATTCCCCTAAAATACTCACGAACCTAACTTCAAATACAACAGTACATATTAGCATTGTGAATGTAGACATTAAGGATGCGGGAGTAGCCCGCAAAATAGCAACCGTCAGCTTTGCCTCAGAAGAGGTCAGCAAGCATGAATCCAAGGTCTGCCAGGAATTAGGCAAACTCGTGAACATTCCCGGCTTCCGGAAGGGCAAAGCACCCGCAAATGTAATTCGCAAAAAGTACGCCAAAGAAATCAAAGATGAGTTGAATCGTAAAGTTTCAACGGCTGCTTACGAAGCCGTTCTGGAGAACAAAGATATCAAGGTATATTCAGTCCTTAAAGTAGACGCAGGTGAGTTGGAACCATCCCAATCCGCATCTGTGGAAGTGACAGTAGATATTGAACCGGAATTTAATCTCCCAAAATACAAAGAATTTGAGCTTACTATTGAGCCAACCGAAGTAAGTGAGGATGAGGTTACCAAAGAGTTGGATGCGATCCGTGAACAACGAGCCAGCTTCGATGTAGTGGAGCGTGCTTCCGAGAAGGGAGACTATGTAAAATGCTCCTACGAAGGCTCACTTGATGGAAAGGCAGTATCTGAAATTCTCCCAGACAAACCCATGTATGGCAAGCAAGCCAACACCTGGGAAGAAGCTGGCAACCAAACCGGTATGGGTGTGGATGCTATTGCAGATGGAGTCATCGGCATGAGTGCGGGAGATAAAAAAGATGTGAAAGCCGACTTTGCCAAAGATTTCGAAGTTGAAGCACTGGCGGGGAAATCAATTACCTACCAACTTGAAGTGCATGAAGTTCGCGAAAAAAAGGCTCCTGCGTTAGAGGATGAAGAGTTCCTTAAATCCCTCAAAATCGAGAGCGTGGATGAACTGAAGACCAAAGTTCGAGAGCAAATTAAATCACGTAAGGATCAAGAAAATGTTAACTCAAAGCGTAAGCAAATTACGCAAAACATCTTGGACATGGATGAATTCCCATTACCCCAACAGGCTGTTGAAGAAGAATCAAAAGCAATTTTCCAAAATCGCATACAGCAGGCTTCCTCCCAGGGTACTAAGCAAGAAGATATCGAAAAAAACCGAGATGAATGGTGGAAAGAGTCTCAAACTCAAGGGCAGGCAAGAGTCAAGCTGACCTTGGTTTTATCCAGGATTGCAGAGGAAGAAAAAATTACTGTTGAAAAAGAGGACCTTGCACAGGCAGCCACCCGTGAAGCCATGATGCGTAGAGAAGATCCTACCAAATTCATTAAGGAACTCACCCAAGACCGTTCCAGATTAAACCGGTTACGAGAAGACATTGTTTACGACAAAACCTTGCTAAAAATAGCTGAGATTTCAAAAGAACAAATTTGTGAAATCGAAGGCGAGCACACACACTAATCAAAATGGGCGCTTATCTACCACTTCCATATGTTTATGAACGCGAAGGCCGCCAAGAGCGAGCTTGGGATATCTACAGCAGGTTACTTAGAGACCGCATTGTCTTTATCGGTTCCCCTATCGATGATTATGTAGCTAACTCCATAATTGCCCAACTCCTGTTTCTACAGATGGAGGACCCCAAAAAAGATATTCATTTATATATCAACTCCCCTGGAGGAAGTGTATCAGATGGCATGGCAATCTATGACACATTAAATTTCATGCAGTGCGATGTGGTCACTTATTGCATTGGGATGGCTGCTAGCATGTCCACGGTTCTTCTTGCTGCAGGAACCCGAGGTAAGAGATATGCTTTGCCAAACAGCAGAGTGATGATTCACCAACCAAGTGGTGGTGCTGGTGGACAAACTTCTGATATCTCAATTGCAGCCAAGGAAATCCTTCGCTGGAGAAGCACCATTAATACGGTTCTATCCGAGCATAGCGGAAAACCAGTCGAGCAGATCGAAAAGGATTCCGACCGAGACTACTACATGTCTGCAGATGAAGCTAAAGAGTATGGCTTGGTAGACGAGGTCATTTCTAAAAAACCAAACGAATAAAGCAAAATGGCAAAGCCCACTAAAATCAATTTCTGCTCTTTTTGCGGCAAACCGCAGGGAGAAGTCAGGAAGATGATAGCCGGGCCGGCCAATGTCTTTATCTGCGACTCTTGCGTAAGAGTGTGCAAAACAATTATCGATCGCGAACTTGGCGAGAAAGAACCTGCCAAGAAAAAATCAGGCAACAAACCGGTCTTTAATTTAATCAAACCTAATTTAATCAAAGAACATCTTGACCAGCATGTGATTGGACAAGACCATGCAAAAAAGGTTCTCTCGGTTGCCGTACACAACCACTACAAAAGATTATCTGCCGAATTAGGTTCCCCTGACTCTGATCATGACTCCCCATTCCTTCCACAGGAGTTGGAAAATGTAGAGATTGAGAAAAGCAATGTTTTGCTTATTGGCCCTACAGGTAGCGGAAAAACATTTTTAGCAAGAACTCTCGCTAAGGTACTTGATGTGCCCTTTGCTATCGCTGACGCCACAACCTTAACCGAGGCAGGGTATGTTGGTGATGATGTTGAAAATATTGTTGTGAGACTTTTGCAAGCTGCTGAACATGATGTTGAGAAAGCTCAGTGCGGTATTGTCTATGTTGATGAAATAGACAAAATTGGCAGAAAGACTGATAATGTTTCGATTACCCGGGATGTCTCTGGAGAAGGAGTGCAACAGGCACTCCTTAAAATACTGGAGGGGACAGTTTGCAATATCCCACCTCAAGGGGGGCGCAAGCACCCAAATCAGGAATACATCCAACTGGATACTTCCAACATACTGTTCATCTGCGGAGGTGCATTTGTGGGGCTCGATGACATTATCGGGCAAAGAAAGGGCAAGAGAAGCGTCGGTTATACCTCAGAAGAACCTAAGGAAACGTCAGAAATTCTTGCTGATGTTATGCCTGAAGATTTGGTCAAGTTTGGACTTATCCCTGAGTTTATTGGCAGATTACCTGTAATTTCTATTCTTAAAGAGCTTTCACGTACACAACTTGTATGTGTCCTTGAGCAAACAAAAAACTCGCTCCTCAAGCAGTACCGCAAAATGTTTTTGCTTGAAGGAGCCGAACTTCGCTTTACGAAAGAAGCAATCATCACGGTTGCTGAACTTGCCCTCACAATGAAGACAGGTGCTCGTGCACTTCGATCCATCATGGAATCGATTATGCTTGATGTAATGTACGACTTACCTGAAATCGACACTCCGGTTGAAGTCGTTATTAATGCGGGTGTTATTCGCGGAAAGGCCAAAGCAAAAATTGTTCCTTTGGAACAAAAGAAAAGAGACGCGGCATAGGTAGTAAATCTGTGCTTCTTGCCAGAGCAAAAGATTCTTTAAAATTTAATCACACTGCTTCTTTCATTATTTTCGATTCGCTCATCCCTGAGTCCAAGTGGCAATGAAAGCTTGCTCTTGATTTCGACTACCTCATTCAACTCATCTCCTCGCAGGTAAAGCTTCTCTGATCTTGTTTCACCTGGAGCCAAGTTATCCATTCGGAATTGTTTATTTCGACCGAGATAGGATACTTCCAATTTTAAATTACTCAGCCAAGTATTCCCTTGATTTTGCACCATGACCTCAAATGGCATAGTGCCTGTACCAACATGATCCACTGTACCAAAGTGATAACCTACTAAAGCAGGATCTGAATATTCAGGGTTTCCTCGATTTTCCAACCGTGCAAGACTGACAACTCCAAATCCTGAAATTGGGTCATGCCCCGGTTTTTCAGATTCGTTTGCAGTAGACTTTAGCAAATCATTCATTTGTGAAAAAGTTAGGCTAGGATTCTTAGAAAGTTCCGCAGCAATCACTCCCGATACAATTGCTGAGGATACAGAAGTTCCACTAAAGCTAACATTTCCTTGATCTTGCCAAGCGGTTAAAATGCCTACGCCTGGTGCGGCTAGATCAACTCCATCACCAAAATTTGAAAATGAAGATACTCTGCCACTCCTTCCCACAGAAGTTACACCCGTTACACCTGGGTAAACCGCAGGATAATTCACCAACCCAGTGCCCTCATTACCCACTGCTGCAACTATAAAAACTCCGTGATCTCTTGCATACGAAATCGAATTTCTAAGTACTGCACTCCCCTTGTGCCCTCCCAGGCTAAGATTTATAACTCTGGCACCATCCTTAACCGATCTCACGATAGCCGAAGCGACGGTAAATGAATCAGTCTTTCCAGATTCATCAATAACCCTGTAGGAAAGAATCTCGCAACCTGGTGCAACACCAATGTATTCGTTTCCACGACCTCCAATCACAGAAGCCATTGCGGTGCCATGACTGTTTGAGGTCGGTAAGGATTTTTTCAAAAAGTCCTGTTCCCTAACCGCAAGTTTGCTTAGTAAAGGATGGGAAATATCAACACCGGAATCTAGGAGAGCTAACTTTATCCCAGTGCCAAAAGAACTACGATTGTTCGCCCCACCTAGCCATTGTATGAAATTACCCTTTGAAAAACTTTCTTCCAAGATGCTTGCAGCCCTGGGAGGAAGAGGTTGCCTTAAGGAAAAATTAGGTTCCATCGAATTATCCCTCAGCAAATCCAAAATGAACTCAGGATTCTTAAGCGTATCTATTACTTTTAATCTCGCAATCCCAAGCTCAGGAAGGCCTCCGTTAAGTTCAATACCAAGGGATGGAGCATTTATTCTTAAATACTCCTCGTCTTTCTTTGTGAGTGTGACCACCCAGTCATTCTTAGAGCTTATATCTCCCAACACCTCTTCAAGATATTTTGCAAGTGCGAGCTTGGACTCAGGTAAAGTGTTCCCTTCAAAAAAGTTAGTTTCGAACAAATCTTTCGCTGGATAATCATGCAGATTGATGGACGACTGCACAGTAGTTTCCCTAGTATGACTTTTTCCAGTAGGAACGCTTTCAACTTGAGCAAATTTGTAAGCTAGAAGACCGCTTATTATGACAAATAAGAGAAATAGAATACTACGGATGCTCATAGTCCAAAGGTTGTGGTAAATACTGTTGCCCGCAAACTACAAAATCTTTCTTATTTTCTACTTGAGCAAGAAGTATCTTATAGTAGGCCATGGACTCGCAGGTGCTGTGCTTGCCCATACTTTGCGACAAAAAGGGCAGGATGTGAGGGTAATTGATGCACGATTGCCAAATGCGGCAAGTAAAGTATCCGCAGGACTGATTAATCCATTTATAGGTCCTAAATTCAACCTTCCTTACGATTTCGATCAATGTATGGAAGCTAACTTTATGTTTCTCAAAAAATTTGATTCCCCAGAAAAAAATTTCATACGAGCGATTAAATTAATTAGAGTGTTTATTTCTAAGAAGCAACAGGATCGCTGGAGTTCCCTGAGTGAGAAATACAAAAATGACATGCTTCTAAATTCAGATTGCAGAATAATTGGAATAAAAACAAAGTTCGGTGCGGGACTGACTACTGCATGGCAATTTGAAACCCAAAAGTTCTTGCAAGTATCGAGGGAAATTCTCTGTAGTGAGAACCGTTTAATTATTAAACCTTTCAATAAGAAGGATTGGCCTGGGCATGATGTGATATTTTGCGAAGGTTATCGTGTCAGGGAGAATGAATGGTTTAAGGAACTACCCTTTTCTCCTGCACAAGGGGACATTTTAACGATAAAATCGGTACTTAATGCGCATGTCAGTAACGGAACATGGCACAGTCCAGATTCAAGAGGCGCCAACACCAAACTGGGATCAACTTGGAAGCACAATGATTTTGAGTCAGGGCCAAGCAAACTTGCACGTACACAAATACTCAAAAATCTTACCTTTCTACCTGATGACTTGAACATTAAAATAATAAACCAGGTAAGCGGAGTGCGAAGCGGCACGTTGGACCGAAACCCCATAATGGGCAGACACCCTAAGCTGAGCAATTACTATCTATTTAACGGTTTCGGCTCCCGGGGCAGCACAACGATTGCACTAAGTGCAATGGAATTTGCCAATTTCCTAATCGATCAAAAACCAATTCCCGAAAGAAAAAGTATTCTTAGATTCCTCTCTGATTATAAGTTATGAAATTGGTCGATATTGCACACTCAAAATTCGAGCAAAGCTCAACGAAAAATGGTTTATTCATAGATGGAACTGCAGGGAACGGGCATGATACACAATTTCTAGCTAAACTTGCATACCCCAATGGAAAAGTTTGGGCATTCGATATCCAGGAAGCCGCTATTAAAGCTACCCTAAAAAGACTTGAAAGCAGCGGTCTTGCCGATGTGGTTACTGCCTGCAAGTGTTGCCATAGTCAAGTTGCCTTACATATCCCCAAAAACTATCATGGAATAATAGATGGAGCCATGTTGAACCTCGGATATTTACCAGGGGGAAACCACGATATTAAGACAACCCCACAAACCACAACCCCGACAATTTCAGCTATTTACAAACTACTAAGAAAACATGCTAAAATCACTATACTCTGCTATCGTGGGCATGTGGGGGGGCAAGAAGAAGCCGATCTTGTGCAAAATCTATGTAGTGTAAAAGATTGGCGAATGGAAACTGACCTCAGTGATAGAAATAAACCTGAGTCCCCTATCCTCTTCACGGTTCGGAAAATTTAAAATGGATGGACCGGATCTACATCTTTGTCGTAATCGACACCATCAATCCCAAAACCAAATAGCCGAAGAAACTCTTGCTGATACTCCTCAAAATTAGTCAGCGAGGTTAGATTCTCAGAGTTTACCTTAGGCCAAAGTTCTTTAATTCTCGTTTGCACATCTTCAGCCATTTCCAAGTCATCCAGCCTGATTCGATTATCGTTATCTAATTCCAAAGAAGCATCTGAGCCGTAAAGGCGATCCTGAAATAAGCGATTTGTTTGCTCAATACACCCCTCATGTGTTCCAAACTCTCTCATTACTTTGAACAGCATAGACACGTACAATGGAACGACAGGAATAGCGGAGCTTGCTTGTGTGACAACGGCTTTGTTTACAGATACAAATGCTTGGCCATTACAAGAGGTTTTCATTTGGCGATTTAAGGAACTTGCGACATTTTCGAGGTGGGACTTAGCGCGACCAATTGTTCCATTTCGGTATATTGGCCAAGTTACTTCAGGACCTACATAGGAATAAGCCAAGTTGATACAACCTTTAGCAAGAAGTCCTTCAGTAATTAATCGATTGGTCCATAATTCCCAATCATCTCCTCCCATTACCCGTTCAGTTTGATGGATTTCATCGTCGTTTGCTGGATCGATTGAAATATCTTTAACTTCACCTCGGTCAGTATCTAAAGTTTTATTTTTATAAATCATCCCAATCGGCTTTAAGCATGCACGATATATACTTCCATCAGACGGATCTGTCCTTCTTGGAGAAGCAAGGCTGTAAACTACCATGTCAAAATCACCACCCATCTCTTTTGCTTTAAGAACAACCTCGTCTTTACATTCTTTGGAAAAAGCGTCGCCATTAATATCGTGCGAAACCAAGCCCTTTTGTTCAGCAAGTTTACCAAATGCTGCGGTGTTATAATACCCAGGACTCGCCGGTTTCCCTTCTTTGGGAGCCCTTTCAAATGAGACACCAAGGGTTTCAGCATTATTTCCAAATGCCGCAGATATTCGACTTGCCAAGCCATAACCTGTGGATGCACCGATCACTAAAACCCTCTTGGGACCAGAGCCATTTGCTAGTGCCATCTTGGAAGCTAACTCAGCCTGTTGACGCACATTTTCCATGCAACCCAGCGGGTGGGAGGTGATACATACGAATCCTTTAATTCTAGGTTTTATAATCATATCGAATAATAATATTTCCGAAATGTTACGATTAATGTAAAATTTGATCAACTGGGTAATTATTTTTACTAAGGCAACATCTCTTGAAAACAAAATATCAGCAAAAATCTGACTATCTTGACTCGAAGATGGCAAACCTGGTTTCAAGTTTTATGAACCTTCCAAGTCAGCGACCAGGCAATAAAATGAAACAGCCTTTATCAATGGATAGCTTGGTGGAAAAAGTTTGGGAGGATTGGGGTATTGGTGAAGAGGAAACAAGTGAGCGGATACTTTCTGGTAACTGGCAGAAAATTGTGGGAAAAAACCTAGCCGGTAAATGTGCCCCCATCAACTTATCAAAGGATGGAAAAACCTTACAAATTCGTGCGGCAAGTAGTACGATCAAACAGGAGTTAAGCTTTAAAAAAGCTGAAATTCTCATAAAAATTAATAAACTTAAAAAGTGTCGCTCCGTTAAAGAACTTAGGATTTTTTAAAGCTTGGCACGGAAGGTAGTTTGTTAACTTTCCTTCACTTTGTAATTCTTGGAAACAAATAAATAGAGTATTGAACTGCCCCCCATAACCATCGTCCAAAACCAAAATTCTTGAGCACCAGTGAGGATGCTCCCACCCTTTCCATCATAAAGCAGAAACTTGACTGCTGAGGTAAAGTAGTTCCCCAAAGAAACGGTTAAGAGAAAGAGAGCCATGACTAAAGACTTCATAACTTTGGGTGCTTGTGTGTAAGAAAACTCCAAGCAAGTAACTGAAACCATAACTTCAGATGCAGTTAAAACTAGGCATGCTAGGATTTGCCATCCAATATGAACAACATGACCTCCTTCAATAGATTCCTGAATCAAGGAAGTAATCGCAAAGGCAAGTACCATGAGCCATAATCCAATGCCCATTTTACGCAGTGCATTGAGATGTATAAAACGGGACAGTACTGGATACACTAAATGATTAAAAACAGGAATGAGAAGCAAAATAAATAGCGGGTTGAATACAGCGGAAACCTGAACTGGGAGTAACTCATACCCCCCTAAAAAAGGAAGCCAGTCAGGTATAACTCGGTCAAGTTGCCTGCATTGTATCTGCCACAAGGTTCCTACTTGGTCGAATAAAGCCCAAAAGACTATTACAAAGGCAAAGATACTACTCAGTTTAATTAAGGCATGAAGGTTTTCTTTCCGGCAAACTTTTACAAAAAAATTCTTTCCTTCAGGTGGAACATGAGTGAACTGCCTGCGCCCCATCCAGAACAGTAAAGTAGCTATTCCCATAAGAACCCCCGGCAGACCAAATGCAAAGTGGTGGCCAAAGATAATTTCCCCTATCTCTTTCTCCCCAACCAACCAAGTAAAAGAAGGGTAAATCCATTCCCCCAAAGTCCCCTGAACCCGCTTTGCTTCAAGTAAAAAAGGAGTGAGTAACCCAGAAAGAAAAGCTCCAATATTGATAGAAAGATAAAACCAGCCAAAAACCTTTGATAGCAAAAAAGAATTTGCCTTACCAAATTGGTCTCCTACATGGGCTGAGACACACGGCTTGATGCCTCCAGAGCCAAAAGCAATTAAGGCCAATCCTATTAGAAGCATGAGTCGAGTGTCCCCCACCCATTCCATGCAAGCCAAGAACATGTGTCCAATGCAGTAAACTGTAGATAGGCAGAGGATTGTTTTGTACTTACCCCAAAATGCATCTGACAGGAGCCCTCCCAGAAGAGGGAAAAAATAAGCTGACCCCACGAATAAATGGACCCATGCTTCGGCTTCTTTATCACCAAATACATCCAACTCTCCACCAGGTTTACACAAATACAATGTCATGTATGCGAGCAGGACCGACCGCATACCGTAAAAAGAAAACCTTTCTGCCAACTCATTCCCCACGATGAAGGGAATCCCAGGAGGCATGCCCTTCAAATCTAGAGGTGTACTTCTATACACTGATTCTTCTAGTTACGATTCAACTGGTCCGCTTCTCGCCGACGATCAAGTTCTCGGTCGAGATCATCCAAAACGGATTGTCCGTCGATAACTTGATCAGGTGTATCCACTTTATTAATGCTGCACGATGACACGCTCTGGGAATTAAAATAAAGATAGAACACATTCGCCCCTACGCCAATGAGTGCCAGGACAACAGGAAGAGTAGTCAACCCAAGTATCATAAAACCTAATAATGCCCCGTGAAGAGTTGCATTTATAACCAATAACTTGTTTTTTCTCATTTTAATTACAGTCAAATTGACATCATAAAGGTAAGGGAAGAAGAGAAGAAAATTTCAAAAATAGTAAATTCATTTTATTGATTACTTCTGTAATTTAGTCTTATCTGAAGAAATCATTGTAAACTGCATGAAGATGCTCATCTAATCTAAAATGGACAAGAAAAAGAAAAAGAAAAAAACGATCGAAATAGGAGATCATGTCAAAGAAACCGTATCAGTTAAAGGGGGCAAGAAAAGATGTGGTGAAATATTAATGATACTACAGGACGATCCAGGTGATCCAACTTGTGAATGCATGGAAGTAAACCCTGATGATTTGACCCCACTT
>Ga0255783_10004630_pt1 | contig 12578 bp, 7 predicted proteins | sample 011ome_22_FD_179981 | JGI IMG/M metagenome (GOLD analysis project Ga0255783, IMG submission 179981) | Coastal salt marsh microbial communities from the Groves Creek Marsh, Skidaway Island, Georgia - 011507BT metaG (version 2) | ecosystem: Environmental > Aquatic > Marine > Intertidal zone > Salt... | reverse complement strand
TCCGCGCGCAAAAGGAGGCGCAACAGCAGAAGCAGCAAGAGTAGCGCACAGACTCTCTTTCTCGCGCCTTTTCTCTCCAAAAGAACGGGTGAAACGTGCTTCGTTCTTTCGAAAGTCCCCGGGGAAATGAATGACGAACGCAATCGCACAGACGAGAGAAACTTTTTCCCGTCAGAGTTTGACGCGCTTTGACTGCGTGCGTGTACGAAGTCATCAGAGAAAGCAGGCGCAGGAGGGCAACGAGGACGATGAAGAGGAACACGTGTGACCGGAAAAAACGCGCATCGTTCCCCACGATGATGCTCGTTTCCTGTGTGTTCTTCTTCTTCCTCTTTTGGTGTCGTTCGTTTGCTTCAGCGGGGAAACACCAACGCGCGAAGGATTCGTCTTCCTTCTCCCGAGTCGTGGACGAGGAAAACTTTGATACTTTCGCAAAAATCAACGGTAATAATGATATCGGTAACGATGGTGGTCTGCTCGACTCGATTTTAAGCGACTTGATGTGGGTAAACGGGAAGAAGAAAGGAGTCACAAAGTTTACGAAAAGTCGAAGCGATTTCGAGCGAGAGTGCGCCTCGTCCTCCTCTTCCTCGGAAAGCGAACGCGCGACATCTCAATCGAAAACATTCGCAAAGTGCGCGGCAGATAACGCACAGAAAATCGAGGAATACAGAATCGACGTCTCTTTAAACGTCGCGTTCGTTGGATTTGAAAACGACGGGCGATACGACGTTTCAATCCGCGCGGAGGAACAGGCGAGGTGGTTGGAACGTCTGAACGTAAAGTTAAGGCACGAATACGTCGGCGACGAGGACGAGGAAGGGGAAGAGGATAAGAGGAGCAAGGTTTCGTACAACGTGCACTCGAGAGTGCTTCAACTCGGGTCGAACGTGTTGAAGGTGTTCGAGGAGGCAATCGAGAAGCACTCGCGAGACGTGCATCGCTTGCACGGACAGGTGAACCGCGTCGACAGTAGAATCGTGGACGCGTACGCGATTGAGAAATTGGCGGATGATTTAGCGGAGTTTTTAGGATTAGAAGAGGAACATTTTATGGTTGTCGTGAACGCAAAAACGGTGGAAGGTGATGCTGGCGGCGAGAGTAAAGTGCCCAGGTATGGATTTCGGTACGGATTAACCGACGAAGAAGTCGTCGTCCTGCGAGAAGATGCAGAGGTTTCTAAAAAAGCAGAGCTTTTCGCGAAGAAAGCCATCGAATGGAGGGCAGAAGAGTTACGCAGTGGCGAGTTGACTTACGATCACGACGATAGGGTGTTCCTCGGTGGAAGCAGCGGTGGCGGATACGGTAAAAAGACAAGGAAAAAAAAGACGTCAAAGATTACCGAACAGTTGAAAACGCTCCTCTCGAGAGATGGATTTGGCGCGCACGGCGTCTTGGACGAAATGGACGAGATTGAAGACGACGCGGAGTTTTTACGGTTGAAGAAAGGGGAGGATGTTAGAAACGACGGAGAACATCAAGGCGAGAGAAGTATGAAGAAGATGCTTTCGATGCACGATTTGAGGACGTTTGGCGATCTTTGGGCGGCGAGGCAAGATTTCGCGGTGGAGGTGAACGGCCGCGGAGGAGGTAGCGCGAAGAACAAGAAGAACAAGAAGAGTTCAACGTCGATAATAAAAGTCGTCGACGATAGTTCGTTGAAGCAATTTGCTTTGCAAAAACTCAACGGCGACGATATCATCGCTGCCACACGAATCGCGAGACAAATCGCGAAAATCGAACAAGGCCACGAAGGATGTCTCACCGAAGCCATCCTCTCCTCGAGGACGAAAACAGTATTCTTGGATTTATCCGCCGGCCCGTTCACGTGGGGTAGTTTAGAGCGCGCGCACACGAAGAAAGTAATCGGACACGGTGCGCACGATTTCCCGAGCACGAAGATGCGGTTTGGAAGTGGACGTAAAATGACCAGTCAAGAGTTTGCGGTGAAGAGAAAACGCCTGTCGCAACAACTGGACGCGGCGCGAGGTAGGCGGTTGGAAAAATCACACCAAAGCCGCGACGAGTTGACGTCGAAAAATTTAGCCGCGGTAGAGATTGACTTACTAGAGCGTTTTTTCAACGAGCACTGTTTACACGAAGCGAACGAAGGCGCGGCGAAAGCGTGCGAGGACGCGATGAAGACGAAAACTGCGTTGGAGCACGGCGCGGATGCCGATTTTGATGTGGCGTCGTTTGGAGAATCAGTGCGATTGAGTGGAGACGGCTCGGAAGATGCCAAGACGTTTTTTCAAACGCCCGGTCAGTTTGCGAACGACGTGTTCCTTGCCGAAGCGACGGCAATGATTGGCGCGTACGCTTCTTCCGTCATCGTGCCGCCGGCGACGAGACGGTCGTTTTTGAAACGCGCGAAACCATACAAGACGATTCACGCGTATATGTACGTCCTCGAACTCGGTGAGAAAGATGAATACGAGAACAACAACAACAACAACAACAAAAAGATTACTAGTGATAAAAAGAGCGAGTACCAGTACGCGTACTCGGATGCGTTACGATTGGAAATCTTGGACGCGTTAGATGCGAGTTCGTTGAAATCGACGAAAGTTTCCGCGACGGCGCGTATCGTCACCGCGTCGGAAGAACCTGCGATGGCGTCAGCTTTCGCATCAGCTTTGAGAACCGGTAAAGTTTCTGGGTTTGGTGTCGATGGAAAACAAAGCGACCACGCGCGAGCGCGATGGTTGGACGTCGACGCACTCGCGCAACATTTGCTCGTGGATGATGAAAAATACACTGGCGAAGACGAAGAGGACAAAGAAGAAGATAACGAAGACCACTTGGAAATTCCTATTTTCGTCTTTGACCAACGCTTCGATGGCGAACACAGAGACTCTCCGTTACTTTTCACGAATGCAAAACCGGTAGAAGTGATTCGCGACGCCATCTTTGTCACTCGCTCGAGTCCAATCAACGAAAAGCTCCTCTCGTCGACGCACGGGAGAATGCCCTTTTCGGCGTCGAGATCCTTTTGCGAAATCAAAACGCTCGAAGCGGACTTCGCGGACCCGGCGAGAGAAGTGGCCTCGATGGTGGCGCAATTCGTTTCCGGACTCATCGCACCGCACGAATCAACGTCGTTTACGAGTAGTCATCAAAATGGGTCTGAAGAAAACGTCGTCGTCGAAGCTATGAACGGTTACGCGTGGTCCGTCGGAGATAACCCGTTAAGTTTCACAACGCCCGGGTCTCGATTTGGCTCCATACACCGCGAAATCGCGCGCAGAAACATCGTCGTCGCGCAAATCGACCGCGTTTTATTGACGTATAATCGTGCCGTCGTTTCGCTCGAACGCATCGATGCGAAATCGGACGGCGTCTACGAAGCCGCGAAAAGCGGCGAAGGTAAGCGCTTATCGGCTGAACTTCGCGCCTCGAAAAAAGCTGCGTTTCGGTATTTGAAGGAAGCGCAAACGTTGTTATCTTCCGTTTCCTCACACGCGGACGAAGCTTCCGCGAAAGTCTCCCGGGCGAAGAAAGAGGTGGACAAATTTTTCGCCCACGCTACGGTACTCAGCGACCACGTGCACGCTCGCGAAAAGAGGAAACAGTACCTACTCATGTCCTCTGCGTCGAGCTCTGCGTCCTCGGGTATTTCTTCCTACATAAATAGCATGTTCCGAACGCTGTTGTGGTTCCTGTTTGCCATCCTCTTCTTTTATTTACGAATGAAACAAACGACCGATAAAATCCGAACGGCCAAAACCAGATGGACAAAGTCAGCGCTCGATTGAAAAGTACAGCTCTCGTGAGATGTGGAACTATTTAGATCATACAGTAGCAGTAGTAATAGTAGTAGTAATAATAGTAGTAGTAGTACATGCGTACCTGTACCAGGTGCGCGTGATGATGATGATACAAAGCTTTAGCGTTTTTCTACGATGTTCGCGAATGACACTCTCAATTCAGAATCTTCCCAATTTCCTTCGCCCTCTTATACATCTCCCAATACCCGAGCCCGTGCGCGCCAAACAACGACGACATCAACACCATCGTCGTCACCATATCCCCCCCCGCGTACAAGGTCCCGATCGCTAAACTCACCGCCGCAAACGCGCCGTCCAATATCACGCACACCAACGACAACATCTTCACCGTCGCCACCGTCGCGCCTAACCCTCTCTTCATCCGAAACAACTCCGACCCGTACACCGAGCACGCGATCAGCCCAATCACACCGATCGGTATCGAAAGAAACGCCATCAGCTGCGCGAGTACAATCACGCACAAGGACGATATCGTGTTCAACACCACCACGGGTTTCATATTGTTCCAATCTTTAATCGCGGAAACGAGTTGCTCTTCCGTGTGCTCTTCCGAAGGAAACAACAAGGAGTCGTCTGCCCCGTCTTTACTACTCCTCGTCGTCCTCTTTGCGTTGTTGTTGTTGTTGTTGTTACTCGTGTTCGTGTTCTCGTCACCGTCCGTTCCTAAATTCTCTTCGTTCGTCTCATCCCGCGTTCCTCCCGGGGTAGAAAAAGAAGAATTCGGGTTCAGAATGCGCTTCATCATGTCCTCTTATTCGGTGTGGTAAAACGTTCTTATTATTATTAGTAGTAGTACTATTACTGTTCTCGTTTCTCTCTCCACTTCTCTTTCTGATGATGTGGTTCTGTGAATACTTTCCTCAAAGAGCTCCTTCCTTGTGACGATTTTCCCAGAGGAGGGAAAGAGACTCGGCGGAATAGGGTTTAACACCCTAAAACACAAGTGCGAGGAAAAATCGGACAAAAGAAACACCAGAGAGAAGTTTGAACGCGCCGATGAACGCGTTTAAGAAGGAACAAAAGAAGAAGAAGAAGATGAAGACGACGACAACCGCGGAAGAAGAGAGGGTGTTAATGGATGATGGAGAGAAAAAGAGAGAAGAGGCAAAAGAGGTGAAAGTGTTCGCGTTCGACGGGAAGCGAACACTTTTTGGAGCCGCCGCCGAAAACAAGACGAACGACAACAACATAAACAAGACTTTACTACGAAAGAGAATAAACGTGAAACGCGAGATGAAACGATTCATGGCGTCGGAGACGAAACGGATCGTTCGAGAGGACGAGATGGAAGAAGACGGGTTTGACGGGAAGAAGAAAAAGAAGAAGAAGAAGAATGGATTTCAGAGCGAGGAAGATGCGAAAAGCAACAACAACAACAACGACAACGACGACGCGAAAGACTCGAAGTTTGGCATGAAACACATGCGTCGCGAGGTGCGAGATTTCGGCATCAAAGGCTTGAACAAGTGGGACAGGAAGGAGTTAGAGAATGAAAAGCTGAAAGAGTTGGGAATGAAACCGTCGAAAGGGATACGGATTCCCGCGACTATCGGCGTCGGACTTTGGAAGAAGAACGAGCAAAGGAACGAAGAGAAGCGGTTGGATTTGTTTCGGCTCGGGCATAAGTTAGAGAAGAAAGAGAGGAGGAAGATGACGAATAGCGAAAAGGAAGAGAAGAGAGAGAAAGAGAGCGACCGAGGATTAGCGTGGGGCAGCTCTTGGTTTAAGAATGGGATTTTGAAATTGAAGAAAGGGGACGTGAAGAAGAATAAAGTAAACGTAGATACGAAAGTACGACTGAGCGGGAAGAATCGAGACGCGAAAGGGAGCGCGGGAGGAAAGAAATCCAAGAAGGGCGCGAAAGGGAGCAAGAAAAGAGGTGCGGGAAAAAAGTCGAGTCGCGGGTGATAGAAGTAGTAGTAGTAGTAGTAGTAGTAGTAGTAGTAATAGTGCCTGTAGCGCTTACAGAGTTTTAAATGATATGTTTTACAAATTTGGTATTCGCGACGACTTCTCGAGCAATCGCGTACGCCGGACCGGCGGCTTTTCCATTGCATCCGGTAACTGCGCATATTTTACCGTCTAAATAGTGTTCAATTTTCATACTCCCGTTTGACGTGCACGTCGTCGCGCACGCCTTCGTTTCAAACGCTTCAAATTCCACGTCTGGAAAGACGTGCAGTAACGCGGTTTTGAGTTGCGGCACGATTTCCGGGTCGCCGTCCGAACTCATCCACGATTCGATGTCCTCTTTTTGGTCTTCGTAAGTGGCCTTTCGATGGTCTTCCCAAACCGAGTCTAACTCTTTGCGCTGTTCTATGGGTGTCTTTTCTTTTTCATTTTGAACGTTGCCGCTCTTCTTTTCGTCAAACATGACCGCTTTAGATAGCGTCATGAAATCATTCGGTCCCCCTCCTATTTTCACGTAATACCCGGGCGAAGGCACCGGGCCCGGGTACCAAATCGGCGGCAGAATGTACACGCTTTTCGCTTCGTTTTTGCTCTGATCGGAAGCGGCGTTGGCGCTCGCGTCAGTCGCGGCGCTTTTACTTCTCACGTCTTCCGGTAACTCGTACTTAATCGTCGGCATATCCCGAAATCGACCTTTCGCGTCTTCCTCGGAAACTTTAGCTAAAATAATCGTCCTCTTTGAAATCTTCACGTCTTCTAAACTCTCCATGTCTATTTTCGAGCGGTGCAGTAACGGTTGCGTGTAATACCCGCACGCGACGAAGACTTTTTCTTTCGCCGCGTATACGTTCCCATCCGTCGTTCGTACTTTCACAAAACCACCATCACCGTCCGTCCAGAGAATCTCCTCGGCGGTTTGCACGCACACCACGGTCCTCCCGTCGTTCTTTTTCACCGCCAACCGATTAAACGCCGCGCGCATCTTATGCGGCGAAACGTATCCGCCCACTCGATCGGAAACCGCGACGTACTCCTCCGGAATCGTCCTTCGATTCAGGTACGCGAACTTCGCGCATATCTCTTCCCCGCCTCTTACAATCTCGTGTTCGATCTTTTTCGCCCGTAACAAGCTCGCCGGTTTTGACACGAACACGTCGGAGCCGACGCTCAAGCTCCCTTTCTTTTCGAAGAATGCAATCTCGCTCTCCTCTTGTACCTTTGCAAAACTCTCGATCGAATCGATGTTGAACCGCGTCCACTCCTCCCTGCCTTCCGCATCTAACGGCCGAACGATTCTCCCGAGGTCGTCCGACCCGGAGCTCAGACTTTCCGAGCCGCAGTCTAAAATCAACACGCTTTTTTTACCAGACGACGATCCCAACGACGCGTGTAAACCGATCGCGGCACCTAAAGGACCGTTTCCGACGACGACGACATCAAACGTCGAGTGCGATTTCGGAGGACGCTTCGAGAGCGCGTCGTTGACGATTTTTGCGTCGCCGCAAGAGATTCGTTTGTTTTTCGCGTCGCTGTTGTTGTGCATCATCAAAGCATAAACGCGTGTGCGCCGACGAGGAGGACGAGAGTGCGAACACCTAAAGCGCACACGAGAGGGAGACGAAAAGAGCGCGAAACCGAAAAGCGCGCTCGATGTCACCATGAGAAAACGAAGTGTTGCTCAAATATATACGCAGTCACGCTCTGTTCGTTACACTTTTATGCGAGCGCAGCATTTAAGTGAGAAGAGAGGCGCGTGTACGCTTTGTTCTTTGGAGTGTAAAGTGTGAAGCGATGTGGAGTGGATTTCCCCTACGAAAAGTCTCTAGTTAGCTTTGGTCTTCGCGTTCATCGCGGCGGCGTGTAACTCGACGCGTCTCACCGCATCCATTCTCAGAACTTCATCGCACGCGGTATTGCTGCTGTTGCCGCTATGTATCGGGTCGTCATCGTTCAAGATGAATGCTTTCACGACGTCAACGACCACCTCGCCTTCGTCCACGTCTTCGCCCATGGGTACGGCGTGGAGAATCGCCTTTGCGATTTCCCGGCTCTCGTTTCGATTGAGTAAGGATTTCGCGCACCTCGCCGCGCACCCGGCTAAGTTATCTCTCGTAGCCATGAGTTTTGCCCATCGTCCAACGTGGTCGTGAGTTATCACGAACGCGTCGCTTTGCGCGCCAACCACCGCGGCTTCTGCGATGGCTTTGACGGTTTCGTCGTCGCAATACGGGTTCGCGTTGGATTTATCTTCTCGTCTCGCGGTTTCCACGAGGAGACCGGCGAGGTACGCGGCGTTCCTCGTCGCTTCCGGCGAACTCATCGATCGCATTTCCTCCAAGAGGGTTGGTAATAACGCCGGTGCGCACGGCGACGCGTAAGATTCGACGGATTCAACAATGTCTGCGAGTAAACCGTAAATGGCAAATCGCTCGGCGCCGCTTCGAGACGGGTGCGCTCTTTTGAGAATCGCCTGGAAGTGCGGTTCAAATTCAGACGCGAACGGTTGCGCGCCAACGACGGTTGCCAACGCCGGCAAGGCTTCCGCGACAGCTTCGAGAAGCACGAGCGATGACTCCGCCTCCTCTTCGTCTTCGTTCGTTTCCAAGTTGCCACCGTGAGCTCCGTTCGGTTTACCTTTGGTGTTGTGGTGGCGTCTCGCGCGATTGCTTTCGTTATCGTTCGCGCCGAAGTCGTCGTCCTCATCATCACCGTCCTCGTATTCGTCTTCATCGTCGCTGTCGAACGATTGCTGACACATCGCGTCGCCTCGGAGCAGAGATAAACATATTTCGTTCAATCGGCTTAAATGCGGCGGTTTGTTTTCGAAAATCGGTTGATTGCATTTTTTCGCGCTCTTCAAAATTTCCGCCGCGCAACACAAAGAGGAAGCGACGACGTTCTTCTCGAAATCGTGCATCGCGGCGTCTAAACACGCCTCTAAAGTTTTTTCCGCGAGCGTTTTGGCCGCAATCGGATTGTGCTCGCACAAAACGACCAAGCACTCGCCCCCGGCTAACGCCGAGATGGAATCGTACGTGAACGAACGAACTTCATCGTCGAGGTAATCTACGGTTTGTAACAAAACTTCCACGGATTTTTCAAACGCCGCTTGACTTTGTACGTACGTTCTCGGCGCGGACTCGGCGTATGACTTGATCGCACGAATGGCGGCTATTTTTTCCTCGACAAGACCGGACCGAACGTCGTCGTACCCTTTGGCGTTGCTTTCGTCCTCGTCGTCGTCATCTTCGTCGTACTCGTCGTATTCGTCCCCGTACTCATCGTCATGTTCTGGATTATCCGCCACGAAATCTTCAAAATCTTTACCGAACATGATGCCGTCGTCTAACGTGATACTCTCTAACGCTTTCTCGACCAACGGGTTCAGAAATTGCGAGAAGTGTTCGTTTCCGTTTGCGGTATCTTTAGTGTTTTCGTCGGCGGATTTACACCCGTTGGCAAAGCTGGCAAAGAAGTCGTGCGCGGCTTCGCGAGCGTCGCACGACGTCAACGCGAACCCACTCGCGACGTTTTGTACCAGCGCTTCGATAGCTTGATCGCCCAAAGCCGCTCTGCACGCTTCCCCTTCAACGATTGCGCCTAATAATCGAATCGCGCACGCTCTCAAACGAAGTTTCTTTTGGTCGATTGCGTCGTTTTCGTCCCGCACGTGCGCGCTCACGACGCTCTCCAGTCTTGGAAGTAAATCGGCGAGAAACGGCGCAAAGGTGTCCGAGGCGTCCGTGGCTGCAGAAGTAGCTATCGCTAACGCGCACTCTTTTCTTCGATACACGGACCAGGAAAACGGTTGGTTTTGCTGTTCGTTAGTGCCGTCGTCTAACGCTTCAAATAAGACTTCTAAAACCAATGGCACGTACGCCGCTATTTCGCCCGATTCTAATTCGGACGTCCACGCCTCGACGGCAAAGAACGCGTTTTGTCTCGCAATCGCGTCTTCTTTTTGTGCTTCAGCTTTCTTTTTCACGGCTTGAAACAATCGCGGTAAAGCGATGGCGTGCATTTTCGGTACCGCCGATCGACAAAACTCGGCGAATTGTCCTAAAGCAAACGCCGCCGCGCGTCGGACGCCGAAACTCACATCTTCTAAAGATACGCCTAATTGATCGAGCAAGTTTTCGCAGATGACGGGGTCGTTCGATAACGCTTCCGCGCACCCTTCACACACGACCCCGACGGCGCCTACAGACGCTCTTCTCAAGCGTTCATCCTGCGATTTGATGTTATTCGACGCGAAATCGAGAACGACGTGTAGCACAAACTTAGCCGGTAACGCTAAGGCTAACGTATCAACCACTCTCGCGGCGGCTAAACGCATGGACTGATTATCGTCCTCGTCTTCGGAATCAGATTTATCGAGGTCTTTATCTTGGTCGTCTTCGTCTTCGTCCGGTTCTCCGAGTAAAGGTAAAATCGCTCTCAACATCGGCTCGACGAGATTCGCCCTGCGCAAAGATTTTGGACGCCTTTCCGCGACGACAGATAACACGTCCAAAGCTCTCAACTTAACGACGTTATCCACCCCGTTTGCTTTCGCGCACTCGCAACACACGTTCACGATATCCGCGGCGACTGCTTTCACGATGTTCGACTCGCCGCAGCTAAACAGTTCATCAAAGACATCAAACGCGAGCAACGCGTGGTCCACGGAATCCGCACTTTGTGCGCTCGACACGCAAAAATGCGCGGCTGCTTCCACGATTCTCAAAACCGTTTCTCTGACGACCATTTTTTGCTGTTCGATTTCTTTCTTGTTCGTCTTTCCGTCTCTCCCGGTCGTCTGCGTCTGAGACCCCTTCTCGACGACGACCACCTCTCCGATAAACGGCGCTTCACCCACGAGCGCTCTCAACCCTTCAATCGCCCGTTTCCTCACGTACTTCTCCTGGTCCATCAAGCTTCGAATAAATATATCCGCCAACGTCCTAAAATGCACCGGCGCGACTCTCACCACCGTTTCCGCCAACGCCGAAAAACATCCCACCGCGCCTTCGCGATGCCTCGGTTCCGCGCTCACCGACATCTGACTCAAGTGCTCCAAAACCTCCGGCCACGAATCCCCAGGTATGCATATCTGCGCGATCCTCGCGATCGATTGCGACAACGCCTCTCTCACCGCTCTTTGATGCTCGTTCGCCAGCCCGGTTAACAAGAGCGTTTGCACGTGCTTTTTCTCCTCTGCGCTCAACTTCACCCACGCGATGCTCACGCGTTTCTTCAGCGCTAACGCCGCCGCCATTCTCACGCCGACTGCATCCGAAGTATTCTCGTTGTTGTTTTCTACTCCTCCTCCTCCTCCTGCGCACGCCAGGTGGCAAAAATGCGCGCACGAGGATTGGTTTTTAATCGTAAACGTTTTCACCGAGCGTTCCGCCGCCTCTCGGACGGAAGCGTCCGTGGACAAGGTGTTTCGGAAACATTCCGCGAGTTCAGACGGGGATATCAGAGGATGACCAGACGAAGTGAGGGAATCCTTCCTCTTTTTCTTTCCGAACGGATGGTGCGAAGGCATGGTTGAAGCGTCGTCGCAGCAAAGTGTGCTTTGTGTGCGCGCGTGCAGGTGTCTGGAGTGGGGAGAAATGAGGACTTTACAGAGAGGCGAAATGTGAAGATGTGAATGAAGCATACGGCGGGCGTAAAGTTTGACGAGCAGAAAAGAGCTTTAATGTTGAGTACGCACGTGCCTTTTCAAATCACCAGATTGACGAAAACACTTCTCGCAAACATCACATTTATACGGTTTCTCGTTCGTGTGCGTACGCATGTGGCCTTGCAAAGCATTAGATCGAGTAAAACGCTTCTCGCACACGTCACATTTATACGGTTTCTCGTTCGTGTGAATACGCATGTGGCTTTTCAATTGACCATATTGACGAAACTTCATCTTGCACACATCACATTTATACGGTCTCTCGTTCGTGTGAATACGCATGTGGACTTTCAAACCACTAGAATGACGAAAAGCTTTATCGCACACATCGCATTCGTACGGTTTCTCGTTCGTGTGAATACGCATGTGGGTTTTCAAAGTACTAGAATCACGAAAAGCTTTATCACAAACATCACATTCATACGGCTTCTCTTTCGTGTGCGTACGCATGTGGGCTTTCAAATTACTAGCTTGAGTAAAACGCTTCTCGCACACATCGCATTCGTACGGTTTCTCTTTCGTGTGCGTACGCATGTGTATGGCCAAAAGTGATGGTTTTGCAAACACCTTCTCGCACACGCCACACTCGTGCCCTCTCTTTCTCTTCGCTCCTTTCCTAACAGTCATTTCTTCATCTTCTTCTTCATCGTCATCTTCTTCTTCGTCTTCTTCTTCTTCTTCTTCTTCCTCTTCTTCCTCCTCTTCTTCCTCCTCCCTTTCCCTTTCCCGCTCCACATCACACCACACCATCAACAAAGCCTGTTGTTCTCTCTGTCGCTGTATTCTTCTCTCCTCTTCTCGTTCTCTCTCCTCTCTGTCACTCGTCACCACCGTTTTCGCGTGCATCGCGCGCTGCGGATGCTCGTTCTTTCGTCTCGTTCTTCTTTCTTTCGATGCATACATCGCTCTTACACACGTTTGAAAGAGCAACAAATATCTGAAGACGTTTCCCCAAAACAAAAGGGCGGTTTCCTCTTCAAATTTATACACACGTAACGCGAAAGAGAGAGAGAGAAGCGCTGCTCTTTGAAACATCTCTGAGCAGCGTCTCTAAACGCCGCTTTCTTGCGCGCTCTCTCTCTCTCTCGTCTTTGTTTTTTTGTCGAGACGCGAAGAAGAGAGAGAGAGAGAAAGTCTCTCGTCATCATCCGACCGCTGAGCGGGTCGTGAGTATCTTTTGAGAGACCTTTTGATTGATTCTTCTTCGCATA
>Ga0255783_10004628_pt1 | contig 12583 bp, 8 predicted proteins | sample 011ome_22_FD_179981 | JGI IMG/M metagenome (GOLD analysis project Ga0255783, IMG submission 179981) | Coastal salt marsh microbial communities from the Groves Creek Marsh, Skidaway Island, Georgia - 011507BT metaG (version 2) | ecosystem: Environmental > Aquatic > Marine > Intertidal zone > Salt... | reverse complement strand
GCTGCACTGTTTGCCCTTTTATGGAATTCAGCCAACTTGCTGAAAGCAGGAGTATTAGGGGGAAAAGTGCGGATTTCTTCATTTTGTGCATGATTATGCAATAATATGGTTAAATACCGATAGAATTGACCCCTGTTCCTCGTTGAACATGTCTTAAATTTGAAAGGTACTGCGTACACTAATTACTAACCAATCTCATAATACTATGAAAAAAATTTACGCTTTGACGGCTTCACTATTGTTTGGAGTTGCTGGTTTTTCTCAGCACAATGTTACGTTCCAGGTAGACCTAGGGTCTGCTGCAGCGAACGCTAACGGAGTGCATGTGGCAGGTGATTTCCAGGGATGGGATCCTGCTGCCACAGCTCTTACTCAAGTTGGAACAACTTCTGTTTATGAAGTTACTGTTTCAGTACCAGCTGGAGGAATTCGTTACAAATTTATCAACGGTAATACATGGACTGATGTAGAAGGTGTTCCTTCAGAAAGTCAGTTGACCGCTGTAATCGCAGGGTCGGACGACAACAGATGGGGAATGATCTCAAGCGACACAACACTTCCGGCAATTATGTTTGGTGGAAACGCTCCTGCAGGTCTAAATCTTATGGTTGCCCATGTGGACCTCTCACTGCAAACAGTTGCAGCAGACGGAGGAAAAATTGCCGGTGATTTCAACGGTTGGACCGACACAGATTTGGCCGATTATGATAATGATGGAACTTGGGAAACACACATCTATTTGGATCCCGCAAATGGCGCGCAAAGCTTCAAATACAAGAACGGAGCTAGCGGATGGGAATCTGTTCCAAGCACATGTGCTAACGGAGGTGGAAACCGTGAATTTGCAAACACTGGGGATACAGTAATGAGCGCTTGTTTGAACATGTGTGGTCCATGTGTGGTATTGCCTACCTACGATATTACTGTGAATGTTGATTTAAACTCTGTGATGGCATGTACTTCTATTGACTCCGTGACACTTGCTGGTGATGTAAATGGATGGGTTGGAGATTTGATGTCGGATACAGACGGTGACGGTGTTTATTCTATTCTTTACACGGATGTCGATTCAGGTGAATTCAAGTTCAAGGCTCGCTATCATTATATGAGTGCCTCAAACGATACTATTACTGCATGGGAAGGTGGTGGCAACAAGGTGATCACCGTAAGTTCAGATTCAACAGTGGCTGCACGTTGTTTCGGTAACGATACTTACGGACCTTGTCCTTTAGTTCCAGCAACAGCTGATGTAACGTTCATCGTTGACTTTACTCAAGCGTCTTATACTCCAGCAGATACCATCTACTTAATAGGTCACTTTACACAGTGGGAGGATAATGCAATTATAATGACTCCTCATACTTCTGCGGGTCAGTACATTACAACTGTACCTAGCTTCTGTCCAGGAACTATGGAGTACCGTTTCTCAAATGGAGATCCAGAGGATAGCGATAACCACGAACCGGTTGATTCTGCTTGTGGTGTAGACAACGGTGTAGGTGGATACAACCGCTTCTTCGCGCGTACAGGTTCTGCGGATACCTTGCGTCACACGTACGGTACTTGTTCATTCGTAGGCATCGAAGAAGGTGCGTTGGATTTCGTAACGCTTCGCCCTAACCCAATGACTGAGAGCACAACTATCGGCCTAGGTTCGAATGACCTTTACACTGTACGTGTAATGGACATCACTGGTCGCGTTGTTGCTGGTTTCGATAACGTACAAGGCGATGTAGAACTCGTTCGCAATAACATGGTGAACGGTATGTACTTCGTGAACGTTGCGAACAGCAAAGGCGATGTGAAAACTATGAAGGTAGTTGTAGAGTAATCTGCACATTCTCCATAAAACAAAGCCCCCGGTGCATCCGCACCGGGGGCTTTTTAGTTGCTAATATTTTGGCGCTACGCGCGGTTGACTAAGCCGTGCTCGACGGCAAATCTCACCAAACCAGCCGTATTCACCATGCCCAATTTATTGAGGATGTTTTGGCGGTGGTTATCAATGGTACGTTTCGAAAGGAAGAGCTCCTTGGCGATTTGATCATTGGTTAATTGGTCACAGATCATACCAACAATCTCTTTTTCGCGCTTGCTGAGTTTTGCAACCGCAGGATGATCCCCACCAATACCAATTAGGTTTTTACCTAAAATGCATTTCTCGATCAGTGCATTGGCAAGGTGCTCGGTGAAAAACAATCCGCCCTTTGCAATGGTCTTGATGGCGCGAACGAGCCCCTGGGATTCCACTGTTTTTAACACAAACCCTCTTGCTCCGGCTTTAAGCATCTCTTGTGCGATGTCAGCATTATTCATGCTGGATAAGGTCAATACTCTGATGTGTGGATAATCCGATAAGATTTGTCGACACAAAGTGGCACCATCAACCTCGCTCAATTCGTAATCAAGGATGATTATATCATAGGAATTGGCCCGCAACATATACTTTGCGTCCGAGCTGGTATTGGCCTCAGTAATGCTGAAGTTAATATCAGTGAAATCACCCTTCTCCAACATGGTCTTGATGCCATTACGGACAATAGGTTGATCGTCAATTAAAAGAATCCTGATATGATTGGGATCCATGGTAGTGTGTGTAAGCGTGAGCGAAAGATACTAATTCCTAGTATTTTAAAGACATTCAGGAAAAATTTCTCATTTGAGACTCGAATGTAGTTATTTCTGCCTTCTGCTTTATTAACAAGACCTGTTAATTAAATTATTGCCTATATTTGCCAAAACTTTTTGGATTGCAAAAGGGGGGCTTCGGGCCCCTCTTTTATTGAATACCACTGATGGAACAGCGCAAAATTGAAGAAATCGCACTCGCGGCCACGGAAGCAAATGACGCCTTTTTGGTGGACGTTGAGCTCAAGCCAAATAATGTGATTGTCGTTTATGCCGATGCTGACGAAGGATTGTCGATTGATCAGATTAAAATGATTAATCGCAAGATAGAAGCGGAATTGGACCGAGATGTGGAAGATTTCAACCTGACCGTGAGCAGCCCGGATTTGAATAATCCACTCAAGATTTGGCGTCAATACAAAAAGAATGTGGGACGAACACTAAAGGTGAAATTCCAGGACCGTCAAGCTGAAGGAGATTTGGTCGAGGTAATGGAAGAGAACATTACTTTGAGTATCCCAGGAGTAAAGAAAAAAGATCCTGCCACTTCCTTGACGATCGCATTTGCGGACATCACCGAAGCTAAGGTGGCGATCAAGTTTAAATAGACCTTATTATTATTAGGATATACAATGGAAAACCAGGCGATTATTGAAAGCTTCCTCGCGTTTAAAGAGGAGAAAAATATCGACAGAGTAACGTTGATGGCCTTTATTGAGGAGGCCTTCCGTAACCAACTTCGCAAGAAGTACGAGACCGATGAGAATTTTGATGTCATTGTAAACCCGGATAAAGGGGATTTAGAGATTTGGCGCAACCGCACTGTAGTAGAAGACGGTGAAGTGGAAGACGAGAACATGGAAATTGAACTCAGCGCTGCCTTGAAAATCGAGCCGGATTATGAAGTAGGTGAAGAAGTTTCGGAGGAGGTAAAATTGATTGATTTAGGACGTCGATTCATTTTGGCTTTCCGTCAAAACTTGGTGAGCCGCATTCAGGAGCACGACAGTTCAGAACTATTCAAGCGCTACAAAGATTTGGAAGGTGAAATCATCACCGGTGAAGTACACCACGTTCGTCATCGTGAGGTAATCGTATATGACGACGAAGGAAATGAATTGATCCTACCTAAAGATCAAATGATCGGAGAACGCGAGTTTTTCCGCAAAGGAGATCCTATCCGCGCGGTAGTTAAGGAAGTAGTATTCCGCGGAACCAAACCTGTGGTAATCATGTCTCGTACGGACGAGCGTTTCTTGGCGAAGTTGTTCGAGCAAGAAATCCCTGAGGTTTACGACGGATTGATTACCATAAAAGGTGTGGTGCGTATCCCAGGTGAGAAAGCGAAAGTAGCTGTAGAGTCCTACGACGATCGCATCGATCCAGTAGGTGCTTGTGTGGGTATGAAAGGGTCGCGTATTCATAGTATCGTTCGCGAATTACGCAACGAGAACATTGATGTGATCAACTACACGAATAATTTGCAATTGTACATCCAGCGTGCTTTAAGCCCAGCGAAAGTGACTTCATTGAATATCGATGAAGACGCACGTCGTGTGGAAGCTTTCTTAGCACCAGACCAAGTGAGCTTGGCCATCGGTCGTGGAGGTACGAACATTCGTTTGGCAAGTAAACTAGTCGATATGGAAATCGACGTTTATCGCGATGATATTGAAATAGAAGACGATATCGAACTAGACCAATTCAGCGATGAAATCGAAGGATGGGTTATAGATGAATTGAAGAAAATTGGATGTGATACTGCGAAGAGCGTCTTGAAGTTGAGCCGTGAGGATTTGATCTCTCGTGCCGACCTAGAGGAAGAAACCGCAGACCACGTCATCAAAGTCCTTTCGCAAGAATTCGAGGGCGAAGAATAAGAATATACCTAAAGACACTCTATGAGTAGCGTCAGATTAAGTAAAGCAACAAAAGAGCTCAACATCTCCCTAGACCGGGCGGTAGAGGAATTGGCCAAACACGGCCATGAAATTCCCAATAACCGTAACCATAAAATCACGGACGAACAGTACGAGGTTTTGATGACGGCATTCGCGGATGACCTTGCTCGCAAAAAGCGTTCAGAGGCTGTTAGTGCCCAGGTGAAGGAAGAAAAGGATCTATTGCGCGGAGGCACCGAGGAAAGTCCAGCTCCAGCAGTGGAGCATCCTGCTCCAGCCCCAGTGGCGGAGGAGGTTCCTGCTCCTGCTCCAACACCTGAGCCGGTGAAGGAAGAAACGCCCGCGGCTAAGGAAGAAGAAGCTCCAAAGGAAGAGACAAAGGGACCTAAAGTTTTGGGTAAAATTGATCTCGACGCTGCCAAGCCGAAGAAAAAAGAGGCCCCAAAGGAGACTCAAGCTCCCAAGGAAGTTAAGGTGCCGGTAGAATCGCCCAAGAAATCTGCTGGCAATCCCGCAGTAGCTCAAAAAGCGAAGCCCCAAGCGCCTAAAGAGGAAGCCCCAAAACAAGAAACCGATATCAAAACAAAGTATGTAAAGATCGACGGTCCTAAGTTTACCGGCCAAAAAATCGAGTTGCCTGTTGAGAAGCCCAAAGGTGAAAAGAAGAAGCGTGTACGCATCAAGAAGCAGGGACCTAGCGGAGCTACCCAAGCTCAGGCTGATCCTAAAGCAAGGGGCAATCGTACAGCGAACCAAAACAAAGGTCAAGGACCAGGAAAAGGGCGCCGCAATCAACCTGTGCTTCAGAAACAGGAATTAAGCGACGAAGACATCCAAAAGCAAATCAAAGAAACCCTAGAAAAGCTTACTTCAGGTAAGAAGAACAAGGGAGCGAAGATTCGTCGTGACAAGCGTGCGGAACGTCGTGAAAAAGAGGAGCTCGCAGACATTCAAGCAGCAGAAGACAGCAAAGTATTGAAGGTTACAGAATTTGTAACTGTGACGGAGCTGGCCAACATGATGGAAGCAAGTGTCAACGACGTTATTGCTTCATTAATGAGCGTTGGAGTCATGGTTACCATGAACCAAAGGCTAGATGCTGAAATGCTCGAGATGGTTGCTGAGGAATTTGGTTTCAGCGTAAACTTTACCGACGAAGAGGTCACGGAATCGTTCCTCGAAGAAGAGGACAATGAAGAGGATTTGAAACCTCGTTCACCTATTGTAACGGTAATGGGACACGTTGACCATGGAAAGACGTCACTATTGGATTACATCCGCAAGGCGAATGTCATTGCCGGTGAAGCAGGGGGTATTACCCAGCACATCGGTGCCTATAGTGTCAAAGTTCATACCGGTCAAACGATCACGTTCTTGGATACTCCAGGTCACGAAGCCTTTACGGCCATGCGTGCCCGTGGTGCTCAGGTAACAGATATCGCCATTATCGTCGTGGCTGCGGATGACGCCGTGATGCCACAAACGAAGGAGGCCATTTCTCATGCTCAAGCGGCTGGTGTACCTATTGTATTTGCAATCAACAAGGTAGATCGCGAGGTAGCTAATCCGGATAAGATTAAAGAGCAACTGGCCCAATTAAACTTGCTCGTAGAAGATTGGGGTGGACAGATTCAGTCTATGGACATCTCTGCGAAAACAGGTTTGAACGTAGAAGAACTACTTGACAAAGTATTGTTGGAAGCGGAAATGCTGGACTTGAAAGCCAACCCAGATAAGAATGCAAGTGGTACAGTAGTAGAAGCCTCCCTGGATAAGGGTCGCGGATACATGTGTACGGCATTGATCCAATCCGGTACCCTACAAGTGGGTGATTACATATTGGCGGGACAGTACAGCGGTAAAGTCAAAGCAATGCTTGACGAGCGTGGCAACCGTATCAAAGTTGCGGGTCCTTCTGCACCAGTGAACCTTTTGGGTTTGGATGGGGCGCCGACCTCTGGTGATCGTTTCATCGTGATGGACGACGAAAAAGAAGCGAAGCAAATTGCAGCCAAGCGTTTGCAGTTGCAGCGCGAACAGAGTGTGCGTTCTCAGAAGAAGATGACCCTCGAAGAGATCGGTCGTCGTCTACAAGTGGGAGACTTCAAGGAGTTGAACATCATCTTGAAAGGAGATGTGGATGGTTCAGTAGAAGCACTTTCAGATTCATTGCAAAAATTGACGACAGAAGAGATTCAGGTCAACATCATTCACAAGGGTGTGGGTCAAATTTCAGAGAGCGATATTCTATTGGCCACGGCATCAGATGCTATCGTAGTAGGGTTCCAAGTTCGTCCATCAGCACAAGCCCGTAAGTTGGCAGAGAAGGAAGAAGTGGAAATCCGTATGTACTCGATCATTTACGACGCGATCAACGAGGTGAAAGATGCCATGGAAGGCATGTTGAGCGCAGAGATCAAAGAAGAGATTAAGGGTACTGCAGAAATTCGCGAGACCTTCAAGATTTCCAAGGTGGGTACTATCGCAGGCTGTATGGTGACCGACGGTACCATAGAGCGCAACCACGATGTCAGAATCATTCGCGACGGTGTGGTAGTATATACCGGAAAACTAGGCTCGTTGAAGCGATTTAAAGACGATGTAAAAGAAGTTCGTCAAGGCTTTGAATGTGGTTTGAACATTGCGAATTTCAACGACATCAAAGTAGGCGACATCGTAGAAGCTTACGAAATGGTAGAAGTAAAACGTACGTTGGACTAATCTCCAAGCGTTTGAACATAGCGAATCCCCGGTGACAACAGGCATCGGGGATTTTTTATCCAAACAGCAGGGCTCCAACTCCGAAGAGTGCGCCATATACTACTGCAATACCGAACAGCCAGTATGCGAGCAATCGCAACGTAGACGGTGGCGCATCACCTTCATTGTGCTCCACCTTCCAAGCTACCGGTTTCCATGCACCACCTGGGCGTACGGTTTGGTAGAACTCTACCAAAGTGGCATGAGATTCTGGCGAGGTTAAATACATCGCAGTAATCCAAGCCGCAGTTGTGAAGGCGACGGTGAAGAAAAAGGAATTTGGAAAGGCCCAGGCTAGACCATAATGCGCAATAGCGTAGGCGAGGAATGGTGCAACGGTTGCGACGATTTCAGTCCAAGCATTAATACGCCACCAATACCATCTTAAAATCAACACTAACCCTAGTCCGGCACCACATTCCATGATGAATTGCCATACCCCAGCGATGCTGTCCATAAGGTGGGTAACGAATAAGCCGAAGACTGCAAGTATTACGGTCAATATCCTTGACATTCTCAAGCTCTTTCTGCGCTTTGCGTTGGGTGAAATGAATCGCAAGTAAAAGTCGTTCACCAGATAAGAAGTCCCCCAATTCAGCTGGGTAGACATGGTCGACATATAGGCGGCGAATAAAGAAGCCAGCAGCATACCTAAGACTCCCTTGGGCAGGAAGTCGCGCATGATGAAAATGTATCCAAAGCGGTAATCACGTTGATATTTAAGGGCTTCGGCTAATCGGTCCCCGTATATAGGCTCCCATTGTACCAACCATTTTTGGTATTCGACCTGCTGTGTGGCCGTAAGTGGCTCGCAATTCAATTGGCCGGTCATACATTCGTAAGTAATAAAATCTGGAGTGGTGCCGCTGAGGTCCCCGCCATTGCCGTACAGGGCGATGGCACTAAGGGCGACAATAATCCAAGGCCACGGACGTAAGGCGTAATGCCCAATCTGAAATAATGCGCTGGCCAAGAAAGAAGATCTTTCGTCCTTGGTGGAAAGCATGCGTTGTGCACTGTAGCCACCACCACCTGGTTCCGCTCCAGGATACCAAGAGGTCCACCATACCATTCCAAAAAATGCTAAAAATGAGGCTAATCCCATTTGGTAGGTTTGCCCTGAATCACCCTCATTACCTACTTTCGGCAGAAAACTAAACGTCTCCTCAGGCAAGCTGTTTTTGAGGCCACTCAATCCTCCAACTTCAGGTGAGCGAAGGACATATATGGCTAGGGTGATGGACCCGGTCATTGCTAAAATGAATTGGAATACATCGGTATAAACTACCCCTTTTAGACCGCTCACGCTAACGTATAGGACCACTCCAAGAAGAGCGACTCCGGTCCATAAGAATGCTTCTTGTTCGCTGATTCCGAAAAAGCCTTGAAGCAAAGTAATCATAGCCACGTTGACCCAGCCCATGATGAGCACGTTCATGAAGGCGCCGAGGTAGATGGATTTAAAACCACGCAGGATGGCTGCGGGACGTCCGGAGTAACGGAACTCGATGAATTCAACCTCTGTGGTTAGGCCACTTCTGCGCCATAATCGGGCAAAGAAAACGGTGGTGAGCATACCACCTGCGAGGAGGTTCCACCACAACCAGTTTCCGCTGATTCCGTATTGTCCCACTAGTTCAGTTACTGCTAGCGGGGTATCTGCCGCGAAGGTGGTCGCAATCATGGAGATCCCCGCGATGTACCATGGAAGATTTCGTCCGCCGAGGAAGTATTCGCTCAGACTTTTCTTTTTACTACGGCCGAAGTACAGGCCTACTGAAATAGTGAGGACCAATAAAGCAATGAGGACGACGGTGTCGAAGGTGCTTAGAACCATTTTATTTGCGTTTGGCGGCGAAGAAATCGCTCATGATTTGGCCACATTCTTTTGCGAGAATGCCGGCGATGATCTTTGTTTTAGGATGTAGGGCACCTCCGTGTAAGGCAAAGCCTCTCTTTTCATCAGAAGCGCCGTATACGACAGTGCCGATCTGTGACCAGAACAGAGCGCCTGCACACATGGGGCAGGGTTCAAGGGTCACATACAAAGTGCATTTGCTAAGGTATTTAGATGCCAAGTAGCTGCTAGCCGCAGTGATTGCTTGAATTTCCGCATGGGCAGTGACATCGATTAAGCGTTCGGTGAGATTGTGTGTGCGCGCGATAATTTTACCTCCAGCCACGAGCACCGCTCCGACTGGAACTTCGCCAACCTCAGCGGCAATGCGGGCTTCCGCGATGGCGGCACGCATAAATTTCTCGTGATCGTTCATAGATAGCATCTTCCATGCAAAATAGGGATTTGCCCCACAAGTTTGGCTATTTTTGCCGTTCAAAGAAGTAAGTCATGTACAGATCACACACGTGCGGCGAATTGCGCGCATCTCACATCGGACAAACAGTAACCTTGGCAGGTTGGGTACAACGCTCGAGAGAATTGGGCGGGATGACCTTTTTGGATTTGCGCGACCGCTACGGCATTACACAAGTTGCGTTCAATGAAGAATGGGACCCAGCCTTATTGCAAGAAGCGAGAAAGCTAGGTCGTGAATGGGTCGTACAGATCGAAGGCGAGGTCATTGAACGCCATAGCAAGAACGCCAACATGCCTACGGGTGATGTGGAGATTAAGAGCTCTAGGCTAAAGGTGCTCAATGCGGCGAAGACGCCTCCATTTACTATTGAAGAAGAAAGCGACGGCGGCGAAGAGCTTCGTATGAAGTACCGCTATTTAGATCTACGCCGCGGTCCATTGCAGCGCAATTTGGCGCTCCGCAATCGTGTGAACATAGAGGTACGTAAGTATTTGGACGAGCAAGGGTTCATGGATATTGAGACCCCGTTTTTGATCAAGTCCACACCAGAGGGCGCGCGTGATTTCGTTGTGCCTTCACGCATGCAAGAGGGCAAGTTCTACGCTTTGCCACAAAGCCCGCAGACCTTCAAGCAGTTGTTGATGGTCAGTGGCTACGACAAGTACTACCAGATTACGCGTTGTTTCCGCGATGAGGATTTGCGTGCAGACCGTCAGCCAGAGTTTACACAGATTGACTGCGAGATGGCGTTCGTAGAGCAGGAAGATATCTTGAAAACCTTTGAGGGGCTGCTACTTCACTTGTTGAAAGAGGTCAAAGGTGTAGTCATTGATAGCGTGCCGAGAATGACCTATGCAGAGGCCATGGAGCGCTACGGAAATGATAAACCGGACATTCGTTTCGGAATGGAATTGGCCAACCTAAATGCACTTACTCAAAACCTAGGCTTTATGGTCTTTGATCAAGCCGAGACTGTATTAGGTATTGCCGTTCCAGGTGCTGCAGAGTGGACACGAAAGCAGATTGATGCACTGACGGACTGGGTAAAACGTCCGGATATTGGCATGAAGGGCATGGTGTACTGTAAAGTCAATGAAGACGGTACGTACAAGAGCTCTGTAGATAAATTTTACACCCAAGAACAACAAGCTGCCTGGGCGGAAGCTACAGCTGCTAAGCCGGGCGATTTGATTCTTGTTTTGGCAGGTGATGAGCGTTTAACGCGCAAGGCAACTTCCGAACTACGCTTGCACATTGCTGAGGAAATGGGCCTTCGTAACCCAGAGGAATTTGCCCCATTGTGGGTGATGGACTTCCCGTTGTTGGAATGGGACGATGAAACAGAGCGTTACCACGCGATGCACCATCCATTTACTTCTCCAAAGCCAGAGGATATCGCTTTGATTGATACAGACCCAGGAAACGTTCGTGCCAATGCGTACGACCTTGTGTTGAACGGAAACGAGATTGGTGGTGGTTCTATTCGTATTCACGATAGGGCATTGCAGAGCCGCATGTTTGATTTGCTTGGATTCAGCAAGGAGGAAGCAGAGAAGCAGTTCGGTTTCTTGATGAGTGCCTTCGAATATGGTGCGCCACCACACGGTGGATTGGCATTTGGTTTTGACCGATTAGTAGCCATCCTAGGTGGCGCTGAGGTCATCCGTGATTTCATTGCCTTCCCGAAAAATAATGCGGGTCGCGATGTGATGATTGATGCTCCGGCAACCATCGATGAAGCACAGCTCAATGAGCTATGCCTTGTTTCTACTGCGAATCCGGAGGAAAAGTAAGGCCCAATTTTTGTAGATTTAGGGATCTTAACACATCCCTATGTTACGTAAACTATTACTATCGTTTACCTTTTCTGCCACTGCTCTGTTCGCCACCGCTCAAGACCGTGCGTCTAACACGCTGACTAAGAGCGAGATTGAAAGCATGACATGGGTGGAAGCCATGCAGGATTACCGCGTGAACTTCCATACTGTGGTGGACAAATTCGAAACCGAATTTGCCGGCAAGCCTTATGAAAAAGGACACGGCTGGAAGCAGTTCAAGCGTTGGGAATATATGATGGGCCAGCGTGTAGGCGAAACTGGCGTTCGTCCTCATCCAAGTATTTTATACAATGCCATTCAGAGTCAATCGAGCTCGAATGAATATGGAGATTGGCGTCCTGCGGGTCCTTTTGATGCGCCTTCCGGTGATGGAATTGGTCGAATCAACAACGTTGCCTTTCACCCTCAACACAACGATACCATTTATGCAGGTGCGCCGGCTGGAGGTTTGTGGGTGAGCTATGACGATGGACAAACTTGGCAAACCTTTACCGACGAGTTGACCAACATTGGAGTCAGTGATCTGGCCATCGATCCACAACATCCGGATACCATGTATTTGGCTACCGGGGACCGCGATGCAGCGGACACTTATAGCTTTGGGTTGATGAAATCTGTAGACGGCGGGGTGACTTGGACGGCTACAGGCTTGTCATTCAACGTCAGCAATAATTACCGCATCGGCCGCGTGGTCGTGCACCCTGATAGCACCAATATTGTGGTTGCGGCTACGAACGGTGGAATCTACCGCAGTACAAACTACGGTCAGACCTTCAGCTTAGAGCAATCTGGATTGTTCTACGGCGTGCACATGGGCCACGGCGATACGTTGTTTGCCACCACTTCTGGCTCTAGCCCTAAGGTATACCGTTCTGTGAACGCAGGAGATACTTGGACCCAGATGTCAAGCGGACTACCGACATCTGGCGTTTATCGCTGCGAGGTTGCAGTGAGCTCAGCGCCTGGGTTGCTCTATGCCGTTTTTGGCGATAGTAACTATGGCTTTGGTGGCTTATACCGCTCAACAAATGGAGGCTCGAACTGGTCGTTGATGAGTTCTACGCCAAACATCATGGGTTGGTCTTCAACGGGCGGTGGTTCAGGCGGCCAGTCTTGGTATGATTTGAGTATCGCGTGCGAT
>Ga0255783_10004611_pt1 | contig 12612 bp, 10 predicted proteins | sample 011ome_22_FD_179981 | JGI IMG/M metagenome (GOLD analysis project Ga0255783, IMG submission 179981) | Coastal salt marsh microbial communities from the Groves Creek Marsh, Skidaway Island, Georgia - 011507BT metaG (version 2) | ecosystem: Environmental > Aquatic > Marine > Intertidal zone >... | reverse complement strand
TTACTAGTGATTTCCACTTCGGTAGCTCACGACCTGATGAAACGCAGCTTCATGCCTGATATTTCTGAAAAGCAGGAGTTGCGCTCAGCACGCATTGCAATATTCGTGGCTGTGCTCGTGGCTGGTTATGTCGGCATCAATCCACCAGCCTACGTAGCGCAGGTCGTCGCCTATGCCTTTGGCCTGGCTGCCGCCTCGTTCTTCCCAGCTATCGTACTGGGTATATTCCAAAAGCGAATGAACAAGCAGGGCGCGATAGTCGGAATGATAACAGGCTTCCTGTTCACTGCTAGCTACATCGTCTATTTCAAAACCATCAATCCGACTATGGACAATGCATCGGGCTGGCTGTTTGGTATCTCGCCTGAGGGAATTGGTGCTTTTGGCACGCTGATCAATTTTACAGCAGCAAGCCTTGTAGCCCGGCTCACCCCGGAACCACCAGAAGATGTGCAGGCTATCGTGGAAGAGATCAGGTTACCGGGCGAGGCAATTGCCCGTTAAGCAATTGCCCTACTGGTTTAATTCATACATTAGGCCTTGTGCTTGCCGTGGCCGGTTTTCTCCCAGTATTCGGTCACCGTAGCCTTCATCTCTTTATGCATTAGCAGGATGCCAATAAGATTCGGCACCGTCATCAGCACAATAGTTATCAATGAGATATTCCATACTACCGTTGTATCGGCTAGCGCCGCGGTAAAAAACCCCAGCACATAAACGATGCGATACGGCAATACTGACTTGGTTCCAAACAGATAGGTCATCGCCCTGTCGCCGTAGTAAGACCAGGCAATCGCCGTAGAAAAAGCGAACAGCATCAAGCCGATAGAGACGATGTACTGACCAAAGTCGCCAAACAACCCGCGTGTAAATGCGCGGGTGGTAAGCGGAACCGAGTGTAGTAAGGAATCACCGGTCACGACTACCGTCAAATCCTCCAACTGGCCGTCGACAACATTCACGGTGCCTGATATCGGACTGTCATCACGGGAGTAGATGGTGTTTTCGGCAACGGAACGGGCCGCGATCAGGGTAAAAGCATCTGCATTTTGCGGCACACCGTTATTAAGCGTGATGGTGCCGCTATAGATCTGTGCTTCCGACTCTTCGCCACTCAAATAAGCGAATAAACTCGACACATCTTCAGCATTGCCCTCGGTAAAAGACCCAGAGACAAAGCTCATGTCAGCACGTTGAAATTCATTTTCGAATTTTTCCATCCACACACCTGATGAAAGAATGACCAGGCCCGTGATGGTGCAGATAACGATAGTGTCGATAAATGGCTCCAGGATAGAAACCATACCCTCGTCGGCTGGTTCATCGGTACGCGCAGCGGCGTGGGCAATTGGAGCAGATCCCTGCCCTGCCTCGTTGGAATAGAGCCCTCTGTTCACACCGCGGTCAAAGGCATAGGCAAACGAGGCACCCAGAAAGCCACCGACGGCCGCTGATCCGGAAAAGGCATTGCTAAAAATTGACAGAAACGAGGGTACAATATTGCCAATATTCGGAATAATTACCGCGAACGCACCAATCAAGTAAATCACTGCCATGGTCGGTACGATGGTAGCCGCCACTTTGGCTATGCGGGAGATTCCCCCGATGATGACAAGGGCCAATAATATCGAGAGAACACTCGCGGTAATCCAGGGGTCGAGATCGAAGGTGCTCTCAAGGCCAGAGGCAATGCTGTTAATTTGCGGCAAGTTCCCGGTGCCAAATGAACTCAGCACAGTCGCGATGGCAAACACAATGGCAAGCCACTTGGCATTGAGCCCTTTCTCCATGTAATACATGGGCCCGCCAGCCATGGTCCCGTCTGCGGTCTCATTACGATACTTGTGCGAGAGTGTGACCTCGACAAATTTACTGGTCATGCCAAAGAAGGCGGTCATCCACATCCAGAACAAAGCCGCTGGGCCACCAAGATGTAAAGCGAGTGCAACCCCGCCGATGTTACCAGTACCCACGGTGCCAGATAGCGCTGTGGCAAGCGCCTGGAAATGGGAGGTATCGCCCCTCGCACCATCCTTGTCGAATTTACCGGTGGTTACCCCGATCGCGTGCTTGAAATATCGAATCTGGGGAAAGCCCAGATAGAGCGTGAAAAAGATGCCCGTCGCAAGAAGTAAAGTGGGAAACCAGATAGCGCTTCCAAGGAAGCTATCAATATAGATTAGAAAGTCATTTACCGCGTCCAAGAGCCTTACCTGCCTTTTTCGAAATTGTTATTAAAAGTGGGGAGCGCCATATTGCTTGCGCCTGAACCGCTAGTGCAAAATTGAAGAAGATAGCCACCTGCGCACTCCAACTTCAACTAGTCGTCTCTCACTTAATCGTCACTTACAGTAATTGTAGGCCCAGCCCCCTGACTGCTCGCCAGCTGCTGAATGCCGACGCCGACCTTATCTGCCAAATCCAGATAAGCCCGGGCGACCGCAGAATCAGCTTCTGATGCTACCACAGGATTGCCGCTGTCTGTTTTTTCTCTAATCGTGATATCCAGAGGTAGCCTGCCAATCACCTCCACACCGTATTCAGAGGCCAGCCGGTCCCCCCCCTCAGATCCGAAAATTGCCTCAGAATGCCCACAATTAGTGCAGGTATGCATGGACATATTTTCGACGACCCCCAGGATGGGAACGCCGACTTTCTGAAACATCTCTATGCCCTTGCGGGCATCGGCCAGCGCCACATCCTGGGGAGTCGTGACAACAACAGCACCTGAGACATTGACTGACTGAGCCAGGCTGAGCTGGATGTCTCCCGTACCCGGTGGCATATCCACAATAAGGTAGTCGAGTTCAGACCAGGCCGTGTCACTCAATATCTGGTTGAATGCGGAGATGATCATGGGCGCTCGCCACACCATTGCGGTCTTGGGGTCCACCAGCACACCCATGGAGTTGCATTCCACACCATGCACAGTGATCGGCACCATCAGACGCTGATCCCGGATTTCTGGCCGCGTGCCCGGCGCGATCCCCATCATAAGCGGGATGCTGGGCCCATAAATGTCGGCATCCAGGATACCCACGGCGTACCCCCGATGCTTGAGGGCCAGAGCCAGATTGACTGCTGTGGTCGACTTACCTACGCCTCCTTTTCCGGAGGCTACACAAACAATGTGCTTAATCTGCGGGAGCTTGTTCAATACCTTTCCTTTTCTGGCCTTAGAAAACTCAACACTACGCCTGGTGAAGCGTTGGGGATTATCTTTGATTGACCTGCAAAAATAAAATAGTCATGACAGAACCTCAGGTTCATCGCTAAAATCAGGGTATGAAGAAAACACTATTCAGCCTGGTTCTGCTAAGCAGCGCGACCTGGGCGGCGGAATTGCAGCAGGAAAGCGATCTAAAATTCGCTTTCTACTCGTCTGCCTGGGGGGAGAATACAGACGACGGTCTGCGACTGGTAGCCAATAATCAGAGCGCCAGTGATGTAGTATTGAAAGAGGTTCTGTTTCTGAAAGATTCGGCAGCAAGCAGCGATGATGTATCAGTGGATGTCAATTTGCTGATACCCGCTGGCGCATACGCAGATACCGAATTTGACTATATAGATCTACTGGCAGACGACGAGTGCATTGAGCGCACCATGGAAAGCAATTGGCGACTGGCCGAGATTTCTAATTATACGCTCAACCCTTCCGTTAGAAATCTCATTATCGAGGACACTGACTCGTTTCGCATCTATCAATGTGTAGAGACAATCATCACCCGCTGGCAGGTTCTCAGCGATAATGAGGCAGCAGAGTCGGCGGCTGCACAACCAATAGAAAAAGAAGAGTGGATTCTATTCCATTTTGAGACCCGCCGCCTGTAGCGGAATTGCGGTCGCCATTTACGCAACCAACAAAAAAAGGGGCCAATTGGCCCCTTTTTCATATTTCAGTCATTCAGCAAGATCGTATGACTTAACCCAGCAGAATACCGCCATACTCAACGAAGAATGGTGCGAAGACCAGACTGAGGATCGCTGACAGTTTGATCAGGATATTCAGAGAGGGGCCAGAGGTGTCTTTCAGAGGATCACCTACGGTGTCGCCCACTACCGCCGCTTTGTGCTCTTCAGAGCCCTTGCCGCCGAGATTGCCGGCCTCGATGTATTTCTTGGCGTTGTCCCAGGCGCCGCCACTATTTGAAGCTGCAATCGCCATGACTCCACCAACAATCAGTGAACCAGCGAGTATGCCAGCTACCGCTTCAACACCGAAGAGGAAACCCGCCACCAAGGGTGAGCCCATGATCAGCACACCTGGCGCGATCATTTCTTTCAGAGCAGCCCTGGTAGAGATTGCCACACATTCTGCGTAGTCCGGTGTGCCGGTGCCTTCCATGATACCGGGAATTTCACGGAACTGGCGCCGGACTTCCTCAATCATCTCAAAAGCCGCGTCGCCAACTGAGCGCATTGTCATCGCCATAAACAGGAAAGGCAGCACTGCGCCGACGAAGACGCTGGTGTATACCAGCGGATCCAGCAGGCTCATGGTGATAGCCTCACCCTGCAATTTCGATGCCGCGGTGATAAACGCCGCGAATAAAGCTAAAGAAGTGAGGATGGCCGCACCGATAGCGAAGCCTTTACCGATTGCCGCAGTGGTATTACCCGCTGAGTCCAGAATGTCGGTACGCTCACGCACCTCGCTCTCGAATCCAACCATCTCAGCAATACCACCGGCATTATCAGCTACTGGACCATAGGCATCGATCATAAGAGCAATAACCAGAGTGCCCAACATACCCAGAGAGGCTATAGCGACGCCGTACATACCGGCAAGGCCCCAGGAGATAAAAATACTGGCGGCAATGCAGAGATAAGGATAAACCGTACTCTTGTATCCCAGAGAAAGGCCAAAAATAATGTTGGTAGCAACACCAGTCTCACAGGAAGCCGCAAGCTCCTGTACAGGCTTGTACTTATCCGAGGTGTAATAATCAGTCAACAGCCCTACTGCGAGCCCGGAAATGAGGCCGGCAAGGAAGCAAAAATAGACACCCATGCTGGTGTACTGCTCACCGTTGAGTTCGAAGAACTCAGGGATAAGCGCCATGGTGAAGAAAAACATCACGATGGCCATGAGCACGCTGGAAATGATTAACAGCTTGCGCAGCGCAGGCGCCACGTCGTCGGCAGTCTTTACGCCGATAAGCAGCTTGGTGATCAAACTGATGGGAATACCCACGGCAGTGATCAGAATCGGATAAAGCAAAGCATTTGGATCAGCTGCGAATACAACAGCACTGATAACCATGGCTGCACAAGTAGATTCTGCACAAGAACCGAACAGGTCAGCCCCCATACCTGCAACGTCACCGACGTTATCACCCACATTGTCGGCAATGACCGCTGGGTTGCGGGGATCATCTTCGGGAATGCCCTTTTCTACTTTACCCACCAGGTCAGCGCCAACGTCTGCGGCTTTGGTAAAAATACCGCCGCCGACGCGAGCGAATAGCGCAATGGTGGATCCACCCAAACCAAAACCGGCAATCACTTCCATCAGGATGTGGTTGTTCTCCGGTCCAAGACCAGACATTAATGAACTCATCACCGCATAGATAATGACCAGACCCAGTGCTGCGAGTCCCACCAACGCAAAGCCCATAACCGCACCAGAGTTAATCGCCATATCGAAGGCACTGGAGATGTCTTTTTTCGCTGCGACTGTAGTTCGCGCATTACCCTGGGTGGCAACCTTCATCCCAATATAGCCAGAAGCAATCGAGATTGCCCCACCGAACAGGAATGCCATCGCAGTGTAGATTCCTTCCCGATAATCGGGAGTGTGGGAATCATCAATCAGGAGCGCGATGATAATTGCAAACACAACCATGAAGATGGAGAGGAATTTATATTCCTGCTTCAAAAAAGCCATTGCACCATCGGCAATCGCACCGTGGATAAATTTAAGGCGTTCGCTGTCTTTTGCCTCCAGGCCCAAATCTACTGGCACACTGGTCACTTTCTTCATGTAGTAGAAAGCAATTCCCAGCCCCAGCAATGACAGAACCGTGGAGATTGTAATCGTGATCCCCGGCATCTAGGTGTTTCTCCCCGTTAGGTTGATACAGTTTGTTTGAAAAAATAAAGGCGCGCACTTTACCACAACCCACGAGACAAACAAAGCTCGCAAATACCTGTTTTACTAGTATTTTAGAGGGCTGCAGCGGGTTTGGGGAAAGCCGGCGGATATCCACCTGCGGGACGTGAAAAACGCCTATTTTTTCTTGCGGCTACGCTTCTTGCGCTTGGCCGGGGCAGCCACTTCCGTCTCGCCTCTGGCCTGTCTGAATGCGCGGCGCAAGGCTTCGACTCGCGCTTCTTTCCGCTTTTCGGTGTGAACCTGTTTTCGGGACGCGAAATCGACGACTTTGTCAGTCATACGCCTACTTTAAACCTATTGAGCGCGGGCACGTTCAACCAGCTCGTTTTTTCTCGCTTCCAATTCGGCGATCAGATCTTTAGCCAGTGGATCCAGAGTATTGCCGGTCTCATCGGTAGATTCATATTTAGCCACCTCATCAGCCAGCGCCTCCAGCAAATCCTCGGCTGCTTGAATCGCCTGCTGGAGCACTACCGTGCGTTCTTCACCGGCCCCGGTCTCTGCCTGGATCGTGGCAATTTGTGCTTCCAGCAACACGATACGCTCAAGCTTCTCCTCGCGCTCGGCCTCAGCTGCCGCTATGGCCGCCAAACGCTCCTGTTCGCGGCGCTCAGCTTCCTCTCGCGCTCTACGCTCGGCTTCCGCCCGGGCCTCGGCCTGCTGACGCTCCAGCTCACGCTCTCGGCGCTGGCGTTCCCGCTGCTCAGCCTGTGCAATGCGCTCTCGCTCCCTCTCGGCTGCACGCTCACGCTCTTCTTCTGCCGCCGCGCGAGCGGCCATCTGCTCTGCAGCAATGCGGGCTGCTTCCTCTTCAGCTAACGCAGCCTCACGCGCCGACTCGGCTCCGCAGGCCACCAGGCTCGACAGCAAGAGCACAGACAGCAGCTGTCGCGCTGGCCTCACTCTTGCTCGCATCAGCAGTTTGCGGGTGTCGTCCTTCATCATGACGGTCTCCTAGCATCGCCTCGGTTGTGGTCACAACCTGGCCCGTTTCAAATTCTTATAAGGCTCGGCATACTAACGCCAAGCCGTTGATTAATAAATTATTTATCTTGATTAGACAGGAAAAATGTGGATTTTGTCATACTTTATAGCGATAAACTTCGAAATTGCCAGTAAAATCAGCAGCTAAAGTGCTTCTGTTTCTATATCGGCACTGTTCGCGATCTGCCCAAATTCATCCAGCTGACACCGCGCAACCCCACAGACTGCCTCGATGCAAATTACTCGCCTTATTCGTCTGGCCCTGAAACCCCTATTGGTGTTACTCGTCAGTATTCCATTTATCGTGCTGGTATTGGCTCTTGAAACCGCGCCTGAATTCGAGCCCCAGCCCTATCTATCAGCTTCTGAATTGAGCGAAATCGAACAGATCCTGCTGGAAAGCGCGCCCGAATCGATGTCTAGAGTCAGTCAGCAGCAGGTGCGACTCGACGCAGGCCAGCTCAACCTGATGTTGCGCTATGGATTGCAGCTGTTGGAACTGACACCTCACTGGGCAGGGCAGATAGCGCTGGAGGACGGCCTCGTTAGCACAAATCTAAGCATCTCTCTCTCGGGTCCTCTCTCACCCTTTTATATTAACGTCGAAGGTCAGCATGGAAACGAGTCAGGCCAAATCGTTCTGCAGCGGCTCGCCCTGGGTAATTTGGTATTACCCAAGCAGCTGCTCGATTTCGCTATAAACCGTTTTACTGTCAATCTTGACGCAGGCAATACCGGATACGCCGATCTGCAGCAATTGTTTTCCAGTATTGAGCAAGCCAACATCAGCAAGGAAGCGCTCAGTTTCAAAGTGCCCTGGCAACCAGAATTGATGGCGCGCATCAGTAGTGAGGCGCAACAATTATTCATATCTGACGCAGATCGCAACCGGATTATTTTTTACTATGACACCATAAAAGACGTGGTCTCTACCGTCCCGGCAGATCTCAGGGCAGTCTCCTTGAATACGTTTCTAGTGCCTTTATTTAGTGCTGCAAGAGACGCCAGCGAGGTGTCCGGAAATCCCGTATCAGAGAACCGGGCGGTGTTGCAGGCCCTTGCAGTCTATGTCAATGATGAAAACATTGAACAGCTGATTGGCACAGATGCCGCCAGCGCAGTCACAGCTGCCAACTTTATTGAAGTCAGGCTCCAGCGGCGCCAGGACCTGGCTCAGCATGTGGTGAGCATTGCCGCCATTTCCGCCTCCGCGGGAGCAAGCCTTGCACAATTATTATCCACCACCAAAGAAGCCTATGATGCGCGCTATCGCAGTGGTTTCAGCTTTTCCGATCTCACAGCCAATTCGGTGGGCGTGGCCATGGCGGATTTTGCCACTCGAAACTCCGAGTCGGCACTGGAATTCCAACGCAGAATGATCGCCCTGGAGGCGGAAACTGAATATATGCCGCCAGTCGGAAACAATCGAGACGGCCTGACTGAAACTGATTTCTCGGAGCAATATACTGACCGCAATAGCGATGAATACCGGCAGCGCCTGGAGCAAATTCAGGAACTTATCTATCAACAGTCAGTTTTCCTGAATTTCAACCAGAATCAGAGCCTAGGCCAGTAGCCCTGGATGCAGTCAGCATGGACGAATTAACTGAAGCTCAAGCGCAAGCATTGCACGCCTCCCTGCTCGCTCTCAAAGAGCAATTGGAGCAACAGCTGCAGCAGGCAGAGTCGGCAGCAGAGCCGGTGCAACTGGACCAGACCCTGCTTGGCCGCGTATCGCGCATGGATGCGATGCAACAGCAAAGTGTCGCGCTCTCTACCAGAGGGCATGCCAGTACCACTCTGAAGAGAGTGATCGCTGCTCTAAACGCCCATGTTGAGGGCGAATATGGCTTCTGTCGGCGGTGCGATGAACCCATCGGTTTCGGCCGCCTTCAAGCCCAGCCGGAGTCCAGTCTCTGCTTACAGTGCCAGTCGCAGATCGATGGCCAGTGAGGCTTACAAACTTTCAAAATTAGTGACGCTGGTGTATAAAACCGCCTCCTGATGCACCGCGACTCTGCTTTCCGTAAAGGCTGACCGACGTCATGTCCAAGAAAGGCTTCTTTACCACCAATCTGCACTCCGATCGCCAAGATGGCCCGGAACACGGCGTGCTGCATAAAGCGATTCACCCCTCTGTCGCCTACGGATATGAGGATGCGCGTCACCTGGCGGAAGTGTTTCAAGGTAAACGCCCCGGTTACAATTACGGCAGACAACTCAATCCAACTGTGACTGCGCTGCAGAATCGCATCACCAAGATGGAAGATGGTATCGCCACGGTGGCATTTGCTACTGGCATGGCTGCAATCAGCTCGACAATGCTCTCATTGCTCAAGTCGGGCGATCATCTGGTGGCCAGTGCGTTCCTGTTTGGCAATACCAACAGCTTTTTTGGCACTCTGCAGCGTCTTGGGGTAGAAGTTACGTTTGTAGACGCCACTTCAAGCGATGCCGTGGCTGCAGCAATCAAGAGTAATACGCGCGCCGTGTTCGTCGAAACCATTGCTAACCCCGTAACCCAGATCGCCGACCTGCAGGGCATCGGGGACTTGTGCGAGAGCAAGGGACTGGTTTACATCATCGACAATACAATGACCTCTCCGCACCTGTTCAAACCAAAATCAGTCAAGGCCAGCCTGACAGTAAATGCGCTAACCAAATATATAGGTGGTCACGGCAACGCTCTGGGTGGAGCAATTACAGATACGGGTTGCTACAGCTGGGACAAATATCCCAACATCATTGACACCTATAAAGAAGGACAAGTGGCATTTTGGGGAATCACTCAAATTAAAAAGAAGGGTTTGCGTGACATGGGGGCATCGCTGGGTCCGGAAGCCGCCCATCATCTCGCCGTCGGTTCCGAGACACTGCCGCTGCGACTTGACCGAGCATGCAGCAATGCACTTGAGCTCGCCAGATTTTGCAACCAGCACCCACACATAAAAAATACCTACTATCCAGGTCTCGAATCTCACCCTCAGCACGAGCGAGCGCAGCAGCTATTTGGAAAGTTCGGCGCAATTTTTAGCATCGATCTCACTGATGAAGTCGATTGCTTCGACTTTTTAAACAGAATGGATACTGTCATCGCATCGAGCAACCTTGGGGACAATCGCTCCCTCGGGATCCCCGTAGCCCATACTATTTTTTATGAAATGGGCGCAGAAAGGCGGGCTTCAATGGGGATTGCCGACTCCATGATCCGGTTTTCAATCGGTATCGAAGAGATCGATGATCTGCTCAAAGACTTTGAAAAGGCTCTAGGCAAATGATCAGCCTGTTAGCGATAGATGAAATAGACGAAGGCACTTCAAAAGGCATTGAAGTAAACGGCGCCTATCTGTTTGCCGTAAAAAAAGATGACCAGCTGGTTCTTTACTACAATCGCTGCCCCCATCTTGGCACCCCCCTCGAGTGGGAAGAAGACCGCTTCCTGGATGCCGATGGCGCCTTGATTCAGTGCTCCACCCACGGCGCACTCTTCCAGATCGAAGATGGCTATTGCCTGCTGGGCCCCTGTAAAGGCAAATCACTGCATGCCATGCCTTTTCAGATAGTGGACGGCATGATAATGATCGATGAAGCCCAGCTCAAAACGCCAATGCCACTCTGAAGCCCTTCTTCTTGCCTACTGACTTCTCTTGGCAACATACCTGACTTTCCTGACCATCCTGACCTTAGACTTTACCTGGCCGAGGGTTTGTAGCGGCACAGGAACCACAATGGCTGTAAAATTTATCAAACCGTCACAGGGAGCGGATCCATCAAATCCACTCGTGAGCATTCCAGGTCGAACCGGGTGCGATATGCAATCACTTCCACGCCAGCCGCAGCAACCTCACGCAGCAGGCGGCCGTATTCAGGATCAATGTCGTCAGCAGGCGCAACGCGATCGATACCTTCATGCTGCACGCAAAATAGCAATACCGCCCGGTTGCCAGCATTGGAAATCGCTAGCAGCTCCTGTAAGTGTTTCTGTCCACGGGTCGTGACTGCATCAGGAAAGAGCCCCTGGCCGTTTGCCTCAGCCAAGCTCACGTTCTTTACCTCCACATAACAATCTTTGACTGAACTGTCTCGGTTCTCGCAGAGCAAGAAGTCGATCCGACTCCTTTGATCACCATAGGGCACTTCACTGCGGATCTTTTGGTAACCCTGGAGCTCAGAAATGTGGCCACCATTGATGGCTTCCTTGATCAGCTTATTGGCGAGACCCGTATCAATACCAATGATGTGCTCGCTGGAATCCTCGATGAAATGCCAGGTACAGGGATATTTGCGTTTGGGATTACCTGAGTCGGAATACCAAACCCGATTACCAGGATGCTGACAATTTTTCATGGACCCAGTATTAGGACAATGCAAAGTCATCTGTGAACCATCTGGCAATTCGACGTCTGCCAAAAAACGTTTATAGCGCCTAACCAGAGCCGCCTCTTGCAGAGGTGGATCAAACCGCATCAGGAAAGTGCCTCTCGCAGGCGACTTATTCCTAACTCGAGGTCTGCCATACTGGTCGTGAACGCGAAGCGTACAAATCGGTGTGACTTGTGATCTCCAAAATCTGTTCCTGGAGTAATCGCTACACCATGGCTCTCCAGCATATCCCGGCAAAATTTTTCGGAGTCGCTGGAAAAGCGGGAAACATCAGCATACACATAGAAGGCACCCTGCACTTCATCTGGGATCATAAACCCAATCTCTCGGAGGGCGGCGCAGAGAAAATCGCGCCTCTCCCGAAACGCCTGGCGTCTTTGCTCCAATATATCGCTGGCAGCTTGCGAGAATCCCGCGACCGCTGCGTGCTGAGCAATGGATGAGGCAGAAATATAAAAATTCTGAGCCAGGATATTCGCTTTTTCGATTGCATGGGTTGGCACAATGATCCAGCCAAGGCGCCAGCCAGTCATCCCAAAATACTTGGAGAAACTGTTCACTACATAGGCGGAATCGTCTACCTCAAGCACACTTGGCAGATCTTCCACATAATGCAAACCATGGTAGATTTCGTCCACCAGCACATGCAGTCCTTGCTGCCTCGCCCAGCCACAGACTTCTGTAAGTTGATCACGACTCATAATTGCGCCAGTTGGATTACTGGGAGAAGCCAGCCAGACACCACTGGTGGAGGCGTCACGAACTGCATCAAGCTGGACCAGGGAGGGTTGAAAATTATCGCGCATTTCTACGGGCACGAGCTGAGGATTCGCCGCCATAAGTTGAATAAAGTTGCGCACGCAGGGATAAGCAGGGTCACTCAGAAGCACACCGTCTCCTGGACTAATGAGCAGATTTGCCAACAGGCTTAAGCCTCCGCTGGCTCCCGGCGTGATCAGAATTCTCTCCCGGGCAACTTCTACGCCGTAACGGCTTCTATAGTGCAACACCAGACAGTCTCGAAGCTCATCTATGCCAGGTGCCGCGGTATAGTGGGTCAAGCCAGCATCCAACGCGGCTTTGGCTGCCTCGATAATTGGTTGGGCCGTATTGAAATCCGGCTCACCGAC
>Ga0255783_10004578_pt1 | contig 12662 bp, 10 predicted proteins | sample 011ome_22_FD_179981 | JGI IMG/M metagenome (GOLD analysis project Ga0255783, IMG submission 179981) | Coastal salt marsh microbial communities from the Groves Creek Marsh, Skidaway Island, Georgia - 011507BT metaG (version 2) | ecosystem: Environmental > Aquatic > Marine > Intertidal zone >... | reverse complement strand
TATTTCGAAACGCATTGGTGATGCGCGAGGCGATGGAGCGCGGTGATTTCGAGCGCGCGTGTGATTTAAAAGATTGCATTGATCTCGCGGTGCGTTCGATGAGCGCTGGGGAGGGTTTCGTGGCGGATGGCACGCTCGAGCGCGCGCGGGACGAAGGATGTCGATGCGCGCTCGAAATTCGAGCGCGAGCGAAACGGCTCGTGACGGGGTGGTTTACGCGCGCACGCGATCGAGCGCGAGACATAGGGCGCGCGGCAATCGCGCACAGCGTCGCACGTGAGCGGAAACTCGCGGTGCGTGCGGCGAGGATAGAGGCGTGCGCGAGAGATGGGCTCGTGGACACCGACGCCGACGTCGACGCCGACGTCGTTCGAACTTTAGTTGACGATTTAGACCCATCCAGCGTGTTTCGCGCCCATGCCCTGTGCGTGCGTTTGGGGGAAACACCCGAAGAGTTTTGCGCGTGGATGCGTGCGGTGCGTGCGGAGCAGCTCAAGCGCGACGCCGGGACGCCCGTCGAAGGCGCGATTGGACACTTTATCATTCAGCTCGCGCTCGTGGATGAGGGCGTCATTGTATCACGCGCCGCCATCGACGCCGAGTGGGCAATCACCGTGCGCGAGCTTCGTGCGAATGTTTTACGCACGGATGGCGTTGAAGCGTCGCGCGTCGCCGCTGAAACGAGTGACGCGTGCGCGTGCGCGAGTTTGTATGGATTTGACGCTGGCGCGCTGCTCGACGCGGCGCGCGCGCTCGAAATCATGTACGCCCGAGGAGGTGCGGCGACGTAGATGACAACGACACAGTGTGAAGTTATAGTAGACTTAGGTACACTTTTAGTTTTTACATTTACATGTAGAAGGAAATGCATGCGCGAATATGAACTTACAAACGTCCTCGTCTAAACGCCGCGAGCGTCGAGTCATCCAACGGAGGCGCCGTCGCCACCGGATCCACCGAACCAAGACCAATCGCGCTCCACGTCAACAGTATCACCACCACTGTCGATACCGACGTCATCCACCACGGCGGCATCGTTTGCGGCTCTCTTTGGTCTCTATCGTCTTTATCGTCGACGTCGCTCGAGCGGCGACCTTTTAATTTCGCCGACGTTTCATCGACGAGTCTATTCTCCTTCTCCACCTCACTCAACGCTTTTCCCAACGGCTGCGGCATGCGCACGCGAAATAACCCCCCAAAAATCTCTCTCGCGCGAACTTCTTCAATCAACGCTTCATCGTACGCTCGTCGTAAATCGTCCTCGTCGTCCACCGACGCGTCGCCGCTCAAACGCTCCACCTTGACGCGCTGCAGCTGCAACTCCAGCGCTTCACGCGTCTTCCTGCGCTCCACCGCGCCCGCGATGCGGCGATTCACGACGGCAAACGCGGTAAAGATCATCGCCCCGACGACCGTCGCGCGTACGTCCACGCGCGGCTCGAATTCGGACGCCGAAGACGTCGACGTCGATGGTTGCGCTCCACCATCGACGTCGTCGTCGTCGACCGTCGATTCATCCGTCGCCCTTGCGCGCGCGTGCCGTCGCCGTGCGGTCGATGCGCGCTCAGTACGCGCGGTCGATGCGCGCGCGCGCGTAAACGACGCCATCAGAGGCGGCGCCGCGCGCGCGAACGTCGTCATGATGGCGCGGGTGATTAATGACGTCGTCCACAGTGCGCGACGCCGATGACGCCGTCGCGCGCGCCGATGGCGATGCGATGGCGCGCACCGGCGGTCGCAGCGCGACGCGCGCGTGCTCTCGCGCGTCCTCGCGCGTCGGCGCGCGCGTCGGCGCGGGCATCGACGACGGCGGCGGCGTTAAAGGTGTCAAAAAGTGCATTCGCAGACGACGCTGACGCTCACGACGACGACGACGATGCGAGGGACTTGCGCGAGCCCATGGAGGTGACGCTGGGCACGCGCGATGGCATGAATGTCAATCGGTTGGCGCGGCGCGTGTGGCGCGCGTGCGTGCGCGCGGACGATGACGTGGTGGATGCGACGCTGGGACACGGGCACGACGCGTTGGCGTTGTTTCGTATGCGCGAACACGCGAAGGCGTCGGGTGCGGGAGGGGCGAGCGCGCGGGTGACGATGGTGTATGGATTTGATATCATGGATGAGGCGCTGACGAGCGCGCGGGGGTTGTTTGCGCGCGAGGGCGTGGATGAAGATCGATTTACGTTTGTTCGAGAGTGTCACTCGACGATGGACGGGCGCGTGAATAACGCCAATGCTGACGCCAGCGGCGGTGAAGGCAACGCGCACGTGGGCGTGGTGTGCTTCAATCTAGGGTATTTACCGAGCAACGATCGCGACGAGCGCGCGGTGAGGCCGCGGACGAGCATAGACACGACTGTCGTCGCGTTGCAAAAAGCGCTCGACATGGTTCGCGTCGGCGGCGTCGTCACCGTCGTCACGTACGTCAAGCACGATGGGGGCGCCGACGAACACGCCGCCGTGGTCAACGTTAAAAATCATTATCGCCGAAAAAGTTCAATTGCACCACGCACGCCGTGGTGAATCGAATCGGGGCGCCGGTGTTATTCGCCGCCATTCGCATCGCGAAATAACCACCCGTCGCTCAAGCTCAATCTCATTCATACTTCGGCGGTATAGCTATATAGGATATGTATCATGTATCATGTACACTACCACCGCGCGTGGGCGACGAAAGTACCCATAATAAATTGTCGCACACCTCCGCATCGCGCGCGACTCGAACACGACGTTCATGTGCATTGTATTGGTTGTACTGCAATGGCCTCGACTTGACAGTCTTTTTTTGCCCAGCGCATGGTGCGGCACACGACGACGTCTCGTCTTCGACGACGACACTCATCGACGCCGCCTTGGCTCGAGCTCGCGGTGATCGAACGGGACGACCGCGCATCGACGCATTGAGACCGCGACCGCGACCGCGACGCGCATCGATCGTCCATCGAGCGCGCTGAGCAGCGCTGACGAGGACACACCGTTGCCAGTCATGCCTGGGACGAATGATGGGGATGCCACGCGTCGAGAACGGCTTGAAATCGCGCCGACGGCGGCGGTGACGATGCCGTCTATGATGTTTGATGTCACGGCGACGCGCGCGGGGGATGAAGGTGATCGTCGGGGCGGCACGAGTGGTGGAGCTGGGCGATTAACGACGACGGCGCCGGCGCCGAGCGCGTTGTTGGGGAAACTTGAGGCGTTTTTACCGACGATGAAGCGCGCGAATGATGCGTTGGAGGCGCGTGTGCGTGAAGATGGCGGTACGGATGGGGTGGATATCGAGCGCGTGGACGATCCCGATGGTGAGCGCATTGAAATGGTACGTTTAGTTCCGATAGACTGTTGAGCCAGGCTCAACCGCGTTTTGTAGGGCGTCAAAGAATGATTGGCGATTGACGTTGTGTGTCTCCGCGCGCGCACGCGTACGCAGGATTTAGGTTTAGGTGTGGTCGATCTGAAGACCGAAGATGCCGTGGCGGCGGCGGAAGCGGTGGCGGGTGGGCAGAAGACAAAGCGCGCGAAGAGCGACGAAAATGAGACGCCAAAGATTGTCATACCGGACGTCTCAGGAGCGCGGGCGGTGAAAATCAACAAGTCAAAGGTTGGTATCGAAGAATTATAACGCGCGTTGTGGCGATATCCAAGCTTCGTAGTTGAGTGTATGCGATGAGTGTGAATAACAAACGTCGCGCGACGTCGCTGCGGCTATATTTATAAACCATCCAACGCGCGCTCGAGCTCCTTCATATCCTTTTCCAACGCTCCGTTCTCGCGCAAGTAGCGCACTAAAACGCGCTCAGCTTCACCTTGTAATTCTTCGCATCCTTCGGGCATGTTCACGCTAATCACGATGGACTTGCCCGACTTCATGGCTAACCTCCTCGCCGAGTCGCTCGACGCTCGAGCGCCCGCCTCGGATCCTATGAGCGTCGTCGTCGCCACGCCGCCGCCTCCCAAACCTCCTCTCACGCGTACTCCAAACGCACACTGCGTTAAATTTCCCTCCTTACCGCCGATGTAAACGTACAACTGATCTTCCAAGTGGTACACTTGGAACGCCAGTTCCACGCCTCGAACATCAGCGACAAACATTTCGTGTCGCATCCTCGGCTCTGTCGCCTCAACCTCCACGCCATACGTCGTCGAATCCATCTCGTGCCGTGTTATCTCGTGAAATTGAAAACGCACAAATTTAATCGTTCATAATCGGCTTGTTCGCCGACGCCTTTTCGCCCGGACCAGCCTTAGCCTTGCCCTCGTGCGCCTTTTTGTTATCACCACCCGCGTTCTTCAAGAAAGATCGGAACAGCGCGCTCGTAGTTTCGTAAATCATCGAATCGTGTGCCTGTGTGTGCGTGTGCGCGCGCATGCGATGCCCCCTCGTCGTCAGTATACGTCACACGTACGTAGCAGTTAGGGTCAACTCGATCGAGTCAACACCGTGGTCACGACGCCGCCGTGCGTCGCCGACGTTGACGACGACCATCACCGGCGCCGAGCGCGGGACGGGCATGCATACGATGTTATCTATTGTGTCGCGCCGAGCGCATCGCACGTACCTCGACGCGTCGTGTTCGTAAATGACGACGATGTGATGGCGGTCCCAGCGACAACAGACTTTGGAGACCACAGGTGAAGAACTGTCCGCGTGCAGTGCGAGTTTGGATGGATGCGATGGATCTTGATATTAATACAACACATACAGTACCTGTTCCTAAAAACGGGAGCGGTAAAAAAGAAAAATTATGTACCGGTAGACAAAACAATACAAAACACGCGCGTGCTCGAGTGAACAGTTTTCGCCACGACGCCATTACATGACGAATGCGGTTGCGAGCACGCATAGTGTGAGCGCGCGCGCAATATTTGCGGTGCGCCCGTACTCGCTCGACGAAGTCGTCGTCGTCTCCGTCGTTTCCGTCAACGCCGAAGCGACCAAATCAGAGATGCCTGAAGAGGCGGTGCCGGTAATCTCCCAAAATGCCATGCAACCTTTATCTTCGTGGTTAAGGAAGTGACAGTGTGCGACGACTTTACCGGTATAGTCGGCGGTTTGAAAATAAACATTGGAAATAGTAATTCCGGCAGGTTGAAACAAGACATCGTGCCAGTCACCTGCGATAAAGTAACTCGACGCGTCTCCTGTTGCGTCCGTCACCGTTCCGAGCTGATATGGATTCACGTGGATGTGAAATGGGTGTTTGTCGCTTCCTTGCAAAGACCATTTTTGTACTGTCCCAGCTGCCAAATTTCCGAGCGAAACACCCGTATATGCTGCCGCTCCTTGGCTGTCGTAATTGACGTTGCATCCGCCGCCGCCGCCGCCACCGCCGCCACCGCCGGCAGCGGCGAATAAAAGACTGTGTGTCTCCGTGGTGGCAACCCCCGAGTACGCGTTGACGGTTGCGAGATAGTTCGGTATCTTGGCGTTAAAGTTTGTGAGCGTTGTTGCCGTGCTCGCGCTCGCGACGACTTCAAAATTCAAAGCCCCGGTAGTCGTGGCGATGTGCGTCTGCGCGCCGCCGACGCTGTCCACGGTAAACGTGCCGACAGTAGTACATCGAATGAGCACATCCGCGCGGTTACCGGGTGCCATGTATACGCTCGAAAGCGCGCGCGGCGCGGCGGCAACGTAAACCCCATCCTTGGCGAGTAGTTTCCACTCGCAGCCGAGACCAGCCGCGGCGGAGCCGAGTTGGAATTCGACGACTTTGTCGAGAGCCATAAATACCATGCGAAGACGCGTCCACTCATTTTGATCAATCTTAATAGTCGGTGCATACATTCCATTCGTGGTGAAGTGCGCCATGCCGCCTGTTATTCCCGTCGATACCGAGGTCCAGGATTCGCCCATGCCAGCCGTCGACGCGATGGTTTTGATGTCGTCGAATTGGGTGTATTGAATCATCATCACCTTTTCATCCAAGCTTTGATACTCGGTCGGAATTTCATCCGCAGCGTCTTCGACGATGAGAACGCCGACGAGCCCCCCTCCGGCTTGCAGCGCGGTCGATCCATGCACGTGAGCATGATACCAATGCGTGCCAGCCGCGTGGTCGGCGATGACGTCGTACTGGTACTGGTGCGAATTTCCCGGCTCAATCTTGAGCATGACGTTGTCGTACGGATCGTTCGCGGAGATGTGCAAGCCATGCGTGTGCAGATTCGTCGTCCCGGGCGTGTGATACGTATTCATGACCACCGCGTCCGTGTTGATTTCGAGATTATTCTGCAACAACACATTGACTCGGTCGCCAGCTTTGAACTTCAACGTCGGCCCAACCTTCAACGCGCTCAACGTCTGACCAGCGGTAGAGGTCTCGGTCGAACCAAAGTACCCTCGCGTCTTGAACGAAAAGCTCGACGGCGTCGTCGTCGTGTACGTGTACTCCTCCACCGTGAGCGTCTCCGTGAGTACGCCCGAGGATGAACTCACCACTGTTGGCTCGATTAGGTCGGCGGCGTGGACGAACGGCGCGCTTAGCGTCGCCCACGTCGCGACGACGAGGACGATGGCGAACGATTGCCTCGATGTCGGCGTCATTGCGATCGAGTGTCCTCGCGATTCGCGTCACGCGCGCGTCGCGGAGTGTCGCGACCGACGAAAGCGTGACGTGGCGGCCGCGGGGGGGTGGGAGGTAACTAACTTTGATACCGAATGAGGGCGACGCGCAGGGTACCGGTAGTTTGGATACATATTATAGATGTTGATATTGAATAAAACATAGACAACACAGTGTGGTGCGTACATGCGCGCCGTGATGGGATCACGCAGCTGGGGGCGAGGCACTGGCTGATTCGTACGCGACGTCTCGCGCGGATTTTGATTTTTGCGGCGAACGCGAAATCGACAACGCTCGAGTGGACAGTTTTCGATCCAGGTACACCTCACGGCGGGTGGAGGTGTACGTGGACGTGTCATCATGGAAACGCACGGGTTCGGGGGATATGTGAGCGTTGGTCAAAGGTTCGCCGCGAGCGACGACGGCGCCAGCAAAATCCGCGTACCGAACTCCCGCTCGAGCAGCCGCGAGCTTTAAAGCACCCTGGAATTGCTTAAAGTCCATGAACTTTGATTTGGCACCTGTGATGGTGTTGAACACGATGCCCGCCGCCTGTGCGTCAAAATTTCCGCGATACAATCCACAATCTTCGCACAACTTTATAAACCGATTCACGCCGAGCGCATTCGACGAATGCGAACCGCCGCTATACGCCGCAAAACTCACAAACGACGTCTTCAATCCTCGCACTCGAGGCAAGCTATCGACGTCGTCAAATCCATCTTGCTCACGCGATAATTGACGTTGCAAGCTCCTCGACGGCGACGCCAGCACTCCATGCGACGCTCGCGCCGCGCTCGTATACGTCGATACGTCGTCGTGATGTCGAATGGCGCGCGGGGACACCGCCGCGCCCACGCTCGGCGACGCCCTCGCCACTCGCGCCCGCACGTCTTCAATAGACAACCCTTCACCCATGATCGTCGTCACGAGATCATTCAGCAACTGTTCAAACGTCACGAAATCAATCTTCTTACGCGTCTTTCCCGACCGCTTCGCAAACGCGACATCCACCGCCGCCGCGTCCAGACGCTCAGCGAACACCTCCCGGCACATCTTTGCGAATCTCGTGCCATCCATGCACGTCGTCGAGTGCGATTTTGGCGTACCAAACTCCGCGAAGGCTACGAACGCGCGTCGTAACGACGCGCGCGACGTCGGCGTCGGATGAATCGAACTCGTCGGCGAGTCATCAAACGCATCGTCGTCGACGTCCAACGCGCCCACGCCCTGGGCGATGCCCGCGACGTCGACACCCGCATCGTCGACGCGTCCATCCGTCCGCTCGTCGTCGCCCTCCTCCTCCTCGTCGTCGTCGTCGTCGTCGCGCGCCGACCCGCCGACGACCACCTCGGTCGGTGAACTCAAGCTGTTCCAACGCTTCACCTCAGCGCGCACGCGCGTCGTCGACGACGGCGCCGTTGTCGATGACACCATGGATGCCGATGACGTCAATCTCGACGTCGCGCGCGCGTCGTTCGCGTCGTTCGCGTTCGCGCGCGTCATGGATTGAATGCGCGTGCGTCGAGGAATGTCGTGCGATTCGAATGCATCAATCGTCGACGCTCCATGTCGTGCGCGTGCGCGACGGCGGCGGCGGCGCACCGATGCGTTCATCGACTGTCGCGAACGCGCCGTGCGGTCGCGCACCGGTCGACGAAAGCGCCACGCGACGAGGATGACGTTGTTGTTGATGAAGTTGTTGCTGACACGACGATGATGCATGACGCATCGTCAACGACAGCGTCGTCGTTGGCGCCGGATTCGGACGCGACGCGCGCGGAGTGTGCGATGATGGCATCGCCGCCGTCGCCGGCGCCGCCGCATGCGCACCGAGAGGCGTCGCGGCTCGGGTGGCGCACGACTTTTGTGTCGTGCGTGGCGGTGGCGTCGGCGTGCGCCGTCGCGGCGTTGGAAATCGATCGACGGAAACGCATTGAGGCACGCGAGCGAGGGATTGATCCGGACGCGGACACGCATGCGGCGTTGACTGAACTCGTGCGCGTCGCTGAAGAGCTGTTTCAGCGCGCTCCGAGCGAGAAGAATGCGACAAAGGTGAATGAGGCGCGCGCGGCGTTGCGGGACGTCGAACGCAGGCAACGGGAGCGCGCCGAAGCGGTTCGACGCGCGGAGGAATGGAAGTCGCGCGTGCGAGTGAAAGAGAGCGAGAATGCCGATGATGGGTCGTTTGCGGCGATCGGGGGCGATGCGCGAGAGGAGGGATTAAGAGTGGAGGCGATTTTGAGCGCCAAGCGGCGCGAACGCGAAGCCGAGGCGAAGAAGCCGCCGCTCGCGGGATCGAGCATGGAATGGATGAAAGCGGATGATTATTTGAATCGCGTGCTTGAAAAGGAAAGCACTGATCATGTCGAAGAGGAGGATATCGCATCTACGCCTAAAGTCGTGGATGTTGAGACGTTTGAAGAGTACCCGGAGGAACTCGTCGAAGCGATGCGGCGCATGGAAGCGGACATCGCCACCGGTACGTACAACGAGGAGGCGTTGTATGAAAAGTATAAAGACGTCCTCGACGCGTTTGGGGAAGAGTTTGAGCCCACAACAGAGGTTGATGACGATGGAGACGAAAACGAGCATCCGCAGTTACTCGACCCGTGGTGGTGGCGTAAAGCGCGCGCGTTGTTTTTAATAATCGTCACCCCGAGCCCAAACGCGCCCGAGGAGTTCTTTGCCATGCAAATGGTGCCTGATAATATTCCCGAACGCGCCAGGCCGGAAGACAAGTATCATCTCGTGGCGTTTGAAGATCGTCGAGACGCGGAAAACTTTTGCTTTTTAATGCAGTCGCAACGACCGCGCGGCGAAATGGATGTTGAACTCAAAGGCATCGTGAGCATGAAACCCATCGGTCCTAAAGAGTTACAACAGTTAGCCGACAGCGTGGATTACGGCGTCACCGTGGTAGGCGGAGGACGGGTGGATTTGTCCCCTAATCGCCCGTATGTGGATGTTTTGAATCACATCGCGCACATAGGAGGCGAGGCGTACTTGTGGACGTTTGCGCGCGACGTCAAGCGAGATTTCGACAACGCACAAGAAGACGACAACGGCGCCACGGCGCCGAGGTAAGTGAGATGGATAAAGGCGCGCACACACACAAATGTGATTAGATTGTCATTAGTCTTGATTGATTTTCAAAAGTTTAGTACACGACAGATCCTCCTACGATCTTCCAATTTTTTACTCCGCCCGACTCGCATCGCTTGAGTTCATACTTTGCCCGGTACGTGCTCTCGTACACGTCATCAGGTTCGTTTCTAGACTTATCCTTCAACACCGCCAACTCCGTGAGCGTGGTTTCCACGAAGACTCTATCCTCGCTGACAACATTGATGTTGTCGATGCTCAATGCGTTTAATTGATACTCCCAAGCCCATCCGTGCGACGCCACGTCCTCTGCGCGTGTTTCCCATTGTTGCAGCATTGGCCCTTCCAAAATCGTGCCCAAGTGACGGGTATTGTGTGAGTGTCCGAGCGCCTGCGCCTTGGCCATTTGCCATTTACGGACAACCTTTTCGGCGAGCGAGGCGTCCATGACCGGCGTCACCTTCTTCGGCGTCGACGCAATCACCTTGGGCGAGGCGACAGCCGCAGCCTTTGTCGTCGCCTTTTTTGGCTCAGCTTTGGGGGCGAGCTTTGGGCTCGACTTGGGTAAGGAGATGGTGGGCAATCGAATCTTCGACAAGGATGTCCCGACATGCACGATGGCAGAGCCCGCAGCCTGCACAGGCGCTAATGGATTGATTTTCGGCAACGTGACGCCAGAAAGCGCGCTTCCGCCACCCGCGGCGTACGCGGCGGCACCAATGACGCCGAGTTTTGCCACGGCCACGACGCGCCTTTGAGTGTCGGAGACGCCAAACTCGAGCACTGGGGGTGTCGGCGCAAATGCCGACGTAATGGACTCAATCGAATTCACGACCGCGCGCTTACCCGCTTCGAGCGCACCTTGGATGCGAATCAACGCCGAGAAGGACTGCAGACGCGTCACAAATCCTTGCACATTGGGTGTCGCAAACCAATCCTCCAACGACGGCGGAACGACTTCGGCGCCATCGCGGAAGAGCGGGAACGCCACATCGTTGATCCATTGATCCGCCATAGCGCACATGCCTTCGATTAAATCACCCTCTTGTGAGCGCTCGCGCACGTATTGCTCCAACGCCGGGTCGGCGGTGCCATCATACAAGCCTAAAGTATGTGCCGCCTCGTCCACGCGCCCGAGTAACAATTGGCACACCGCGCGTTCGACGCCAACATCTGCCAAGCCGTCCCCGTTGCGCTCCGCCGCCGCTTGAAGCTGATGAAAAATCTCATCCGCATCAATAATCAACATGGGCTTACTTTGAATCAAACCCGCGACGACGTGCGCGAGAGCGCTCTTGTACACCTCGTTCGTGTCCGCCGGCACGTAATCGGGAGCTTCGATAAACAGCGACACTTGTTCCTGCGACGTTAATAATTCATTCGCTTGTTCCATGAACGCCCCGCGTTGTTCGAGCTGCTGGGTGACATCCTTGGTCCATAACAACGAACGCAACGCGCGCAATCCGAGCGCGCGCGCGCTTGTTTCTTCGAGCGGCAACGCGAGCAACTCGAGCACGTACCCGGGTGCCATGTCATGGTACGTCAAATTAATGTTTCTTCGCACATCTGGCGCGAACGAGGCGCCGCCCGCGCGAGAAAGCGTTTCGCCGCCGAGCTCGAGCAAGTCACAGCCCTCCACGATGCGCGGCGGGTTGGACACCAAAGACATGTGACCGAATTCACAGAACGCCAACGCCATGGTGAGCGCGACATCCTTACGATGTTGTCGACCGCCTCGGCATTGAGCGACGACATCGCCGAATTCCAACACGGATTCGTACTCGCCCGCTTCTTGAAGCAAACACAACGCCGCCGCCGCGCGTTCGGGTTCGATGGGCGTCAAGATGCCGTCGCGGATATCCTCGTCGTGTTGCTTGCGCGCCTCTTCATCTTTTAGCACCCACGCCGCTTCATCAATCAATGATAATCGCGCCTGTAACATGTTGGGGGAGTATCCACGAGGGAGCTCGGCTTCGATCGCGGCGAGCGCGGCGCGCGGAATGGCGTTTGGCGTCACGCGCGTCGCTGGCATATTCAACACTTGATAATACGACAACGGCAAAGGCACGGTGCCGTCGGGGGTGTCGAACCCACCGCCGCTCCATCCTTGGCTTTCACCTTTGGTTTCATCTCTCGACGACGAAGAGGACGATAATGATGACGCGCGAATCGTCGGCACCGCGGCGACGTCCTCCGCGACGACGTCCTCCGCGGCGACGTCCTCCGCGGCGACGTAATCCGCGACGGTCGTCTTCGGCGCGCCAGTCGTCAACGGTCGTCGTTCATCACCACCCCTCGCGCCAACTGGGGCAGCACCATTGTTATTATCATTCATAATAGTAGACGTACGCCCATTTGTTGTTTTCCCCACCGCAGACGCCGCCGCACGATTCGCATCGATACCCGCCGATACGAACGCCCTCAACCGCGCGTCTGGATCCGCGTCGGCGTCGGCGCGCGCGACCGTCGGCGCGCGCTCGCCCGACGCGAATCCCGCCCCTCTCGCGTCGTCGTCATCTCCTCGACCAACGCGCGCATCACTTTCCATAACGTCCCCAATCGTCGTCGTCGATTCATACGCCGATCGTCCATCATCAAACCGACCAAACTCCACCGCGTCGCCCGCGTCGTCCGCGTCGTCGTCTCGCGTCGCGTTTGAATTCGCGTCGTCGGCGTCCCCCGTCGCCGCGCGCGTCCCTCGCCCGCCGCGCATCGCGATAACCACACGCGACAATCGGTGACGACATGATGGACGACGACGACACCGAGCGAACGCGAACGCTCCGCCGTCTCCACCACTCGTCGACATCGTCGACATCGTCGACATCATCATCATCATCCCGATGGCGTCGGCGTTTTTGTCGTGCCTCGCGTGCAAATCAAATCAAATCACAATCAAATCACACGCAATCGACGCGCGCGATGCGATCCAATAAACACCCACCGAACGGGATTCTCGACCGACACCGCCCTCGCCGCGCCGTACAGGTGTCTCCG
>Ga0255783_10004570_pt1 | contig 12678 bp, 6 predicted proteins | sample 011ome_22_FD_179981 | JGI IMG/M metagenome (GOLD analysis project Ga0255783, IMG submission 179981) | Coastal salt marsh microbial communities from the Groves Creek Marsh, Skidaway Island, Georgia - 011507BT metaG (version 2) | ecosystem: Environmental > Aquatic > Marine > Intertidal zone > Salt... | reverse complement strand
TTATGCCGGGGATAATTATGCCGGTGAGGACGTTTGATATGACTTTGGTGGCGGAATTGGAGGACATGAAGAAGAGAGGGCAGGCGTACGTGGGGGCGTTTTTGAAAAAGGAACGCGTGAAGGAAAGGTCACGGAAAGGTCAGGTCACGTTATCTCTCTCGTCGTCGATCTGTCTAAAAAATATCTTCGGCTGAGAATTTAATAGGGCGACCGAACGAGTACTCGTAACGCCTTTTTTTTTGCAAAAAGAAGGTCAAACACACTTAAAAAAAACAATCGCGAGATCAAAGGACGCATCACCACGATGAACGCAGAAGAAGAAGAAGAAGAAGAAGAAGAAGAGACGCAGAGGAAGAGGAGAGCTTTAATAAACGGGTTTTCCTCCTCGTTCGAGGGAAGGAGAGACGATATCGCGAAACGGGTGGAACTGTTTAGGAGAGATACAGAAGAAGAAGAAGAAGAAGAAGAAGAACATCATCATAATAATCGGGAATTCACGAACGCGCTGAGAGAGGCGCTTCGAGATGTCTCGTCGACGATGAACAAACGAGAAGAAGACAAAAAAGAAGAGAACTGTTTAACATCGTTGAGTAGTAAAAAATCCATCGCCACGCAGACGGAACGAAATGTGAAAAGGATCATGAACAAACGGTTGGAGCGGGTGAAGAAGATGACGGATTACGTCGCCGTCGCGTCGTGGGGTGGTGAAAAGAAACGGTTGAAACCGGGAAGCGCGGCGTCCACTCGAAGGATTACCAAGCCGTTAAAAGACTGGATGTACGAGAACGTTCATCACCCGTATCCGTCGAGAAAAGAGAAGATGGTTCTGTCGCAGGCGACTGGGATGTCTCCAGGACAAATTTCAAACTGGTGCATTAACTTTAGAGGAAGAAAAATGAGGCCTCTCGTTCGCGAGTTTGTCGAGGAGGCGCGTAAAGTAGTACAGAAGTAGTCTCTTTTAGTATTAATCAATCAAAGAATTATTGCTTTTATATTATATGTCTATTTTGTTAAATATTAGTGAACTACATGTAGTATACATCCTCAATTATTATTTGTTAGTATTACCGACGGCGGCGGCGGCAGTTGCCTCCTTCGCATCATCATCCAGCGCTTGGTTCGTTCCTTTGCCTTCTACACTCGACGTATTATTTTTATATTTCTCCGTCGTCTCTTTATATTTCTTGGAATCTAAAAACTGGACGATAACCGCGGATATATTATCGCATCCCAATCCGCTCCCTCTCGTGTCCGTGGCGCAACACGCATCGCACAATTCCTCGGTGATTTTCGAGAGATGTTCTGGCGGCACCACACCGTCTTTCGTTGAACTATAACACAACCGCTCGCGAACAAAGTCCACGCACTCTTGACTGGTCATCACGTCCCAAACGCCGTCGCAGGCGATTATTATAAACTCGTCTTGGTCCTGTTCGTATTTAAACGTTTTCACTTCGGGATTAGCAGTCACGCAATATAACTCTGGCGGCAAGTCGTCCGGGACGTTGTTTCTTTTATATTCGAAATCGCCGATGGCTCTAGACAACGCCAACGACCCGTTCACGCGACCGTCGGCCACGAACCCTCCCGCCTTGACAATTCTCTCGCATTCGTCCTCGTCCGTAGGTTTATGATCTCGAGACATGTCGATAGCTTTACCGTCTCTACACAACACCGCTCTCGAGTCGCCGGCGTTGGCGCATATAATTTCCCCGTTTCTCAACGCGACCGAAACCGCCGCCGCGCCGGCGACTGGACCTTCCCATTCGCTCAACTCTTCCTCGGATAAAGGCACGAACTTCTTTTTACCGCCGCCGGCAGAAGACGTAGACGCGACGGGTTGTTCGTTCGCCGCCGTATTCTTAGAACTATCTTTCCCGATTTCTCCTCCTTCCTTTCTCTCGCCATTCTTTTTATTCACCTCTTCTTCCTCCTCCTCGTCGTCGTCATTCGTTAAACTCGGAATGATTAAATCCACCTCCTCGCTCGGCGTCCCTTCCGCCAACAACCTCTCCTTGAGCGCCCTTCGAATGGCTTCGTTCACGTTTCTCGAGCCTCCCGCCGACATTTTTTCATCCGCATCCTCTTCTTCCTCCCGAAACCGTCTCCTCCCGCTCAACTCCGCCAACTCTTGCGCGTTCGTTTTATCCTTCATGACTTCGTCGATTTTCATAAACGACTCCACCAACGCCTGTTTCAAATCGTTTTCTTCCTTGTACGCGTTCGTATCTTTCAATATTTGCGGAAGGTACCTCCCTGCGTACAAAGCGACTTCCTTCCCGCCGTGGCCGTCAAACACCGCGAAGAAGGACGTGTTTTCGTCTAAATCCGGCACCGCGCAGTGCGAATCCTCCATGCTTGTCCTCCAGCCTTGCATCGCACTCGTCCCGAACTTCACTTTCACGTTCCCGCCGTCTGAACTTTCTTTCTCTTTTACCGGTTGCGAGAGGTACGCGCCCATTATTCGTATATTTGTCTGTTTTATTCTCTCTCTTCTCTGGATGATTGCGTCTTTCTGTCTCTCACTCTTTATGCGTGTGTGTGTTTACGACTCGTGCTAAAAAATCTTCGACGTCGTTCGTCAACTGTTTGTAGATCGTTTCTCCCGAACGAAGATGAGATGATCTCAACACTCTCTCTCTCAAAACGAAACAACAACAACAACAACAACAACAGTCGCGCGTTTAATACTAACACTCTATTATCGTCGAGACGGAAGAAGAGAACAACAACCAGAGCGTGTAAGGGCGGTGAGAGAGACACTTTTTCGGACGTCGTGGTAAAGTTTTAGAGCGATGATGACGCTTTGAGAGTGTGGGAGAATTGGGGTGCGATTCAAACGAAGAAAAAAAAAAAAGGCGTGCGTCAGCACATTTTTTTCACCTTTTTTTCTTTTTGGGTTTTCATCATCGATTTTGCACTCAACATGCTCAAACATCATCTCTTTTTTAATAAAACTCATCAGAAAAGAGTCACACTGGTACTCCTACGGTAGTAGTATATATATACGCGCGCGAATGTGAGTCGTGTGGTAGTATATGGTATTACAAATTATCCGGCCCGTTTGCTCTTCGTACGATGGAGGCACCGGAGATGTTGGTGAATCCCCCGTTCCCTCCTGATCCTTCGGTATCGGCGGTGTTTTCGGTACCGTCCTCGGCGGCGGCGGCGTTTTGAGCGTCGCGGTTACCGCGGTGGTGGTCGTCATCATTGTCGTCGTCGTCGTCGTCGCCTGCGTTTCCTTGGTAATACGGGATATACGGCAAACGTTCGTCTTCTTCCTCGTCGGAGCGGTGGTCGTCGTCGTCGTCGCCGAATTGGTTGTTCCAGTCGTCGTTTGCGGTCGAGCCGCCGCCGCGCTCGTCGACGCCGCGGCGGGCGGACGACGGTTCGTTCTTCTTCGATTTGAAGCGGTCGGCGTAGTCGTGCGAGTACAAGTTCGCGCCTCCTGGGAAAGCATCCGCGCCCTCGGCTTCGCCGTCAACACCACCGCCGCCACTCGATCGTCTCTCCGCCATGATTCGTTCCGCTTTTTCGCCCAACGTTAAGCTCGTGTTTTCTTGAATGACGTCTTTTCTTGTCATGACGCCGACGACTAACGGTTTATCCGGAGTCACGTACAAGTGTCGCAAACCCATCGTTCGGAAAATGCGGTAGGCTCTGGAGACTCTCGCGTCCGCGTGGGTGATGAACGGGTGGCGTTGCATCAATCGGGAGACGTCGATCCACGCCGAGTCCATCTCCACGGACGATAAAGACGCGGCGACTTCGGCGACGTGCGGTGACTTGAACGGAATCTGCTTCAACTTATCTAGCAAGTCGTCTCTGTCTTTGGCCGTGGTGTAGCCGTACACGTCCGCCGGTCGAGACTCTGGGTTCCCATCGAAGAAACCTATTCTGTGCGTGATCATTTTCAACAAACGATTTCGGGTAATCGTGCCGTGTAACTCGAACGGCTCTCCCGGCTTCGTGGGCGGATTCTCCGTCACCGGAAACGCGCCGTGATCGTTCGAGGCTAAGATACCGATCAAATCCCTCACGCGCATGCGCGGTTTGATCGTAATCATGGTTTTCGCCATGACTTCGTTGACGCGTAATTTATCCCCGGCTGGCCCGGCTAATTCCGGTTCTTCCAAGAACGGCGCGCCTCTAATTTTGATGTGCGTGTCATAAATCCCATGGGAGAACCGATCGCCGACTGCTTTGGCGCAGAAAATAGTCAACATTAACGGAATGATTAATTGCATCGATCCCGTCGTTTCCATGACCAAAACGGTAATACTTATGGTCATTCGAGTTGCCCCGCCTAAACTCGCGGCGGCCCCGATAACCGCGTACGCGTGTAAATCTATTTGCACGTCGGTTAATATCCAACCGCTGACAGAGTTGACGATCCTCCCACAAATTTGGCCCATGGCTGAGCCGACCGCCAAAGACGGGACGAATAAACCCGTGGGTGCACCAACGCCGTACGTCACCGTCATTAACGAAAACATCGCTAAGAAGTAAAACACTAATAAATCAAATCGAAACAAAAACTCGTGCGCTTGCCCATTCTCGCCAACTTCGCCCAGGTGCAAGAGAAATTTGAACGATTGCGACAGAGGAACGAAGAACAATTGACCGTAAGAGCTGTAATATCCCTCCGGACAATACATTTTCGAGAAGAAATCCGTACGAATTTCCTCCTTACTCGCTTCGCCGTACTCAAACCTGTCCAACTCGTTGGCTAGATTCGTGTGTCCGTCTCTCAGCGGCGCCGGGATTTCTAAACACGGACTCGCCGCCATAAAGACAAACATGACCGTAAAAGTTAACGCGGCGACCGCGATGACTTCTAAAAATCGTCTGAACTTATCGTTTACCGGTATGTATTTCGCTCGCCACGCGGTCACTCGTACGTTCAAGTTGACGAACAACGCGCCGATGTAGCCGCCTAAACATCCAATCATCGCAAAGATTGGCACCTCCCAAAAGTACCACCAGTACTGTTTCGAGTAGTTCGCCTCGTCGTCGGTGTATAAACCAAAATCTCTGTGCGTCCCGAATTTCGCGCGCGCGAAATCTGTGGCGTCGAAGTCCAACTGCTCTAACCAGTGCGAGGTCAACACGCCGACGCACGTGGCCAAAAAGCCTCGCCACAACATGGACGAGTTATAAAACGACGTCCCTTCCTCTACGGTGAACAACATTCCACCGATTGGGGCGCCAAATGCAACCGCAACACCCGTCGCGGTACCAATAGCCACAAAATCTCGCTTATCTCTATCGTTTCTAAAATGGTTCGGTCTTCTGGTTTTGAACCCGAGCGAGTGCGAACCGAACGAGCACAAACCGCCGCCAACCAAACCGCCGCCGTGCACGAACGGTCCTTCCTTACCGGCAATCAAACCAGCGCCAATACTAAATGCCACGCCACCTAATTTCGCCAAAAGTGTTTTCAATCTCAACAACCCTTTCAAATGCACGCCGTTTAAATACGTCTTCAATTCTGGAATCCCGCTGCCGGCTGCCAAAGGTTCCACGTAACTCACCAGCCCTCCAGCGACGGCGGCTAAACAGCACGTCACAAACAGAGAACTGATGTACGCGTAAAACTTCGACGCGTCTTGGTTCTCTCCATCCCCGACGACTAATCTCATCGCCATCCCAAACCTAAACGAGTTCAACTTATCCACCAACCCGTCCACGACGAACGCCACGAAACCCATCACGACGCCGATGATAGCCGAGAGCGTCCACTTCCACCACTCCTCGTTTTGATATTCCGCTCTCTTTCGGCTTCTTAACTGTTCCTCTTCGATGTCGCAATCGATTGGGTCGTAATCGTGCGACTCAAACGCCGTCATTCGTCGTAATCGTAAACTCGCCATGTTCGTCTCTCTGTCCGAAACCGTCGCCCCGAAGACAACCGCCGGGGCAGATTCTCTCGGGCTCGAACTCGAATTCATCAAAGTGTTCCGATCTTCTAAAGTCCCCGCAGCCGTCGCCGCGATGTTCTGAAACGTCTCTCGAGGGTTTCTAAAACCACCTACTACACTTAAGCCGCCACTCGTTCGAGGCGACGACGACGTTGTGTTGTTGTGAATGTTTCTCGACTTTTTCGTTGAATTTCGCGCGAATGCGGACACACCGGATTGATGTTGATTTTGATTCGAATTCGTCGTCGAGACACGCGGAGGTCGTCTTTGAGTGTTGTTCGTGGTAGTAGTGCTCCCATCCTCTCCTCCAGGGATCAAGGTTTCCTCGTCGTTCATCGTCGATGATCGTTTTTGTAAAACACCGACGAAACCTTCTTCTTCTTCTTCTTCTTCTTCTTAATGAGAGAATAAAAAGCGCAAAAAGCGTGTGTCAAATTTTGAGGAAATTTTTTGAAAGAGTTGCCTTTTCTCATCAAAGAATTAAAAAAAAAAAAAGCAAAAATCTTAAAACGTCTTGATGTGTTACTGTTTAAAATATGTCTTGATGCGTAGTAGTACTCGCACTCTTTATTCTCTTTTCCTATTATCGTATTCTTGCACACACACGCAATAATACGTGCGCATATCATAAACACTAGTAGTAGTTTTCTTATTTATGGTAAGTCGTAATAGCTGACGTAATCGTTCTCTTCGTCTTCGGGAAAAGTGAAGGTTTGCAAAAATCTGTACAAGACTCTCGCGGACATGCCGATATCTTCCGGCGACGTGTACTCTTCCGGCGAATGCGATTTCCCGTCTTTCGATCGAACGAAGAGCATGGCGACGGGCATGGCATCGGCCATGGCGAGCGCGTCGTGGCCGGCGCCGGAAACCAAAGTTGGCGGACGAGTGATGACGGGTTCTCGAGTGAAACCGCTTCGGTCGTTTCTGTTTCGTTTGTTGTTGGTTCGTCGGCGCTGCTTGGAGTTCATTTTTTTCTTTTGCGCGTCCGAGTAGTAGAACAAATCGTCGCTTTGGTCTTCGTCTCGCATCTCGTCGCCGTCGCCATCGTAATCGTCGTTGAAGTCGCCGAAGTCGTCGTTGTAGTCGTCGTTGTAGTCGTTTTCTTCGCGTTGGAGACGTTGTTGTTCCATGTAGAGATCGTAGGCACGGCGGTGCATTTCTTCCGTCGTTCGATCGCACGCGTCTTCGAGTTGCTTCGTCAGTCTTCGATCCATGGTCACGCCAGAGGCTTCGTGGGTGCGCTGGACTTTGCACTCTAAACCACGCGCTCGGCAAATCAGTTGCACTTTCCGCGTGACGTCTTGGACAACGTTTTTACGAACGCGGTCGGATTGCGCTCTGATGTCTACCGAAAACGTGGTTCGAGAACCAATGACGTTGGTCGCGCCTGGGAAGATTTGAAATTCACCGACGGTACACACGAGCATGACTTCCGGCAACGCTTCGCCAACGCCGCCTTTTTTACATCTCTTTTCGATTTCGAGGACGGCTTCAGCCGCGGCTGGAGTTGAATCGCGTCTGGCAACCATCGGCGTCGTCCCGGCGTGTCCTTGAACGCCGTTGATGATGACTTTTAGTCTGGTTTGCCCGGCGATGCCGGCGACGGCGGCGATGGGAAACCCCCCGAGTTCGAGAACTTTACCTTGTTCGATGTGAACTTCCACGTACGCTCCGAACGATTGTTTCGGAAGTCTGGCTGATGTGATAGATTCTTTTGTGCCCGGTAAACCGGCGTTCCTCAACGCCTGTAAGAACGTCGCGCCTTGCTTATCGACGACGTCGTACACGTCGTCCGGCAACGTCCCAACAATCGCTCGCGAACCGAGGAAAGTGGACCCAAAACGAACGCCTTCTTCGTCCGAGAAACCGATGATGTGAATGTTATACTCTCTCACCGGGTTCGTTCGTCTCAACGCTTTCGTGGCGGCGATGGCCACCACGACCCCTAAAGCACCATCAAACATACCCCCGTCGATGACCGTATCTAAATGCGACCCAACAAACATCTCCTTACGAATCATCTTCTCACCGTGTTCGTCTAACGACGGCGGCGTCGTCGCGTCCAAAACGCCGTGAATGTTCCCCGCGGCATCCGTGAATACCCTCAAACCGGCATCCGCCATCCACTCTTTAATCTTAGAGTGCGCTTCCATGGACGCTTTGGACAAAAACTGTCTCTCCAAATGCCCGGCCGCGTCTGAGAACGTACCCAGAACGTTTAATCGTCTCACCGGTTGGTCCTCTAACACGTGGTCTAAATATTCGTTCAACTGCTTCTTTTCCGGCGTCGGGAGTTTTTTCTTCTCTTTCGCCTGCTGCGCTTGCTGCTGTTGCTCTAAGCGCTGCTTTTTTCCTTTCTCCTGCTGTTTTTCTTGGTCGTCTTGCTGTTGTTGTTGTTGCTGCTGCTGTTGTCCCGGAGGCGGCCCGCGCTTCGTCGGCGGCGGCGGCGGTTGTCGCCGCTGCTGTTGCTCCTGCTGCTCCTGCTGCTGGTCATCCGGAAACGACTCAGCGTCATCCTCCGCGTCGTCATCAACATCATCATCATCACGTGGCGGTGGCGGTTTTTGCTGATGCGCGTGCTCTTCCTCCTCTCCTAATTCTAATTCTAACTCCTCAGGCACCACATTCGGCGGTGGTGGTGGCATTCGTTGCTGCTGCGCACTCTGCTCTTGTTCTTCTCCGCGCGGTGGTGGCATCTGTTGTCGATGGTGTTGTTGCTCGCGCTGCTGCTCATACACTGGCATATGGTTGTTGTTCTCATTCGGCGGCGGTGGTTGTTGTTGCTGTCGATGATGACGCCCGTGCGTCGTCCCTACCATGTGCGGCACGAACATCCCCGATTCTCGAGCGTCTTCGTCTTCTTCCATCCGATTGTTATAAATGTAATCTTCCTCTGTCTCATCTCGCGCGAGCGCGAGACGCAGAAACGCGAGAAGAAAACAGACCAAAAACGCGACGATGTAAAGGTGACTTTGATGTTTTGCTTTTTGTCCTCCTTGATGCCGATGATTAAAACGCTTCATATTTCTTTCTTTTGTGGTAGTATGAGAGAGTCTATAGTGTTTTTTGCGGCGGAACGTGTGACGTTTTTGACTGATTTTTTGACTTCTGATTTTTTTCAATTCTTCTCATGAAGAAATTTTTTTTGTCTCTCTCTCTCTCTCTCTCGTATAACTCACTCTCTTTCGCGTTCTTCGTCCTCCTCCATGATGTGAATCTGCGCTTTCGCGACGGCTAACCTCGCACCGAGCACGCGAAAGGCAGAACACGAGACGACGTTTATTTTATTTCTCACGAAAAATTCGATTGATTTTGGGTTTCCGGCGTGTTCGCCGCACGCGGAGACTTCGGCGAGGCGACGAAGACGACGAGGGCGACTTTTCGGTTTGCCGGTTTCGTCTTTGTCGGTTTCCTCCTCCTTTTCCTCCTCGGTGATCTCGTTTAAGGCGATTTTGATGAGCTTACCGACGCCGTCCCAATCTAGAATTTCGAACGGGTCGACTAAGGCGACTTTCTCGCGCTCGTACGCTTGGAAAAACGAGCTGTCGTCGCGCGAGTAGCCGAATGTCATTTGCGTCAAATCGTTCGTGCCGAGAGAGAAAAACGACGCTCGAAGGGGGAAGTTTTCCTCGCCGACATCTTCGATGTCGATCAAGTTCTTCGCGATTAAGCAAGATCGGGGCGTTTCGAGCATACACCCGACTTTAAACGGATGGTAATCGAGCTCGTATTCGCGTTCTTTTGCCAATCGGCTTTCAAAGTGTTCTTTGGCGAAGCGAAGCGTGTGGCGTCTCGCCAAATACGCCGCGTGCATCTCGCGATCAATGATGTGGACTTGTTGGAGGTATTCACTGACCGTAGCGACGAGCGGGATCATGATTTTGACGACCGGTTGGATGCCAGTTTTCTCGTGCGCGTCGTAATACGCGTGCGCGATAGCGCGAGTGGTCATGGCCGTAATTCCCGGATGTGAGATTCCCAACCTACATCCTCGATTTCCCAACATGGGGTTCGTTTCGCGTAACTTTGCGATTTTCGCGCGCAACGTCGTCTCGGAGACGCCGCAGTACTTTGTGATTTCTTCCAAGATCTCCGGATCGTCTAACTCGGTATCTTTCGGTAGAAATTCGTGCACGGGCGGGTCTAACAAACGAATCGTGATGGACTTCTCGTGTCCCACGGCGTGAAGAAGGTTTGCGAAATCGTATCTCAGGATCGGTTCGATATCCGCCAAAGCCTTTGCGCGAGCGTCTTCGTCGCTCGCGAGGAATAGCTGGCGAACACATCGAACGCGATCGGGAGATGCTAAGAACATGTGTTCCGTGCGGCATAAACCGACACCTTTTGCCCCAAACGTCTCCATGGCGAACCTTATTTCTTTCTCCGTATCGCAGTTCGCGTAAACGACGGTCTCGGATGGGATATCGTCGACCCATTCCATGAAATCCATCAACGCTTTGTTGTCTTTTACGGCGGTTCCCAACGGTTCCAACTCTTTTTCACCTTCGATGACTTCGCCTCGCGTGCCATCTATGGATATGAAATCGCCTTTTCTGAACGAAACGTCCGGATACTCTTCGAAAACGACCGATCGTTCGACGATAGTTCTTGGCGTATCGGCCGGTTCGAGCGCGTCGGGATGCGTGGTAAGGTCAATATGCTCAACGCGAGGATGCGGAGCAACATGATACTCGTGATCGACAAAGTGCATGGACTTTGTTCCCGCGACGCACGGCTTCCCCCAACCCCGCGCCACGACGGCAGCGTGAGACGTCATCCCGCCGCGCGCGGTTAAAAATCCTTCGCTCGCGTGCATACCTCCAACGTCTTCTGCGCTCGTTTCTTCTCGGACGAGGATAACTTTCTGGCCAAATTTGTGCATTTTAATAGCATCCGCAGATGTAAACGCGATGCGTCCCGACGCGCACCCTGGACTGGCTGCTAGTCCTTCCGCCAAAACGTTCCAAGAGTCGATACCGCCTCCCAGAGACGTGAACGTCGGGCGACGAAACGTCGGGTGGATGACTTGTTCGATGTGTTCGACGTTGACGTACTTCGCGACGGCATCTCTCGGAGAGATCAGATTATTCTTCTCGACGAGATCAGTGGCGATTTTAAGTGCCGCGATTCCAGTTCGTTTGCCCACCCGACACTGTAAAATATACAACACGTTATCTTCGACGGTAAACTCGACGTCCATCATGTTCTTATACGCCTTCTCGAGGACATCGCAAGCCTCTTTCAACTCCTCCAAAGCGTCGCCGAATCCGAATTTTGCCATATCTTCGATTTGCTCGGGCGTTCGAATACCAGCTACCACGTCTTCGCCTTGCGAAGATTGCAACCATTCGCCGTAGATCGTATCGTCGCCTGTTGCCGGGGATCTGGTAAAACACACTCCGCTCAAGCTCTTGTCGTTCAAGTTCCCATACACCATCGCTTGAATATTGACGGCAGTTCCCGCTAGGCCAGTTGTCTTGGTCACCTCTCTGTAGACGCGCGCGCGCGGGTTATTCCAAGACTTGAATACCGCCTCGATGGTTAACATCAACTGTTCCTCCGGATCCTGCGGGAACGTTTTATCGTGCGCGTCGTAGACGTCTTTGTAACTTTCGCACAAAGATTGTAAATCATCCGCGTTCAAATCGACGTCGTTTTGCGCGTTTCTCAACTCTTTCAACTTTCTCAGTTTTCTCTCAAAGTCTTCGTGCGGAATCCCAAACACGACGTCTCCGAACAAATCCAACAATCGTCGATACGCGTCGTACAAAAAACGTTTCCCAGATTCCTCCGTAAAAGACGTCGCCGTCAACGCGTCCACCACTCGATCGTTCAATCCTAGATTCAACACCGTATCCATCATCCCAGGCATGCTCGCAGCTGCCCCAGATCTCACGGATAACAACAAAGGCAACTCCTCGCCGACAAAATCCGTACTCTTCCTCCAGAATATCTTCGACACTTCCTCGCCGATCACGTCCACGGCTTCGAAAATCAACTCCTCCAACCCGCCTTTGAATATCTCTTTCCCTCTTTCGAGATATTCCTTGCACGTGTTCACGCTCAGCGTCGCTCCCGGTGGCACTCTCAACCCGAGGTTCGTCATCGCCGCGAGTCCAGCACCTTTCCCTCCCAAGATTGATTTCATCGTCGCGTCGCCGTCGCATCGCGATTTCGTGAACAAGTACACTTTCTGTTTCCTCACCTCTGCGCTTTCTTTTCGTATCTCCTCTCCCGTTTTTTCTTTGACATCGCCGCTTTTTGCATCGGAATATCCGACCGACGCGAACACTTTTCGTCCGATTGAACGCAACATTCGCGGTCGTGTTTCTTTTCTTCTTTCAGATCTCTTTTTCGTTCGTGTTTTTCTAAAATGTCGCGAAAAGGAGGACGATGATGCGCGGAAAAGCGACATTAGTTGTGAAGCTTTCTTTACGCGTATTTTTTATTCAAGATACGAACGTGCAGCCAAATCCCTCAAAACACAAAAGAGAACGAGAGTACCATCAAAGAGAGAGAGAGAGAGAGAATGAGCAACGCGATGGACAAAATCATCAACAGCGCGTTGGATGCGGTGGAAGAGCACGTGGTGCAACGGTTAGAAGACACAGGTTTGGTCGTTTTCGACGACGACGACGACGACGACGCGAGCAAAAGAACAACGCTGAAAGGGAGAAACGTCGTCCAAAAGTTGAAACTCATGCGAGAGGAAAAAAAGCGCAGGAAGGAAACGAAAGAGAAGAAAAGGAAAGAG
>Ga0255783_10004559_pt1 | contig 12693 bp, 10 predicted proteins | sample 011ome_22_FD_179981 | JGI IMG/M metagenome (GOLD analysis project Ga0255783, IMG submission 179981) | Coastal salt marsh microbial communities from the Groves Creek Marsh, Skidaway Island, Georgia - 011507BT metaG (version 2) | ecosystem: Environmental > Aquatic > Marine > Intertidal zone >... | reverse complement strand
GCCATCCGGCCAAAAGTTTCACGCACATCTCTTGCGCTGGCAAGCGGATCTGGATTGCCGTCTGGGCCTTCAGGATTGACATAGATCAAACCCATCTGCACGGCGGCAAGCGGGTTGGCCAATTCGCGGTCGCCTGAATAGCGGTTATTCGCAAGCCATTCACTTTCAACACCCCAATAGATATCTTCTTCAGGTGCCCAAATATCGTCACGGCCACCACTAAATCCAAAGGTTTTGCCACCCATTGATTCAATCGCGACATTGCCGGTCAGGATCAGCAAATCAGCCCAGCTGATTTTATTGCCATATTTCTGTTTGATCGGCCACAAAAGGCGGCGCGCCTTATCAAGATTGCCGTTATCAGGCCAGCTATTGAGGGGCGCGAAACGCTGCGCACCTGTGCCGCCGCCACCACGACCATCGCCGCTGCGATAGGTGCCGGCTGCATGCCATGTCATGCGGATAAAGAACGGGCCATAATGACCATAATCGGCTGGCCACCAATCCTGCGAATCAGTCATCAAATCATGAAGGTCTTTTTTCAAGGCCTTGTAATCAATCGATTTGAATTCTTCGCGATAATTGAAATTTGCGCCCATCGGGTTTGACTTTTGATCATGCTGGTGAAGAATGCCAATATTCAACTGGTTCGGCCACCATTCACGATTTGAGGTGCCGCTGGCGCTGTTGGTTGTTACAGCTCCGTGCATTACCGGGCATTTGCCCGCATTATTTCCGTCCATCTGTCTCTCCGATTAGATCTTGTGCGTATGCTCACATCGCCTTTGGGTTTCCGGCAATCACAAAGCCCTTATACGCAAGGTTTATCTATGTCAGAAGATAGGTATGAAGTCTGGTTGGGTCAAGGCTCTTTAGAATGATTTTAAACTAGATAAAGGCAGATCTAACGCCAAATCGGCAATCAGGAATCTTTGCTTTGGATATGGATTACCACATCAACCGCTTTGATTTCATGCCCATCAGGCGCGGCAGGCAATTGTGCCAGAATTACATCATCATGAGGAATATCGACAAGCTGGTCATTTTTGGCTTCATAGAAATGATGGTGATGATCGGTGTTGGTATCAAACAGGCTATAGTCATTATGAACCATCACCCGACGAAGCAAGCCAGCCTCGGTAAATTGGTTCAATGTATTATAAACCGTCCCGCCAGACACATGCAGGCCAGCAGTGGTGATTTCTTCGGTCAGGCTATCAGCTGTTACATGGCGATGACGGCCATCAAGAAGCAACGCGGCAATCGCCACCCGCTGGCGCGTTGGCCGCAAACCGGCAAGGCGCAGTTTTTCGGCAAAATGCGCCGTTGGCGTCATTCTGTCTTTTTGGGTCATATTTTTGTGACTCATCTTGCCCATTGCTGGGTCAAAATGAGCGGTCACCGGCCAAATGTCAATAATGCCTTGGCTTGGAGGGGTATTTCGTGCTTTCTATAGGGCGTTAAAAGCTGCGCTTAACATCGTAGCAAAAGACAGGAAACCAAGTGATTTTTCCCTGTTGACCTTGCCTATATTCGGTATTTTGATCGATTTCACCGGCATAGCAGGAAAATCAAAACCGGCAGGCCTGCAGGGTTATTTTGACCTTAGATGCACGCCCGTTTGTAACAAGGAAGTTAAGATGTCGCCCAAAGATCAAAGCTCTTTTACCTATGATGAATTAATCAGCTGCGCCAAAGGCCAGATGTTCGGGCCAGGAAACCCGCAATTGCCTTTGCCGCCAATGCTGATGTGTGACCGCATTACCCGCATTGATGATAATGGTGGTGAATTTGGCAAAGGCCAGATTGATGCTGAGTTTGATTTGAACCCCGATCTTTGGTTCTTTCCTTGCCATTTTGAGGGCGATCCGGTGATGCCGGGCTGTCTTGGCATGGATGCGCTATGGCAGCTTGTTGGCTTTTTTCTGGGCTGGTCAGGCGGGCTTGGACGGGGGCGCGCCCTGTCGGTTGGTGAGGTGAAATTCACCGGCCAGATTCTGCCAAGCAACAAGCTTGTGACGTTTCGTCTTGATATGAAGCGGGTCATCATGCGCCGCCTTGTGATGGGCATTGCCGATGGCAAAGTGCTTTGCGATGGCGAGGTTGTTTTTGAAGCCAATGATATCCGCGTTGGCCTGTTTACCCCTGAAGGAGCTTAAAGATCATGCGCCGTGTTGCCATTACCGGAATCGGAATCGTTTCCTCGATTGGAAATAATGTCAGCGAAGTCACCAATTCGTTGCGTAACGGAACCTCGGGCATTGTTGCCGCACCGGAATATACCGAGCTTGGATTCCGCAGTCAGGTGCATGGCAACGTCAAGCTTGATGTTGCCGATCATGTTGATCGCAAACAGCTTCGCTTTATGGGCGAAGGGGCTGCCTATGCGGTTCTGGCCATGGAACAGGCCATTGCCGATGCTGGGCTTGAAGATCATCAAGTATCAAATGAGCGAAGCGGTCTTGTCGCCGGTTCAGGCGGGCCATCAACGGCTAACCTTCTTGCCGCCTTTGATATCACCCGCGAAAAAGGCCCAAAACGGATTGGACCATATATGGTGCCACGCTGCATGTCGTCGACGGTTTCGGCCTGTATCGCCACTTTTTTCAAAATTCGTGGCATCAATTATTCGATTTCTTCGGCTTGTTCAACCTCGGCACATTGTATTACCGCTGGTGCTGATGCCATTCGTAGTGGCAGCCAAGATATTGTCTTTGCCGGCGGCGGCGAAGAACTGCATTGGACCTTGTCCGTTCTGTTTGACGCGATGGGGGCAATGTCTTCGAAATATAACGACACGCCAGAAATGGCCTCACGCCCCTATGATGCCGACCGCGATGGATTTGTGATTGCTGGCGGCGGCGGCATGGTTGTTCTTGAAGATATGGATCATGCCGTGGCACGCGGGGCAAAAATCTATGCTGAGCTGGTTGGCTATGGTGCCAATTCAGATGGCGCGGATATGGTTGCACCATCCGGCGAAGGCGCAGTGCGCTGCATGGAGCTGGCACTTGCCGGTTTTGATGGCAACAAGCTTACCGACAAGGTGGATTACATCAATGCGCATGGCACCTCAACGCCAGTTGGCGATGTTAAGGAACTTGACGCGGTTCGCACTGTCTTTAGCCCGCGCGGTCATCTTCCAGTTGTCACCTCAACCAAATCATTGACCGGCCATTCGCTTGGTGCGACAGGGGTTCAAGAAGCCATCTATACGATCATCATGATGCAGAATAAATTCATTGCCGCATCCGCCAATATCCACACGCCCGATCCGGCCATTGGTGATATTCCGGTGGCGCAAACCCGCATGGATGATTTTTCAATCAATCTGGCATTGTCCAACTCATTTGGCTTTGGCGGCACCAACGCCACATTGGCCTTGCGAAAGATATAATATGCAGCCCGGAACTTTACTGGCTGGCAAACGCGGCCTTGTGATGGGTGTTGCGAATGACAAATCCATCGCATGGGGCATTGCCGAAGCCGCCGCCAAACAGGGTGCCGAAATTGCCTTTTCCTATCAAATGGAAGGGTTTGGCAAAAGGCTGGCACCCTTGGCCGAATCAATTGGGTCAAACATCATGATCGAATGTGATGTTGCCAAAGAAGGCGCGGTTGACCGCTGTTTTGCCAAATTGGCAACGCATTGGCCAACAATCGATTTTGTCGTTCATGCCTTGGCATTTTCCGACAAGAACGAATTAAAAGGCGCCTATATGGATACGAGCCGCCAGAATTTCGCAAATACCATGATAGTATCGGCCTATTCCTTTACCGAAGTCGCGCGCGCCGCCCGTGACATGATGCCCGATGGCGGTGCATTGGTAACGCTTAGCTTTCTTGGCGCACAACGAAGCACGCCAAATTATAATGTCATGGGGGTTGCCAAAGCTGCCCTAGAAGCCTCGGTTCGCTATCTTGCCGTCGATCTTGGTGGTCAGAATATTCGGGTCAATGCGTTGTCGGCCGGACCAATGCGCACGCTTGCTGGCGCGGCGATCACTGGTGCGCGGCATATTTTCCGCCATGCCGAACATCATGCGCCACTTAAACGCAATCCCGGGCTTGATGAGGTTGGGCGTACCGGTCTTTATCTGGTTTCAGATTTATCGTCAGGCGTAACCGGCGAAGTGCATTTTGTTGATGGTGGCTATAATAGCGTTGGCATTCCGAGCGAATCCTAAGCTTAAAAAATAATAGATAAGCAAAAGGCGGTGCCAATGGCACCGCCTTTTTTCATCTTGTTCAATTCTTGTTGCGGTCTATTCAGCGGTTTCAGCAGCGGCAGCCTCAAGATCGGCACCGGTTTCCTGATCAACACGCTTCATTGACAGCTTTACCTTACCACGGTCATCAAAGCCGATGACCTTGACCTTAACCGCATCACCATCCTTACAGATATCGGTGGTTTTTTCGGTACGGCCATTTTGCAGCTCGGAAATATGAACCAGCCCGTCTTTTGCCCCAAGGAAATTGACGAACGCCCCGAAATCAACGGTTTTGACAACGGTACCGTTATAGATCACACCAAGCTCTGGCTCGGCAACGATATCACGAATCCGCGCAACAGCGGCTTCGCCTGATGGGCCTGAAACGGCTGCGACCTTGACGGTGCCATCATCTTCGATATCAATCTTGGCACCTGTTTCTTCACAGATTTCACGGATGATCTTGCCACCCGGGCCAATGATGTCGCGGATTTTATCGACCGGAATTTTCAAGGTGGTGATCTTTGGCGCGCTATCGGCCAAATCATCACGCGCCGAGGTCAATGCCTTGGCCATTTCATCAAGAATATGAATCCGGCCATCGCGTGCCTGATCAAGTGCAATCTGCATGATCTCAGGTGTGATTGATGTGATTTTGATATCCATCTGCAATGAGGTCACACCATTTTGTGAACCAGCAACTTTGAAATCCATATCGCCAAGATGATCTTCATCACCAAGAATATCGGACAGAACGGCAAAATCATCGCCTTCTTTGATCAATCCCATCGCGATACCAGCAACTGGACGTTTCAATGGCACGCCAGCATCCATCATCGCCAATGAACCACCACAAACGGTCGCCATTGAAGATGATCCGTTTGATTCGGTGATTTCAGAAACAAGCCGGATCGTGTATGGAAATTCGTCTTTGGTTGGCAGCAACGGACGAAGCGCACGCCATGCCAATTTTCCATGACCAATTTCACGACGACCAGGCGAACCAACACGGCCAGCCTCGCCAACTGAATATGGCGGGAAATTATAATGAAGCATGAAGCTAGACCGGCTTTCACCAACCAACGCGTCAATGATTTGCTCATCCTGACCCGTGCCAAGCGTGGCAACAACCATCGCCTGTGTTTCACCGCGGGTGAACAAAGATGATCCATGCGCCCGCGGCAGGAATCCAGCCTCGGCAACAATCTGGCGAACGGTCTTTGTGTCACGACCATCAATTCGAACACCGGTTTTCAAGATCGCACCACGAACAACATCGGCTTCCATGCCTTTGATCAGACCACCAACAAGAACGGCATCATAGTCATCGCCAATTGCGGCTTTTGCTTCGGCGCGAACCTCATTCAAAGCTGCCTGACGATCGGTTTTATCAGCAATTTTATAAGCGGCTTCAAAACCCTTGGCAAAATCCTTAAGAACCTTGTTGATATCAGCAATTTCTGCTGGCTCTTCGGGAAGCGCGCGCGGCTCTTTAGCACACGATTCGGCCAGTTCGATAATGGCATCAATCACCGACTTGACTGACTGGTGACCAAAATTCACCGCGCCAAGCATGATTTCTTCTGACAGTTCCTTGGCTTCTGATTCAACCATCAAAACGCCTTCATGCGTTCCGGCCATGATCAGATCAAGTTCACTTTCATCCATCTGATCGACGGTTGGGTTCAGAACATAGGCTCCATCAATCCAGCCAATGCGCGCAGCGGCAATCGGGCCAAAGAACGGCACACCTGAAAGGGTCAAAGCTGCCGAGGCACCAATCATCGCAGCGATATCAGGATTATTTTCCATATCATGCGCCAGAACGGTACAGATAACCTGTGTTTCACATTTGAATGATTTCGGGAATAGCGGACGGATCGGACGGTCAATCAACCGGCAAACAAGGGTTTCATTTTCCGAAGGACGACCTTCACGCTTGAAAAAGCCGCCGGGGATTTTACCCGCTGCAAAGGCTTTTTCCTGATAATTGACGGTCAATGGGAAAAAATCCTGACCAGGCTTTGGGCTTTGTGCCGCAACAGCTGTACATAATACTTTTGTCTCACCAAGACTGACCATAACGGCGCCATCGGCTTGACGGGCAACTTTACCGGTTTCAAGAACCAGCTTTGTACCGCCCCATTCCAATTCTTTGCGGAATAACTTGAACATCTATTTCATCTCTTTCATTTCATCTCAACGCCGGCAATCCAGCGAGAGAACAGCAAAAACACAACGCACATCCTCATGATGAACATTGCTGTGACAAAGGAATTAAAATGTTTTGAAGGTTGTCTCGTCGTGCCAGCGCTCTGTCTGCATCTGGTTGTCGGGGGCACCCTCAATCGGCCTTGTTCGTGCCCTGTTAATTCATAATCCCTTTGACTCCCGCTTTTCTCGCACGCAATCTTGAAAAAAGCAAATAAAATGCGCCACATGCAAAAACCGCCCTACCAATGGCAGGACGGTTTTATAGGCTTTCTGTCAACAGGGCTTAGCGGCGCAAGCCCAGCTTTTCAATCAATGCCTTATAGGTCGCAACATCGCCCGACTTGATATAGTCAAGAAGGCTGCGACGCTGGCCAACCATGGCCAAAAGGCCGCGGCGTGACCCAAAATCTTTTTTATGGTCTTTTAGATGCTCGGTCAGGTTGCGAATGCGCTCAGACAAAATAGCCACCTGAACTGATGCAGATCCTGAATCCTTGTCGTTTTTGCCAAACTCAGCAATTAGCTCGGCTTTACGTTCCTGTGTAATCGACATCGAAACCTCCTATATGGGTTTAAGTTAAATATTCAGCACACGAACAGGACAGACCGCGCCAGCCTTGACCGCCACCAAAGCCACCGGACGGTCTCCCTCCATGGCGATTGCGGTTGCACCGGTCAAAAGCGCCTGAAAACGATCCTGTGCTGATGCACTGATCGCCGGAAGCGTCTGACCATGGCGAAGCTTGATTGCCTCATTCCCTGAGATGGGTAGCGCCGGGATGTCGTCCAGCGCACTCACAACAGGATGCAAATGCTCTAAAGCGGCGGCACTATGCGGCAGCTTCTCTAAAAAATCCAGTGAAATCGCATGATCGGCATGAAATTGTCCGACCGAAAGCCGCCGAAGCGCGGTGACATGCGCTGCCGTACCAAGATCGCGCCCAAGGTCGCGCGCCAATGCCCGAATATAGGCGCCTTTGCCACAAGCAACATAGAATCGGGCATGGTTCTGATCTGACGCAATCCGGCGAAAGGATTCGATATAAATCTGCCGTGATTCCAACGTGATCGCTGCCTCATCATCGCCTGCCTTTCGCGCCAAATCATAGGCGCGTTTGCCATCAACCTTAATCGCCGAATAAACCGGCGGCACTTGTTGGATGTGACCTTGATAATGCGTTAGCGCCGCATCAATCGCGGCCGCATCCGGACGGTGATCCGACTGGCGGGTAACACTGCCTTCGCCATCATCGGTGCTGGTTTCGCTTCCCCAGGCCAATTCAAATTCATAGGATTTCTGCTGGCCCATCGCAAAAGATACGGTTTTGGTGGCCTCGCCAAGGGCAATAGGAAGAATACCGCTTGCCAACGGGTCAAGCGTGCCACCATGACCCGCCTTTGCAGCATCAAAAACCCGGCGCACAATCGCCACGGCCTTGGCCGAACTTATGCCCTTTGGTTTATCAAGGTTAACCCAGCCATGAATTGGCTGTCCGCGTTTGCGTGCCATCGCACAATCAGCCTTGGCGGATGGCGGCAAAAAGCTCGTTCATCCGCGCTGCATTTTCAAAGCTTTCATCGAGCAGAAACCGCAGGCGTGGGGTGCGCCGCAAATGCACTTTTTTAGCAACCAGTGACTGGATCAGAGGTGCCAACCGGTTCAAGGCTGGCAAAACAACCTCGATATTGACCCCACCAAGCGGCATTGTATAAACTCGCGCATTGGCCAGATCTGGGCTGACGGTAATTTCCGAAATGGTGATCGATACATTGGCAAGATCAGGATCAAAGAAATCCTCGCGCATCAAAATTTCCGACAAAGCATGGCGCAATGTTTCACCAACGCGTAATTGACGCTGGCTTGGCCCTTTTGCAGATTGTGGACGACGCGATTTTGACGGCATGACCCTCATCCCTTTAACCAAATGTCAGGACAGGCCAAACCGGCGCATCCTGTCACCAACTTAGCCGGTGTTAATCGAGTGTTCGTGCAACTTCACGAAGTTCGAAACATTCGATCATATCTTTTTCCTGAAGGTCGGAATAATTTTCAAATCCCATTCCGCATTCAAAACCTTCACGCACTTCTTTGACTTCGTCTTTAAAGCGCTTCAGGGTTTTGAGAGAGCCTTCATGAATCACCACATTATCCCGTAGCAAACGAACCTTGCAGCCACGTTTGATAACGCCTTCGGTCACCATACAACCAGCAATCTTGCCAATTTTTGATACACCAAAGACCTGACGAATTTCGGCATAACCAATGAAATCTTCTTGCGTATCGGGGCTGAGAAGGCCGCCCATTGCCGCTTTGACTTCATCGATAAGTTCATAAATGATCGAGTGATAGCGAATTTCAACACCATCACGTTTTGCCAGATCACGCGCCTGCGGAATCGCCCGAACGTTAAAACCAACCACAATGGCATTTGATGCGGCGGCAAGGCTGATATCAGATTCGCTAAGCGCACCAACACCGGCCGATAACAGACGCACCTTCACCTGTTCGGTTCCCAGTTTTTCCAGCGCAACGCGAATGGCCTCAAGCGAGCCATGAACATCGGTCTTGATCACAACCGGTAATTCTTCGGCCTCACCAGCGGCAATTGCCGATAGCATCTGCTCGACCGATCCACGCGCACCGCGCGCGGCCTCGTGATCACGGTTGCGGCGTGTCCGATATTCGGCAATTTCACGCGCACGCGCTTCGCTTTCAACAACAACACAACTATCGCCTGCCATCGGCGTGCCGTTCAGACCCAAAATCTCAACAGGTTGACCCGGGCCTGCTGATTTCAGGGTTTTGCCGCGATCATCAAGCAACGCACGAACACGGCCGCTTTCGGCACCAATGACAAAAATATCACCTTGCTTCAAGGTGCCGCGCTGAACCAGCAAAGTGGCAACCGATCCCTTGCCGCGCTCGACCTTTGATTCGACAACAACACCTTCGGCCGGACGATCAGGATTGGCCTTCAATTCGAGAAGTTCGGCCTGCAACATGATGGCTTCTTCCAGCTTGTCGAGACCCATGCCTGTATGCGCTGATACATCAACACATAAAACATCACCGCCAAAATCTTCGGTGATGATTTCATGCTGCAACAAATCGCTTCGCACGCGCGCTGGATCGGCGGCGGGCTTGTCACATTTATTGACAGCAACAATCGTTGGACAACCTGCCGCCTTGGCATGGTTAATCGCCTCGATGGTTTGCATCATGACCGAATCATCAGCCGCCACAACCAGAACGACGATATCGGTGATATTCGCGCCGCGTGACCGCATTTCAGTAAAGGCTTCATGGCCAGGTGTATCAATGAATGTAATGACATTATCGGCCACTGTTTTGATCTGATAAGCACCGATATGCTGGGTGATTCCTCCTGATTCACCCGCCGCAACATCGGTACGGCGAATGGCATCAAGAAGGCTGGTTTTACCATGGTCAACGTGACCCATAATGGTCACAACAGGCGGACGTGGTTGCAGGCTTTCCGCCGGATCATCATCACCACCAAGGCCAATTTCGATATCCGACTCAGATACACGCTGAATCCGGTGCCCAAATTCGCCAGCGACCAATTCAGCGGTTTCACCATCAATCGCTTGTGTTGCGGTTGCCATGATGTTCAGCTTCATCAGCTCTTTCACCACATCAGCGGTACGCTCGGCCATCCGGTTTGCCAATTCACCAACGGTAATGCTGTCAGGAATAATCACATCACGAAGCTGTTTGACCTGTGGCTGTTCTTCGCGCATCCGCGCCCGCTCACGCTGGCGCTTGACCGACGCAAGCGAACGCTGGCGACGGCTATCATCACCCGACAAAGCCTGCGTAATGGTCATCTTACCTGATTGGCGACGACCCGCAGCTTCGCGGCGTGGTGCTGGGCGGCGTGGTGCCATTTCTTCAGCTTCACGGCGACGGCGATTTTGCATTTCGGTTGGCGTTGGACCAAATTTATTGGTCGCTGTTGCCGCATCGCTTGGCGCATCTTCAGTAACCTGACGGCGCGCAGCATGGGAATCGGTATGTTTTTTATTCTCTTCACTGCGGCGACGTTCTTCACCAGCCTCGATTTCCTGCAATTCAGCAAGTTCGGCAGCGCGGCGCGCAGCAATCTGATCAAGCGGCACTTCGGGTTCGGGTGCGGCTTCTGGCACAGCGGCTTCAACTGGTGTTTCAACCGGTGCTTCGCTTGGCGTATCAACATGCTCATCAGCCGTAGCTTTTGCCCCGCCGGTTGGCACATCAGCCTTGGCAAGCCCTTCTTGCAGAGCGCGAACACGCGCGGCACGTTCTTGCGCTGTCAGACGATCATCAGCGGCAGGCGCGGCGGCGGTTTGTACAGGTTCGGTTACAACTGGTTCAGGCGCTGGTGCCCCACCGCGCTGCGGTGCTGCCGGAGCGCGTTTGCGCCGGACTTCAACTTGAACCGTTTTGCGCGCACCACCAACTGATGGCCCGGCACGCAGCTTGCTGGCGTCAATATTGCCAAGCGTCAATTTGCTACCTGAGAGACTCAGTTTTTTTGGTTTACTGCTATCGTCAGTCATTTCGAACCTTTCTTGGTATTCACCACCGCATAATATCGCATACGCTGGTCAAACCGTTACGCCTAGGTGATACACCGGTCAGGCAGGTCATTACAACCCGCTGTTGTATAAAACCCGTCTAAACGCATGATATCTTCATGAACCGTGCGTACTAATTTTCCTGAGCCATTGCCCGCCGATGCCCGCAACCCGACAAAAGCCAAACTATCACGGCCACATATGCGGCCAAGCTCGGTTGCGCTGAATGACTGGCTCACCCAATCTACATCAAGCTTGGATTTCATTTTCGCAAGTTCGCGCGGCGATGCATCCGCCGCCGCAAGCAAGCCTTCAAAATGGCCTTCAGATAATAATTTGCCGCCACCACCAAGAAGCATGCCAGCGCGGCGTGCCATTGATGCTGTGGCAATGATGCGCGCCCGCAACCCAACGGCAATGGCGGCAAGATCGGCATCAACCGATTTCAACCCCACGCCAAGAGCGCGTTTCAAATGACCTTTTTGATCGGCTTTGCGAATGACAGACTCTTCGGCTGTCACCCACGCGCCACGGCCGGGCAGACGTCCTGCAAGATCGGCAACAGCATAGCCATCCGGTGCCGCAACAAAGCGAATTAGCTTGTGCGGGGGAAGCGTTTGCCCAGTTGCGATACAGGTGCGCTCAGCCATGACAGATAGCCCCTCATGGCCTAGCTGTCAGACGAAGCCGACGCATCGTCGGTGTCTGTGCTGTCAGCGGTTTCATCTGTAAACCAATGCGCTCGTGCAGCCATGATAATATCACCAGCTTCGCCATCATCGCTAAGACCATGCTGACCTAAAAGCTCGACAAGCTCTTCATTATCAAGACCGGCAAGATCATCAAGCGTGCGGATTTCATTTTCGGCAAGGGTCAACAACATGGCAAGGCTGATATATTCAAAGGCACGAAGATCGTCAGCGACCTTCATTTCATCAAGCGCAGCATTGATCCGGTCGGATTCACGCTCGACAAATTCGATGGCGCGATTCTGCAATTCGCCAGCGATATCTTCGTCAAAGCCCTGAATCGCGGCTAGCTCTTCCAATGTGCTTTCGGCAATTTCTTCAGGGAAGACAAAGCCTTCAGCAACAAGAAGATGCGCAATCACATCATCAATATTCAACGCATCAATAAAGCGTGTTGAACGGGTTTTAAACTCTTCCTGACGGCGTTCGGATTCTTCGGCCTCGGTCAGAACATCAATATACCAACCCGACAATTGCGACGCCAAACGCACATTCTGGCCACGACGCCCAATCGCAAGGCTCAATTGATCGTCCGGAACAACAACTTCCATCCGGCCAGCAACCTCATCCATCACCACCTTGGCGACTTCGGCAGGTGCCAAAGCATTCACCACAAAAGCGGCTGGATCTTCGATATAAGGAATGATTTCAACTTTTTCGCCCTGCAATTCGCCAACAACAGCCTGAACACGGCTGCCGCGCATACCAACACAAGCACCAACCGGATCAATGCCCGGATCATTTGACAGAACGGCAATTTTGGCACGGCTGCCAGGCTCGCGGGCGACCCCTTTGATTTCAATAATGCCATCATAGATTTCAGGCACTTCTTGGGTAAACAGCTTGGCCATAAATTCATTACAAGCCCGCGATAGGAAAATCTGGGGGCCGCGCGGCTCTTCACGAACATCAATGATATAGGCACGAACACGATCGCCTTG
>Ga0255783_10004550_pt1 | contig 12712 bp, 9 predicted proteins | sample 011ome_22_FD_179981 | JGI IMG/M metagenome (GOLD analysis project Ga0255783, IMG submission 179981) | Coastal salt marsh microbial communities from the Groves Creek Marsh, Skidaway Island, Georgia - 011507BT metaG (version 2) | ecosystem: Environmental > Aquatic > Marine > Intertidal zone > Salt... | reverse complement strand
ACAAGATGAGATTATACGAAAAGAAATGACTACTTGTTCGACGAAGAAAGCGGCGAAGAGAAAGAGAGGACAACACGAGTGCGATGTTTGTGAGAAGGTGTTTGTGAGCGCATCTAAATTGGCTATACACGTGCGTATTCACACGAAGGAGAAACCGTATGAATGTGATGTGTGCGAGAAGCGTTTTAGTGAATCTGGTAGTTTGACAAGACACATGCGTATTCACACGAACGAGAAACCGTACGAGTGTGATGTGTGCGAGAAGCGTTTTCGTCACTCTGATACTTTGAAAAAGCACATGCGTATTCACACGAACGAGAAGCCGTACGAATGTGATGTGTGCGAGAAGCGTTTTACTACATCTGGTCATTTGCAAACCCACATGCGTATTCACACGAACGAGAGACCGTACGAGTGTGATGTGTGCGATAAAGCTTTTCGTGATTCTAGTAGTTTGAAAAAGCACATGCGTATTCACACGGACGAGAGACCGTACGAGTGTGATGTGTGCGAGAGGCGTTTTAGTGATTCTGGTAATTTGACAAAGCACATGCATATTCACACGAACGAGAAGCCGTATGAATGCCATGTGTGCGAGAAACGCTTTCGTCGATCTGGTACTTTGAAAAGGCACATGCATATTCACACGAACGAGAAGCCGTATGAATGCCATGTGTGCGAGAAGAGGTATCGTCACGCTAATACTTTAAAGTACCACATGCGCACTCAACATTAGCTCTTTCATAATGCGCATATCCGTAGTATACGTTGTATCGCATTTAAAGCGCGCTTTTGGTAGATACGAAGAGATACCTCTTTGCGCGACGAATACTCGAACACATCGAAATATTTTCCTTCACTTCGTCACTTTTCCAAAAACTTGCGAAAAACCGCGCGCAACTCCCGCGCAAAAGAGAGATGACGTCTTCTCGCACCCCGAGACGAGAAACCGAAGCTGCTCTGCCACCACCACCACCGAACACTTTCAACGCGACTACTACCGCGACAGAAAACACCGCGAGATCCGACGACAACGAGCGGGGGCCGTTACTGAGAACACGACGAAGAATTCCAAAACGCACGCGTTTCACGCAAAATCATCCGCCCGGTTTACTCGCCTTGAGCGGCACGGAAATCTGGGAACGGTTCAGCTATTACACCACGAGAGCAGTTCTCGTTTTATACGCGCGAGACGTGATATTCGTCCCAATCGATGATGAAGGAGAGAAAGAAAACTTCGTTTGGTTCGCGCAGAGTTTTGCCAAACTGCACGGAGTGGATTTGCGCCACACCTCGGATATTTCCAAGGAAGCGCGACGCGCGCGAGTCGACGCGATCAGCTCGAAACTCTACGGCACGTACACCGCGTTCGTCTATTTAACCCCAGTTTTAGGGGGATATTTAGCGGATTTTACTTCGAAGCATCGGATGATATCGATCGGGATTGTGTTGATGTTCCTCGGGAACTTCTTCGTAGGTGCGGAGAGGAATGCGTTTTTCCTCGGGCTGGTTTTAGTGGCACTCGGGAACGGTGGGTTTAAACCGAACGTTTCCGCCAGATTGAGCGAGATGTACGAGAATAAATTAGTAGTATCTTCGGGTGGTTTTCAGGGATCGGAGAGGAAAGGGAGGAGGAGGATGCTTCTCTCGAGGAAGGATTCGGCGTTTGGGATTTTTTATTGCGCCATAAACGTCGGCGCGTTGTTCGCGCCCTTAGTGGCTGGATTTTTAGCGGAGAGGTTCGGGTATCGGAGTTGCTTTTTAGCGGCGGCAGTTGGGATGGTTTTCGCCGGGTTGGTGTATTTCACCTTTCAGAGGAGATTGGTGTACCGAGGGGCGGCGTTAGATATCATCGTCGAGAGTAGAAAGAGTAGAAGGCGGAGAAACAACGATACGAACAATACTACCAACAACATCACAGACGATTCAGACGACGAAGAAAGAGCTGGTGGAAGTACTGCTGTGGAGAATGACAATGACACAGACGATGACGACGACGAAGACGACGCGTTGTTGCCCAGAAATGCAGCAAACAGCGACGACTTTGGGGGTACTGAAGACGCCAGCGAACAAGAAGAAGAAGAAGAACAACAACAACATCAACAAAATAAACTCTCTCTCCTTCACGTCTTCAACGAAAACAAAGCGCGACTCACCGCGCTATTCGTCGTCATGCTCACGACAATTGGTTTCTGGGCCGCTTACGAGCAAGCCGGCAACGCTTTATCCATATTCATCGACGAGCGCGTCTCGCGCGACGGCGTCCCGACTGCTGCGTTTCAATCCATCAATCCTGGCATGATTCTCGCGCTGACCCCGGTGATCAACCGATACTGGAAATACCAGAGCGAAACCAATCGCGAACCGGACCAGGTGATGAAGATGGCCATAGGATGTTGCCTTCTCGGCCTCGCCAACGTCCTCCTCGCGTTCGCCTCCACCAATCTCCCTACCGGCGCCGTCGCCGAGGCTGATTTACCTCCCGGAATGAAACTCAACCAATTTTGGATTTGGCTGTACTTCCTCGTCGCCACGGCTGGCGAACTGTACGTCTCCCCGGTTGGATTATCCTTCGTCACGACTGCCGCGCCAAAAGAAATCGTCGGTTTCGCCTGCGGCTGCTGGTTCTTATCCGCTTTCTTCGGCAACTATCTCGCCGGCGAGATTGGTTCCTTGTACGCTTCCGCGAAACCGTTTGCGTTTTGGTCAGCCGTCGGAGTTTTATCCGTCTCCGTCGGCGTCGCGTTGGCTCTCGCGAGAAACAAAATCGTTTTTGCGTTAAAAGAAGAAGAAGAAGAAGAAGAAGAAGAAGAAGAAGAAACGAACAGCAGGAATCGTGGTAGTAAGAGGAGGAGGAAAAGGAGGAATACTACTCGCGACGAAAGAGACGCATCCGGCGGATCGAATACCGCTTTGTAATTTTAACTCGCGTGTGTTTGTGCAGCCACAAAGATTAGTCAAATGTCTCTTCATTATTTATTCACCTTTCGTCTTTAAAGCGCATTTAAACCATCGAAAAAATGTCCACCACGAACGAGGGCGAGGAGAACAGACACAACGCCATTGAATTGGGCGTTCCCATCTCCTCGTCGTCGTTTACCTCGTCGTCGTCTGATGCGATGAAGATGAAGAATAAGAAAAATCCATTCGGGGAGGAAAAGAACCAATCTTTCCCGGAAATGGTGATGCATTTCCTGACCAAAACCATCCCGTCTTTAATGTCTCCTTTCCAAGTAAAACTCCTCTCCGTGGCAATTTTGGTCGCGTTTTTTGGTTTATTTTCGTTCGTGATGGAATCCGCGAACTCGAACGCGCAAACGTACGCGGTTATAATCGACGCAGGGTCGACTGGGAGTCGAGTGCACGTGTTTCGGTTCAAAAGGGCGTCGGGCGCTCGAGTATTGAAGGACGAGATTTTTCACGCGATTAAACCCGGGTTGAAGGCGTACGCGTCGGATCCTTTAGAAGCGGCGAGTACGTTGGAACCGTTGATGGAAACGGCGATGAAGCACGTGCCGGAAAAGTTGAGGTCGAGCACGCCGTTGACGCTGAGAGCGACGGCGGGTCTGCGGTTGTTGCCGGAAGGGCCGGAAGCGGCGAGCGCGCTCTTAGAGGCGTCGAAAGTGAAAGTTGGGGAGTACGGGTTTCGGTTAGATGACGAGTACGTGTCTATTTTGGACGGGATGTACGAAGGCGCGTACGGGTGGATCGCGGTGAATTATTTGTTGAGGAAGTTGAGCGGAAGCGTAAAGGCGACGAAGACGGTGGCGGTGGCGGATTTAGGGGGCGGGTCCACGCAAATCATGTACGCGATTGGAAATAGAGATGAAGTCAACCGAGCGCCGGAAGGGTACGTGTTACCGTTGGAAGGATACGACGTGTACACGAAATCGTTCAAAGGTTTTGGCATCATGGCGGCGAGAGCGAAGATTTTGACGCAAAATTTAGACGCCGGCGAGGAAGGATGGCAGTCGCATCCGTGCGCCGCGAAAGGCTTTCGAGGGGGATGCACTGAGAAGTGTTACGGATTAGAACCGGGGGAAGGGTATAGCGCGATTGGGCGGGATAACGGTGGCGATTTTGAGCAGTGCGTAGACGCGGCGTTGATGGCCATGGAGAAGGATTCCATGGAGTGCGAGGTCGAACCGTGCTCCTTCGCCGGCGCGTGGACGACGAAACGCACCACGCCTTTATACGGCATGAGTTACTTTTACGAAAGAGCGCAAGCCGCCAAAGCCGTGCACTGGCCAAACTCGGAAACGAAAGCGGTGAAAATCACCCCGAGCGATTACAAAAACGCGGGGAAGAGAGTCTGCCAAACGCACGTCGATTCCATCTTAAAAGAATACCCGGACGCCGAGGAGGACCATTTCGAATACTTGTGCTTAGATCTCGCGTACATCTACGCGTTGCTCACCAAAGGCTACGGGTTAAAAGACAAAGAACCGCTCTATTTGGTGGATAAAATCGATTACAAAGGCCAACCGGTCGAAGCCGCGTGGGCACTCGGCGACGCCATCGCGGTCATGAACGCGTTTCTCGTCGAATAGATTTAATTTAGAAAAGAAACGTCGCGCGTGTTGTTTAACAACTATTTCATTTAACGCTCTGCATACTACAACTTTAATAAAAATACACCGCCTCTCTCTCTATTCATAATCTCCGCGACGAGGACGACGACAGCGGAAGCGTTACCGTCCTCCCCTCGCGAGTCTCCCTCCCACCTTCTTCGTCTTCTTCATCTTCTTCCTCTTCAAAATCTTCTCCTCTTTCAAATCGTACCGCATCTTTCTCTCCCTAAAAATCTCCTTTTGCACCGCTCTCGCGATATCGCCGTCCTTCTCCGCGAGTTCGTTCCAGCACGCGTTGGAGACTTCCCTGGACAGATCCATCTCCAATTCTCGTTTTATCGCCATCTTCGTCTGCGCGTTTACTTTCTCACTCGCAGTAGTATTCATGTTTCGTAAACGCATCATCTGCGTCGACGCGGTGACTGCGAACGACGCGTACGTTTTCAAGGTTTCGTTTTGGAGTATCGCGTTGACTAAGCGCGAGCGAATGGAATCGAAGGTTCCGTCTTTTTTTAATCGCTTCAGCGTCGTTTTCGTCTGCTTGATCGTTTGTACAGGGGTGAGCTTTTGGTTTCGGAAGGTGGAAGGAGCCTCCTCTTTTTGTCGTCGTCCTCCTTTACCTCCTCCGGAGGCGTGGTATCCTCCGCCTCCGCCGACTCCGGAGTGGTATCGTTGTTTTTTAGGCATGTCAAAGCGTCGTTTAATTGAAGAAAAATGTGAGGTGTAAGCTTTTCCGTGATGACGAATATCTGCGCTACGAGTACTACCATCTCTTCTACAACACGCTTCTTTCTCTCTACTTTGCTACAGCGCGCTCTCTTCGAACAAATCTCTGTTCCACTCTAACACCCACTTGCCTAAGGCGTAATACGCGGCGACGTGGCGCAAGACGTATAAAAAAATCTCGACGAGTTTCTCTCGTCGAGACGCTTCCGCGAGCGCGTCCAAGGTTTGCGCCCAATCGAAACCGTCGACGAGTAAGAGCAAAGGGAGGAATCCGAAACGCGCGAACGCGTTTTCCGGTTTTTTGGGGATGCGCCAGACGGTGCGCCAGATGGTGGATGATTTGGAGAAGGTGCCGCCGAAAGAAGCGTTTTCGATGTTTTCGTTTTCGTCGTCGTTTTTTTCAGCGCTGAAGAGCGTTTCGAGATTTTTGGCGAGGCCGGGAAGGTGAGAGCCGCCGTACAGGACGGAGAGCTTTTCTTTCGTTCGTGTTGTCGTAGGTTTCGTGTTGTTGTTGTTGTCGTCGTCTGAATCGTATAGCTGTCGCAACGCCTCTCTCAATCTATTTGTGGCGATTTCGTTTCTCTTTTCGATCGTCGCCTTGGCGCCGGAACCGGACCCGTACACGTCGCTTTTTCCTTGCGCGCTGACAATCATCTGCGCGAACGCTAATTTCCTCGCGCCGACGATATCTCCGGCTGATATCGCATCAACCATCGCGCCTAACACCGGTGCTGGTCTTCCGCCGCCCCAAATCCAATCCAACAAAAGCAAGTGCGCTTCCGGACACGGCACCAACCACACCAAAGATCTCGCGAACTGCCCGGCTCTCGGTAACGTCCTCGCCCTTCCGATGATAGTCACCAAAAACGCCTCTATTAACGCCGGCACTCGAAACGCTTCCGTATCCGCCTCCTCTAAACTCATATCCGCTTTCATCTTCTCCAACTCGTTGCTCGAACAATCCGCGAGGTACCAGTTTGGTTTCTTAAAATCAATGGCGTCGAGCTGCGCGATTAATCCGTGCGACGCCGCCAACCGTCTTGCTTCGTCCGTCGGAGATAACGACACTTTCAATCGAGGTAAGGTTAACGAGCTGCTGCTCGTGGTGGTGTTTTCCGTCCTGCTCCGAATCATCCTCTCCACGTTCCGTTCGTCCGTCAACAGTTCGAACAAGACTGGATTTTCCTCGTTTTGCGAGACCAAATCTCGCTCTAAATTCTTGTAATATTCCTTCTCCCCCACGTGCACAGTGGCGATCAAATCGATCTCGCACGTTTTTTGTTCGTTCACGTACGTCACTTGCGAGGATTGAAGCTCCCAATCGCCGGTGTCGGTTTCGTGTAATCGGAGATACGATTCACTTTCTGTTGTTGATGATTTTGACGACGACGACGCTTTGGATATCGACGACGCTTTAGAAGATGAAGAAGCGAAGGATGAACGAGGATAAAAAAGGAGACGAGGACGAGACAAAGCAGTCGTCGTTATTGTTGTCGTCGTCGTCGTTCGCATTTTGGTCTCTCCTCCTCCTCCTCCTCCTCCTCCTCTAAGCTGGGATTGTGCGAGTGAAGAATGAGTGACGAATTGGAGCGTATCTTTTCCCAAGAAATGTGGAGGTATGCGGTATTCGTATATACATTGTTTCATACCTACGTATTTGTTGATGATAATAGTAAACTATGAAGATGCTACTCTTTTATAAATCTGCACGTACGTTTCCCCGAGCGTGACTTGTTGCGCGAGGACTTCGTTGACGAACAAATCGTTGGTTTCGTACCAGTTCCCGTCGACGTGTTTCACGGTCGCTTTGCCGGCGGAGTCGACGTTGGCGAGCAAGTCGTAAGAAAAAGGATTACTATTGCTATTACTACCGGCCGCCGACGACGCTTGGATTTTCAGGTTTTTCACCGGGAACGTGACTATGGTTGGGTTCTTGCTCACCTCTTTCGTGAATTGATTTTTGCTGAACCGGTTGACGAAGGCTAAGATTAAATACTCCGGGGCGGTTTTCAACGCGAACGGTTTCAAGAGCTCCGCGAGCGCGACTTGCGGGATGGCGTTTTTCTCCATCACGTCGCGGAATAAAGGCGCGTCTGGGAGCTTTAACGGCACGAACACGAACGGCTGCGTCTTGTTCTTTTGGTTCAGCATCAACAGCTCGCCTCGAAAGAGCTCGTCGACGTACTTTTTCGGCACGACGAACGTTAAAAAATGTCGCAAAGTTGCAAACGGATCGTTGAATAAATTGTCGATGTCCGTCTCTAATTTCTCCGGGTGTGCGAGTTTGATTTGTTTTCTGAGCTTCCTCACGAACGAATCTGGACTGGTGTGGCCGCGAAAGTTATGTTTGTTCCATATCCTCTGACACAACGATTGCAACGTGTCGTTTTCATTTTTGTTGTTGTTGTTGTTTCCGTCGCTCCTAATCAAAGACGCGGATAAAAAATGCGCCCTTAACTTTTCCACCCTCGCGAGACTTTGCACGATTGAATTCACGCCTTTCGCGTTCTCCACTCGATTCAACCCAACCACGCCGACTAAATACTCCGTCCCGTCCAACGCTTTCGACCATATCGCCTCCTTCTCCAACCGCGTAATCTCTTCGCTCGTAAATCGAGGAAACAACACTTTCCTCACGTCCTCTAAACTCGCATCGAAAATCTCGTAGTTATCTGGAAGACAAAACGCTCTGCCATTTTCCAAGTGCATGAACACGAAGTGGTTTTCTCGTTCCAACGCGTGCGTATACGCCGGCGTCTTTGGGCCTCTCCCGGCGAAAAAATGCCCGCAGGTTAAGCAACAGTAACAGTTTTCTTTCGCGAACGAGACCGAACATCTTTTTTCGAAATCAAAGTCCAACAGCGGGCGGTTGACGAAGGATAAGTACGGGCACGTTTTTGGAGGTGGAGGAGGAGTACACGTGTGTTCGGTTTTGGTCGTCGTTTCATCATTTGTCGTCGGCTGCTGCTGATTTTGTTGCTCGTCGTTCTTCATCTTCATCTTCTTCTTCTTCGGACCACCCACCCCGGCATGAGTAGTATCGTCATCAGCGGCGTTATCCTCGTCACCATCCTCATCACCACCACTCGCTTTGATACTCTTCGCCTTGGAGGAAGCCGCTTTAACGGTGGCTCCTCGTTTCCGTTTCGGAGGCATGATTTTTAGAGAGAAATTTTGTGTCGATTTTTCCCTTATAAAAAAGTCAAAAAAACGAGTCAAAAACACACACGTGAACACAAAAAATGAACAACACGCGAAGCCCCCGGGGCCGCGAAGAGCAAAAAAAACACATTAGAATAGTGATGATGACCCTGAATAGTGGTGATGTATTTTAGTATTCTTTTTATTTCTGTTTTTAGAGCGTTTACCGTGAGAGGATCGAACTCCCGACCGTTGGATGGTTTAACATTCAATTTCATCATTCTCTCATTCTCTTTCGGATGATTTTGGATTGGAATCCAATGCTCTACCAGCTGAGCTAACAAGCCTTAACCCTAATTTTCGACGAAAATAAGATACTTACTCTGTTGTATGCTGTGCAATTTTTCCTCGGACACGAGAGGCAACCAACCGCTGAATTTATCATCACTTTCACGCACACATTTGAATATCATTCACCTACACCCACATAGAGTGCGTTTCTTTTTCTTTTTCGTCTGGCATCGCGGACGCGCTTTCCTCTACCGCGCGAATTCGTGCTCGCGTTTGCGATGGCACGTTCGCGTTGATGTTGTTTGAGCAGCGGCGTTTCGGATTTTTTTTTCTTCGTTTTCCGAGAATAAAATTTGCGGCAGAGAGACGATGATAGAAATTTTATACCGAGAAGAGAGAAGAGCGTCCAGATCAGATGATGTAGTTATAAACTTTTACTAATCGACTCGGAAACGGACGATTGGATGTTTGTTTAGCATGAATTGAACGCTTTATGGACGAAGGATCGGTCGCATAAACGCGTCTTCTTTGACTTTTGTTTTTTAGATTACGCATTTGCCGCTGACTCACTCGTCTCACCTCTCTGCTCTTCTCTCTTTCAAACAAACAAAAATAACAGAAAGAAAACCTTCAGCAAAAATGAGCTCTTCAACCGCGATGTATGCATCGCTCTCTATCCTTTCCCTCTGCGCGTTGACCGGTACCGGCGTCGCGATTGGCTCTGGCGTCGGCATGATGTCGATGGCAGCCTTGGAGGCGGAAAAGAAACAAACCAACGTCGCGGCGCACTCCGTCAAGGAGAAGTCTTGGGTGGAATCGAAACAAGTTTCGGGCTCCTCCGCGCAAAGAGGCTTTGCGGCGGCTGGACGTCAATAATTTCATCGATGATTATATAAAAGTCTATTCATCAGATTGTATCATTCATCCATGTTTTGTTGTCCCCACCCACCCGTGTGTTTTTAAAAAGAAAGAAAGAAAGAAAAGAGAGATTACCGATGCGTCGCGGCGATGAGTTTCGACAAGATTTGTTGTTTTAAATCGATCGAAAAGCCTCGCTTGAGAAAAGATGTGTCAGTATATTTTTACGTTTGTTGTAATATTATAATGTCGGGTACCGAGAGAGAAGTTTCTCTTGGGGCTACTGTCGAAAGGAGCCTCACGAAAACGCTGAAGATAATTTTAAATTTAGTATTATTAGTATTATAACTTGTGCAACTCTAATCGCGCGGATTCCGCGAAGTTTTCACCGGAAGAAGAACTTATTTTACAGAACGTTCCGGCGTTCACGCCTCGGCAAACTTTCCCCGGGTTGACAAACATCGTCTTGTTTCCGCTCAACGCGTTTTTCCATCCGCCGGCGGCTAAATCCGAAGTCAAAACGATTAAATCCGGAACGCGTTCGTCCATGCCCACTCTCAGCGGTACCGTCGCGTCGTGCGATTCAAACTTTGCGTCTGGGTGCGGCGGAAATAACGGGTACATGGACATTTGACCAACCATGTGCGAACACAAACGCGTCATGCGATCGGTTTGTTGTTGTTCAGTAGTCGTTTTACCTTTCCCGCCGCGTTCGAAACCGGACAAGTGCTTCAAAATGTCGCACGTGGACACCGCCACGCGAATACCGTTGACTTCAAACGCCGACGGGTTCGCTACAAAGTGAACGTTCTTGCATTTCGACGTTTCAAAAAACGGCGGTTGCGGAAACGCGCAGTATCTATGAAAGGCGTCCTTGACGCTTGGCACTAAAACGACGTGTTTGTTCGGGTATTGCTTTGCAAACGCTTCAACCTTCTTCATCACGATCTGCTCAAACGCTTGCTTATACGTGATGTTGCTCGTCAACGCGTGATTGATATTCTCGTCGGAGACAAACGGACCCATGAGAAGAACGATGGATGGATTTTTTGACGACGCTTCGTGCAAGACGTCGTCTAAAGGTTCGTACATCAAGTCGTCGTTGGCAGTGAACGGACCAGAGAAGAGTAACATTTCAGTTTTTTGAATTTGTTGTTGTTGTTCTTGTTTTATTTGTTTGAAATAATAGCAATCAATCTCCTTCGCGACGAAGCAGTACCCGGTTGGATTCGCGCCGACGCACTTGACAATCTGTCCAGGAAACAAAGAGTACTCGTTTTCGACGGAGCGTAACTCCAACTTCACGCGCGAACCGTCCGAGGATTCGAGTTGTAATTCTTGCCTGTCCGAGGAGTCGCAGCATACGCGACCTATTATTTGTCCTTTTTGTTCTTCTTCTTCTTCTTGCTCTTCTTCTTCTTTTAATTCTTTAAACTTGTTCTTCAATAAAGCCACTTTATCTTCGATGCGGTCTCTCATGAATAACGATTGATGAGGAGAAGAAGAAGAAGTTTGAATTTTCAAAGTAATCTCTTTTTCTTCTGCGTTTGACGACGACGACGACGACTTAAAAGAAGAACCTTCGAATATCGTCTTCACCAATTCAGACGACGATGTTTTCTTTTTCGCTTTGCGATACGACCCGGGCGTTTTCATTTCCACAGAAAACGCCGACGGTAAGTTCATACTGTTGTTGTTCTCCGTCGTCTCCTTGAACGGCGTCTTAAGAAGAGGTTCTTCTTCCGCCGCCGAAACTTCTTTTACTTCCATCTTCCCGTCGACGTCTTCGTCGTGCATCTCCAAGTGTTCCCCCATCGTCATCAATCTCGCTTTCTTTTGCGCCTGCTTTTCGAATTTGCTCAGCTTTTTCTTCTTTTGATTCTTTGATTTCGAACCGACGACGCCTGCGCGCGTAATCTCATCCTTTTGCACCAAAATCACATCCTTCAAAATATACTCTCGAAAGCTTTCGATGTTCTCCGCGTTCGGTATCGATTTCACGTCGTCTTTGATGTTCGCGTTGTTCGACGCGAACGCTTCCCACGCGATGACAAATTTCGACGGATTTGTTGAAGTATCATCGTCCTCCTTATCAGAAGAAGCGAGTCGTCGGTAGAGAGAAAGGAGCTCTTCTCGCATCGCGCCGTTCACGTTTGAAAGATTGGGAAATCCATCCTCCCGAAAGGCGGAGACGATGTCGTTCCATAGTTTTGTTGAATCTTTTTCATTCTTTTCATCATCATCAGGAGGAGGAGATACTAAAGCGTTTGAACTCGTCGTCGTCATCACGGATCGTCTTTATTATTACGTTTCTTAAAAGTTGCGCGTTTATGCGGACACTCCCGAGCGCGACTGCGCGACTCTTCAAAGTGATGAAAAACGAACGAAAATTTTCAAAATTCAAAAACGAAAAAAGACCCTAAACAAAGAAACTTTATAGTTCCTAATACCGAGAAAAAATCGTAACACACGTGAGGAAACTCGCTTTCGTACCATTTCCGAATGGGTTCGCTGTGGTGTAGGTGGTTATCATGTCCGGCTTTCAAGTGAAAGTAATGACCCCGGTCGACCAGGGTTCGAGTCCCTGCGGCGAAACGTCGTCCTTTTTTTTTGCGCATCGCACGCGTCAACGCGTGAGAGCGCGCTTTTGTGTCGTGTTCGCGTCGTGCACGTAATGATATGTGGCGGAAAAACTTTTTTTTTTTTGCTCCTTTTTGACAAGACACGAGAACAACCAAACCGAATGTTTACAACACCTCCTCGACACTAACTGTCCATTACCATCGGGTTGGCGATACGAACACGGGGAGTTACGCGTGCCAGAATCAGAAACAGAATCAGAAACAGAATAAGAATCAGAGCAATCATTTGTACGCGGATGGATTTTTGTTTTATTACAACAACAAAGAGAGACAAGACAACAAACAAAAGCTTGATGTATAAAATCTACAGTACCATGAAATAAAGGTAATTGTAAATAAATACGCCGCATCACATACACTCAACAATCACCCCCCTCCGCTGCACTCCGCAGGCATTGCCACTTTCGGATGTTTGCTCTCGAAATGTTCCTTCATCTGCTTCGCGTTCTTCATCAACGCCATGCACACGTGACACTTCAAAAC
>Ga0255783_10004548_pt1 | contig 12716 bp, 15 predicted proteins | sample 011ome_22_FD_179981 | JGI IMG/M metagenome (GOLD analysis project Ga0255783, IMG submission 179981) | Coastal salt marsh microbial communities from the Groves Creek Marsh, Skidaway Island, Georgia - 011507BT metaG (version 2) | ecosystem: Environmental > Aquatic > Marine > Intertidal zone >... | reverse complement strand
TATTCCTGTTCCGGTTGATCCATTGCTTGCTGCGACGGTGCTGGCGCGCCCGGCCAGTTGGCGGCAATTGGCCATTGGCTGCACAATCGCATCGGTTATTGGCGGGGTTGGCGGCTGGGCGATTGGCCGTTTTTTCAGCCTTCATATTCACGATTGGCTGTCTGTTCTGCCGGCCAAGCTTGCCGCACCAGCCGCCTTTGCTGCGGTTGAAACCGGTTTTGCCGAATTTGGCATCTTTCTGGTGTTTCTTGGCGCTTTTTCACCGCTTCCTTACAAGGTTATTGCGGTGAGCGCCGGTCTTGGCGGTTTTGGTCTTGTGCCATTTGTTCTGACTTCGATCATTGGCCGTGGTTTGCGATTTGCGATTATCGCTGCTATTGCAAGACATAATGGAAACCCTAAGATAGTGATCTTGCTGGTGACGGCACTTGTCTGTTTGTTTGCCATTGCAATAGGGATGACGCGATGAACAAACCTATCATTCCTCTGATTGGCTATCGGCTTGGCCTTATGATCGCTGGCGGCATTTCCACCGGCTTGCTTGGCGGTGCCCTATTATTTCAATATGTTGGTGGTCTGGCACCTTGCAGCCTATGTATCTGGCAACGCTGGCCGCATCTGGCGGTGATGATTCTAGCCTTTATCGGCCTTCGCGGCATTATGCCCCGCCTGATGCTACAGCTTATACTTATCAGCGGGGTAATCAGTGCGGTGCTTGGCGGTTATCACGCTGGCATTGAATGGGGATTCTGGGCCGGGCCAAGTGGCTGTACGGCCAATCTTTCGCTTGATGGTGACATTTCGGCAATGACGCAGCTGCTTCTTGAAACGCCGCTGGTGCGGTGCGACGATGTGGCATGGTCTCTTTTCGGCCTATCAATGGCAGGATGGAACGCATTGATCAGTCTTGACATTATTGCCGCGGCACTTATCTCGTCAAGACGTATTTGATCCAATTCTGTTTCTGTCCGCTAAAGGCTTTTTCATGACAACGGCAAAAACCACAACAAACCGGCAAGATATCGAACGCTATATTCGTGTTGACCATGCTGGTGAACGCGCCGCCCAGCAAATTTACCGTGGGCAGTTGGTGGTGCTAGACAAACATCCGATGGGTGAAGAAATCCGCCATATGATGGCGCAAGAGGTTGAACATCTGGAAACCTTTGACTCGCTGATCAATGAACGTCAGGTTCGGCCATCTTTGCTCGACCCGCTTTGGGGCGCTGCTGGGTTTGCGCTTGGCTTAGTGACCGCAGCAATGGGGCCAAAGGCAGCAATGGCCTGCACGATTGCGGTCGAAGAGGTGATTGGGGAACATTACCAGAAACAGGCCGAAAATCTGGGTGAAGATGAAGCTGAATTAAAAACAAAAATCGAACGATTCCGTGATGAAGAGCTGGAACATCGCGATATTGCTGTTGATTATAAAGGGCGCGAAGCACGGCATTATAAATTGCTTCACGATGTCATCCAGACCGGATGCCGCACCGCCATTAAAATTGCCGAAAAAATCTAGCCCGTAAAAATTTAGCCAGCAAAATCTGGCCAGCCTTGGCCGCGATAACATTGTTTAGCTGTTAAAACGCAAGATTATTCATCACTTTGCAACTCGCTATCCCAATAAAGATAGTCACGCCATGATTCATGAAGATAATTTGGCGGAAAAGCACGGCCGTTTTCCTGCAATTGCCAAACATTCGGCGCTGCCGGTTTCGATAATGGATGCATATTGCACTGGCTAGGCAGCAAATTGCCCTTGCGCAAATTGCATGAACCACAGGCCGCAACCACATTTGTCCAATTGGTTCGCCCGCCTTTTGAGCGCGGCACGACATGATCAAAGGTTAAATCAGCCGCTGAAAAGCCAGTGCCACAATATTGGCAGGAAAAGCGGTCACGCAGGAAAACGTTAAAACGGGTAAAGGCAGGGTTACGTTTTTGCGGCACATATTCCTTTAGCGCAATGACCGATGGCAGGCTCATCTCCATGCTTGGCGACGAGATTTTTTGGTCGTATTCCGAAATGATGGTCACCCGATTAAGACAGACAGCCTTGATCGAGTCCTGCCATGACCACAAGGATAGCGGAAAATAATTCAACGGTCGAAAATCTGCGTTCAAAACCAAAGCTGGTGCGAAACTGCCTGCATTCATTCATGTCTCCCTGTCTAAAGACAAATTGTCTTTTCGAAGCCTTTCTATGACGCCTAAAAAGCAAAACATGCCAACGATTGAAAAACAACCCTCCAGAATCAAGATATAGACAGGAATATTCAGATAGCCACTAGATATTGGCAATCAAAATCACAAAGACCTTCGAAATCAGACGCTTAGCTTAAGCTGATAGATATTTCGCCAGAAATGCAATTGCTGCGGACAGGCCATCGGGATCAATGCCGTGACCAAGCCCATCACAGGCCACAGTTTCAACCATAATTGAACGGCTTTGCATCACATCATATGACGCGCTTTGCAGCGCAAAGGGTACAACTTGATCATCGGTCCCATGAACCAACAGAACCGGTGGGTAATTCACGCCATCAGCAAGATCATCATACCGCAAAAGCGAGCCAGAAAAACTGACAATGGCCGCTGGGGGTGCGTCATGGCGTAACCCGCAATGAAGGCTCATCATGCCGCCTTGCGAAAATCCGGCCAATGCCAATGACGATGCTGACAGGTTCAATCCGGCAAGCGCCGCCGTTATTGCGGCGTCAATAACCGGTGCTGCGGCAGCCGGCCCATTCACCCGATCATCAATATCAAACCATTCGCGCCCTGCGGGATTCATCTTGCAAGGCGCTGGCCCATTTGGCACGAAAAAGGCCGCCCCAGGAAACCGAACCGAAATAGGATAGGCCAGATCGGCAAGATCATTGCCATCAGCGCCCCAACCATGAAGAAGAACAATCAGGCTGCTAGGTTGGCCGCCACGTGCAGGCGGAATAAATGGTCCGGATAGATCACCAAAACTGCGCATTTCCATAAACTTTCTCCCGTGAAGCGGCGTCAAAATCTGTTTTCGCCTTATGGTCTGTCAATTGTTACCAGTAAACCGGCCTTTGCCAAAACGCTTATCTGATTGCCTGCCCGATTGCCTGGCCCCAATTGCCTTGCCCCCTATTGATGAAAAAATTGGCTGGCAGATAAATCATTAAGCCGCGTTTCACTAATTTTGGCTCCCCCATATTCATTGACGAAATTGTTGCAAAGCGATAGGTCTGGATCAAGAAGAACAGCAGGATCACTGCCATGGATCGCCCCGTGATTACCCGATTTGCGCCAAGCCCGACAGGGCTTTTACATCTTGGCCATGCCTATGCGGCAAAGGTGGCGCATGATCTGGCATCGCAATCGGGCGGCAAAATGATCCTTCGCCTTGACGATATCGACCATACGCGGTGCCGCGACATTTATCGCGCCCAGATTTTCAATGATTTGGACTGGCTGGGGCTGAATTGGTTTGGCAGTGCCAGTGACGCGCAATCAGGCAACAATGCACCCCGCCAATCACAGCGGATGCCAGCCTATCAAGCGGCGCTGAAAACGCTTCAGGACAAGGGGCTTGTCTATCCTTGCTATCTTAGCCGCCGAGAGTTGAACGAACTGTTATCAGCGCCACATGCGCCCCCAGAATCACAAATTGATAAAAATACTCCAGCCGCAGTCCCGGCTTCGGTGATTGCCAATACCGATCAATTATTAAGCCAAAAAGAACAGGCACGCCGTCATGCCGCTGGTCAAGGCGCAGCATGGCGACTTCGCATGGACACCGCCATTGACATGGCCCTTAGTAATAATTGGAGGAGTGGGTATGATGGGAGTGAGAAAGGTAATGATGGCGAAACCCTGTCTTGGTTTGACCATCTGGCTGGCCGGCAAATTGCCGATCCAGCACAATTTGGCGATGCGGTGATTGCCCGCGCCGATATTGCCGTATCATATCATTTATCAGTGGTGATTGATGACGCACTTGATGGGGTTACGCTTGTTACCCGCGGCAATGACCTTGCCGCTTCAACCCATCTTCACCGGCTTTTACAGGCACTACTTGCACTTTCGGTTCCCGATTATTGTCATCATGCGCTTGTTCTTGATCAGGCTGGCAAGCGGCTTGCCAAGCGCGATTCTGCACATAGCCTTGAAATGATGCGGCAGATTCATGACGATCCGTCATCACTATTTGCCAAAATGCCGCCAATGCCGGCGGTAAATTTACATGGCAACGCCTAAAAGGCGCTAATTCAGGGGCATCTGCACAAAGCTGTAAAGCATTATCTATTTTTCTAACATTTAAATTAGTCAGTGGGGTTGACTTAAATAATTATTAATTCCATATATTGCAGTGCACCAAATGAAAGCTTGAGTGCTTCCTCCCTAGACTCGGTCGTGAGCTTGCTCACGACCTTTTTTTGGCTTGTATCTTCATAAAATATAATTTGAAAATTCACTGTTTCCATTATGTGCATAATAAAACAGGCTGTTTGAAATTGCTGCATCGCAACATAGTCGAAACCATGCCTGCCTTGACATCGCACCTAATGTGCTAAAATATGAAAACAAAATAAAAATTAGGCATGGTTGGGACGGCGAACCATGCCAAGCCAAGCCACCGCCATGGCGATAATCATTACTGGCCCAAGGGCTGATAAAACCATTACTTCCCAGCCAAATTGGCTATGCAACGCGCCAGCGGCCAAGGACGCCATGGCGACCAATGTTGTGGTGACCAGATCAGCAATGCCTTGAACCCGCCCACGTTCTTCAGGCTCGGCCACGCTTGCCACAAGCGAACTGCCGCCAATATAAAGAAAATTCCAGCCAAGCCCCATACAAGCTAGCGCGACAAAATACCACCAGAACCCATCACCAAGAAGCGCGCTAGCAATGGCTGCCAGATAAATCAGCACGCCACTTTTCAGAATGACTGGCGCGCCAAATTTGGCAATCAGGTTGCCGGTAAAAAAGGCTGGCGCAAACATGGCAACAACATGCCATTGAATAATGGTTGCATTGGCCGAGGGTCCAAGCTTGGCAACATTGACCACCTGCAATGGCGTGGCGGTCATCATATAGCTCATCATCGCATAGCCAATGGCAGCACTGATCACGCCAGCGACAAAAATTGGCATTTTGAAAAAACGGCCAATCGGCCGCCCACCCGAACCGGTATGCTCTGGTTTTGGAATCTTCACTCCACTCAAAAAGCCAAGCGAGACAAGCTGCACCGCGGCAACGCTGAAAAAACAGCCCGCATAGAGATACCCCGGGACAAAATCAACTGTATTGCGCGCAATTTCCGGCCCCATGAACGCCGCCAGCAAGCCACCAGCCAGCACATAGGAAATGGCCTTTGGTTTTTGTGAATCTTCGGCGCTATCAGCAGCGGCATAGCGATAAAAACCGGCACAGCCATGCGCAATACCAAGAAACATCGACGCCAGACAGAACAGCCAGAAATTTGAAATGAGAATGGCAATGCCTTGGGTAAAGGCAGACACAGCCGCGATCATCACCCCGCCCATAAAGACCGGCCGACGGCCAAATCGCACCATCAGCAATGACGCTGGCAAGGTGGTCAGCATTGACGTAACAAATTGAAGTGACAGCCCCAGCGTCGCCAGCCATGGCAAGGGCGATAAAAGACTGCCAACAAGCGCGGTATTGATGATATTCACATTCATCGTTGTCATTGATAGGGCCTGCGCCGCCGCAAGCCTGATCACGTTGCCGATATTGCTTTTTGCCTGCATGATAGTGATGTCCAAGATAGGCGCCGGCCATAAAGCCATCGACCAGCATAGCGCATGAATGACAAAGCCAACATCACCCTATAACCCGATTTCCAACGAAGCACAATCAGCGGCCATCACCGCAAATGACAGGCCAGCGCTATCGGGCAAAAACCGCGCATTGATCCATGTTCAAGATCTTCATTGAAAACTAGGGTTTTAACTTCCGGCCGAACAACTCAAGACGGTGATCAACAAGTTCATAGCCCATTTCACTGGCAATCTGTTCTTTCAAGGCTTCCAGCTCGGCATGGTAGAATTCGATCACCTCGCCGGTTTCGACATCAACAAGATGTTCATGATGTTCGCCAGATTCTTCATAGCGGGCGCGTCCATCACCAAATTCCAGCCGGTCAATAACGCCTGCCTCTTCCAGCAATTTTACCGTTCGATAGACGGTGGCAATTGAAATTGTGCGATCCTGCTCTACCGCGCGCCGATATAGCTGATCAACATCGGGGTGATCTTCCGACCCTTCAATGACCCCTAAAATAATCTGCCGCTGGCTCGTCATGCGAATGCCATTATTGAGGCATTTTTCAATAAGCCCACTCGTCATGGCATTACCCATCTATTGTGTTGGTTACAAAATCCCTTAACTATAAGCCGGATAGATAAAGCAATCTAGCCCCAAGCGTGATTTTCACCATTGCGCTTTGCCCCAACCGAATTCAATTGACCTTGATCGAGTTTGCGGGAACTGTTTTGCCCATGATACCACCAGCATTCAATCGCCTAGGCAATGATAGCGCAAGCACAACAAGGGGCATTTTGCAGCTTTGTGCGGCCATGCTGTTTATTCCAATCCTTGATGTTTTTGCCAAGCTTCTTGGCCAGGCATTAGACCCTGTCGAAGTCACCTTCATGCGGTTTGTCATGCAGATTTTGCTGATGGCACCCTTGGTCATTTGGGCGCGTCAATGGCATGTCCCCGCTGGCACTTTGATGATGCAATTTGCCCGCGGCATCCTGTTGGCAATTGCCACCGTCTGTTTCTTTGCCGCGCTTCAGCGTTTGCCAATGGCCGAGGCCATTTCGATTTATTTTGTTCAGCCATTGATCCTGACCGCGCTATCGGCACTCTTTCTGGGCGAACAAATCAGACAAAGACGGATGATCGCAATCATCATCGGGCTTTTCGGGGTGGTGGTGATTTTGCAGCCAAGCATCGTGATTTTTGGCGCGCCAGCCCTGTTTCCGCTGGCAACAGCGCTAGCTATGGCAGGCTATGTTACGATCACCCGCCGCCTTGCTGGCAAAGCGCATCCGTTTCAAATGCAGTTCATTGTTGGCATAACAGCGACAATCGCACTTGGTGCTACCATGCTGATTGGCCAGATATTTGATCTTGCTGGCACTGACTTCATCATGCCAAATGCACAACAATTTGAATGGATTATCTATATGGGGATTGTCGCCACCATTGGCCATATCTTTATCGTTTGGGCGGCCAATAACGCACCAGCAAATGTGCTGGCACCTTTTCAATATACCGAAATTATTTCATCGGTGATTTTAGGCTATCTGGTGTTTGGCGATCTGCCCGCCAAAAGCACAATTCTTGGCGTTTGCATTATTGTTGGATGCGGCATCTATCTGTTTCATCGTGAACGCATTGCCGCACAAGAAGATCGCCAAGTCAGCCGCTAGCTGGTTTTGCTACCTTCATATTGCCGTCGTTCACGCAAGAAATGCAATGTCGACAAAGGCAGGCTAAGCGTGTAAATCACCACCACCGCCATGTAGGTAAACCAAGGTTCGGTCACGACAGCAGCACCAAGAAGGCCAATCCCAGCCAAAATTGGAAGCACCGATTCGACGGGCAATTTCAACCGCTTGCCGGCAAAGGTTGGCAGCGCACTAACCGCGCCAGCACCAACTAGAACCAACCAAGCGGATACCCAATTTGGATCACGCGCAATTTCAAGATTGAATTGCAGATCAATGACGATCGGTAATAGCACAAGAAAGCCTGATGCAGGAGCGGGAATGCCAGTAAAATAGCCCTTAGCATAATCAGGCGGGTCAGGCAGTTCAGAGTCAAACCGCGCCAGTCGAAGCGCAATTGAAACCGCATAGAATAGCGTCGCCCACCATGCCATCGTGCCAGCATCTTGCAAGGCCCAGATATAGAGGCATAAAGCCGGAACAACACCAAACACAACAAGATCAGACAAGCTGTCAAGCGCAGCACCAAAGGCGCTTGAGGTTTGAAACCGGCGCGCCGTGCGCCCATCAAGCGCATCAAAAACCGCAGCAACACTGATCAAAACAATCACCCCAGCCCAGCGTCCATCCATCGCAAATCGTAAAGCGGTTAGGCCTGAGGCAAATCCGGCAACGGTCAAAATATTGGGCAAAAGCCAATAGATCGATACTGACCTGAAACGCTTTTTCTTTTGCGGACGCTCGCTCATTACCGGCAAACCCCATCAGTGATTTCGGCTGTCTTACCCGACAGATCGGCAAGGATTGTTTCACCAGCAATTGTTGTTTGCCCCGCTAAAACATAAACCGGCGTCGTTGCGGGCAACCATACATCAACACGGCTGCCAAATCGGATAATGCCATATTGTTGGCCAATATTCAGATAATCGCCAACCGCCGCTTCAAGCAAAATACGGCGGGCAACAAGCCCTGCAATCTGGACAACACCAACAGGCTGACCCGATGCCATTTCTAGGACCATATTCTGGCGTTCATTCTGATCGGACGCCTTATCCAGACTGGCGTTCAAAAACGCACCCTTGTGATAGGATGTGGCAATCACTTTACCGGCAACCGGCGCGCGGTTCACATGAACATCAAACACATTCATGAAAATCGAAATGCGCCGCCATTCGCCGTTTGGCAGATCAAGATCCTTCGGCACCGGCACGATGCCAGTTGATAACACCCGCCCATCAGCAGGTGCAATGACAAGATGATCGGTCACCGGCGTTGTGCGCTTTGGGTTGCGGAAAAAATAAATACACCAAAGAGACAAAAGGCAGCCCGGAAGCAAGAACCCTGCCCAGAAATAGGTGATGATTGCCGAAACAAGGATAAACAGGAAAATAAACGGCCAGCCAGCAGGATGGATTGGCACCAGAACTTCATCCTTGACGATTTTGAAGATATTCATTTGTTTCAACCTGATTTCCAACAACCGTTATCAGCGGCTGGCGCGATTACCGCGACCAAGCCAAAATTTGTTGGTGGCACCATATCCATTTGCAGCGCAAACGTCATCAAATAATTGACCAAGCGGCATCAGCCGATCTAACGGAGCTGGCGACGACGATCATCGGCAAGGCGCATCGCCGCACGAGCGGACTCGCGGGCAATTAAACCTCGTTCATAAAGATCATTAAGCTTGCCATGAAATGCGCCACTATTTAGCCGCCGCGTTGTGCCAAGCGACGGCACCTCGACATAAATGGCAAATTCGTCCATTTGCGGCGGGTCAATGGGCGCAGCCGCGGCATTTTTTTGTGCAGCCCATGAAGGCACCATTTGCTGTGCCTCGATTTCGGCTTGGGCATCTTCACCCTGCCCCGCCCGCTGATTTGCCAAATAATTTGCCGAACCATCCAAAGGCACACGACCACTTGCGCCAGCGGCGCCAACCGGTGCAAAATCGGTCAGAACGATATCTGGGCCGAAATTTTGTGGAACGGCTGCGGTCTGGCTTGGCGCTAAAAAAAGTGATTTGGCGCCAGATATCGACGGCACCACTACTGTTTCTTCTTCTTTGTCACTCCATATCTGGCTTGATGCAGGCATCGCGATTTTTGTTGGCCGAACGCGATAAAGTCCGATTTTATCGCCTTTTGGGCGCTGGCGTGGCACCGACCGAATGCGGCCGGATGACCAGGCCAAAAATTCACCCACAAGCTGTTCCGACGTAACCTCAGCCTCGATCACCCATGCTCGTTCGGCTTGGGGCAAAGAGTCGATAAAGATGGCGCGTTTGCCAAGCCATCGCGCCTTTAGCGCTGTTTCACGTTGTCCGCCTATTTTCCGTTTTTTGGCAAATATCTCCAACCGCTGGCTCATAACCTGCGCGATGTAAACCATTTCAACAGCGACCGCATCCAAAGCTGCCCGCATGCCAGCAGCCGATGACACCGTCATCTCAAACAGGCGGGGTGGGCGAAACCCAAACAAGCCTGATTTACCAGCAAGCATATCAGGGCTGATTAGCCCACGCACCGGCTTGGCCGTGAATTCAATGAAAAAGCTAAGGCGTTTTTGCTGTTTGCGGGTTAACAGCCGGGCGGCAAAAAAATCTGCCGCAGCCGCCAATAATTCAACTTTACCTTCAGATGTTCCCGCATCAGATCCAGTTCTGGCTTGGCGTGACGTTACTGCCGGAATCACCTCAATCATCTTTACCCTATCCCTTTGGTCACATCCCACATCACATCGACCCGAATACAGGGCAGGCAATTTCTGAAATGAGAGCCCTGTCCGCTATTTTGAAGTCAACGATAACCCGACTTTAGGTCTACTCCAATTTACTAATTTAAATGCTGCAAATTTAAAAAAAGCTATGGTTTGTGGCCTGATCAGATGATCAGCTTTGCCATGAAAAACCCTATTGACTGACTGACCCACTGTCCGCACTCTTTGTCGAGCACAATCTTAATTGATTGTCAGGTCTAACAAAAATGACCCACAAAACAAAAACGGCCGATCCGCGCCGCCAACCTCGATAACAGAATGAGAAAACCATGGAAAAAGATCTATTTGAAACTGGCCTTGAAAAGCGCAAAGCAACCCTTGGTGCCGAATATGTCCAAAAATCGCTTGATGGTGCTGATGATTTTTCACGCCCCTTTCAAGAGGCCATGACCGCATGGTGCTGGGGCTTTGGTTGGGGTGATGAGGCGATTGACGCAAAAACACGGTCAATGATGAACCTTAGCATGATTGGCGCGCTTGGCAAAATGACCGAATGGGAATTGCATTGCCGTGGCGCAATCAAGAACGGCGTCACACGCGAAGAATTGCGCGCGATCATCCATGTTATCGGCATTTATTGCGGCGTACCGCAGGCACTGGAATGTATGCGTGCGGCGCGCAAAGTGCTCGATGAGACTGAATAAAGTCAACCACCTGTAACCGCCAGAGAGAGACCGGCACAAGAAACGAGGCGTTACGCCAACCGGGCTTGTGCCTTATTACCTTGCTGTGACAAAAATTTATCTCTCTGACTATAGAATCCAACAGAAAGCCGCATGATCGGGAAAAACACCTGATCATTTGCGGTTTTCTGCATTTTTCACTTTCCTCAAAAGAAAAATCGAGACACACTACATCTCGTATGAAACAAGTACGGTTATATCAATTTGTTGATTTTTGGCGTGGTCAACGTCCAAACCACAACTTGACCTTCATTCATCCCCACAACCTCCCTTCGTTAATGGAGTATTGTCATGCGCATGACCGATCATGACTCACGGCAGGATTGCCGCGTCATTCCTTTCGTAAGGCCTGTCAAAAATGAAGACAATGTCGTGACAAGCAGCATTGCTGCCGTCATCGCCATCACGATTTTACATCATGAGGGCGAGTCACCTGAAGAACACCTTCTTGAAATTATCGAAGCATCCGGTGAAGCCGAGGTGCTTGATATTGCTGATGTGCTGGAAGAATTTGAAACGCTTGGTAATGCATCAATGCCGTTTGGCCAGCCAGCGAATGACAATCAATATCTAACGCGCATTTAAGCTAGGATCATAAAAAACGCTCCGGCAAATGCCGGAGCTTCATATTAGCGTTAAGCGATTGGCAAGCCATTGACTGGCAATTAGCCAGACATAAGGTGGGCAGCAAATTCTGGCTATTTCTGCGCAGATTTCACCAATCGCCATGCCACCGGCATCAAACAGGCAGCAATCACCAGCTTTAACGCATCACCATACAGAAATTTGGCCATGCCAAGCATCAGCGCTTTTTCCATGCCGATAAAGCTCGTTAGCCATGACACGCCCATTGCATAGATCACGGCATTACCAATCACCATTGCAATCACCGTGCTGATGACCGAGCGGCCCATGCCGCGTTCGGCCAAAAAGCCCACAACAATCGCCGCGACTAAAAAGCCGACAAGATACCCACCCGTTGGCCCGACCAATGCTGCCATGCCAACAGTAGCACCAGCAAAAACCGGCAATCCCATCGCCCCTTGAAACAAATAAGCCGCAATTGTTGCCCCGCCAAGGCGCGGGCCGTAGGTCATGCCAATCAACAGAACAACCAATGTTTGTCCTGTTACCGGCACCGGATAAAACGGAATTTTGATTTGTGCCGACACTGCCAAAAGCAGACTGCCAACCACAATCAGAAACGCCTTTACCACAGGTGCGGACATCGCTTTTCCTGCAAAGGGGCCAAAAAGAATAGCATCTGTCAGCACATGGTGGCGTATCACTGCCGTAGTTGATGACACAGGTTTATGCATTAATCGTCTCCTGACGGTAAAATATATCAGGCCAAACTATAGGGCGAGGCGTCACACAAAGCAATAACGACTCATCCAATTTCAAACAGGGCTGTTTTAACCATCATCCAGATCAGACAGAGGCTGTTTGTTCATTGGTCTGTCGTCTCGGCCGCAAATTCAGGCTGGCAAATCTGCCATTGCCACCGCGGCATCAAGCATCGCATCAAATGCGGTGAAAGGTGCCATCACGACATAGCCATCACCAACGCCAGCCGCAATCGAAACCGGCGCGCCATTCACCCTATTTGAGGTGCCGGTTCGTTTGCCAAACGTCATCGTGACGTCATCCAACGGCCATTCCAGCCCGTGTGAGCGCAAAAAATGCTGTGTGCCAAGTGGCCAGACCGAAAACCGGCTTGCCAGCGGCAAGGTAATTTCAAAATCACCGCGCAAACGCAATAAAACATCATCACCACCAACCAATATAACCG
>Ga0255783_10004547_pt1 | contig 12717 bp, 12 predicted proteins | sample 011ome_22_FD_179981 | JGI IMG/M metagenome (GOLD analysis project Ga0255783, IMG submission 179981) | Coastal salt marsh microbial communities from the Groves Creek Marsh, Skidaway Island, Georgia - 011507BT metaG (version 2) | ecosystem: Environmental > Aquatic > Marine > Intertidal zone >... | reverse complement strand
TGCTTCAAGGGTTGGCCCAAAAAGAAGTACCTACGATTTATCCAGTACCCAGCATGTTTCTCATCCGGGTTGGTAACAATTTTTCGGATCTCCTCCTCCGCTTCAGGTGGCAGGCACTCATCGGCATCAAGAATCAAGACCCATTCATGGGAAAAAGAAAGGTTTTCCAATGCCCAGTTCTTTTTCTTAGGCCAACCTCCCTTGTACTCAAATTGCACAACCTTTGCACCATGTTCTTCTGCAATATGTGCGGTTCGATCGGTGCTCTGTGAATCCACAACAAAGATTTCTTTAGCCCAGTTAATTGACTGAATACACGCAGAGATATTCAATTCCTCGTTTTTACAGGGTATTAAAACAGAAACTGTAACTCTAGATTTCACATTAATTATTTTTTAGTGCTAATAATTGTCCGCCAACTTGAGATGTTAATTGCAAAGATTGGGCATTTAAGATCTTGAAATCATAATCATTTAAAAAGGATAGTATTTGTGGGTCATTAAATCCGTCAATAAATACTGCCTTTATTTTAGATTCATCAAATAGATTTTTAGCACCTTCTAGAACTTCTAATTCTTGGCCTTCAACGTCTATTTTTATTATCAGAGAATTGCCTGTGATATTTTGGTCATCAAGCCTACCAGCATATACTTCGACTATTTTGCCATTTATGTTGTAGGTCGATTCATTGTCAATGGTCGTAAAAACATGAGAAACAGCACCAGATGTAAATTTTAATTTGTCGGAGTTTTTAGAAATCGCGAGGTTGAGTGCATTGAAGTTGTACTTTGTAGCGTTTATTTGAAGCCTAGAGAAGGTGTCAGGATTTGCCTCAAACGCAAAAATGTTAACATTTTTCTTGAGTGCCCTTAATTGATTAAAAAAAATTGAATAAAGTCCGATATTTGCACCTATATCTATAAATGTATCATCATGATCTAAGATTGTGGCGAGGTTCAATAAAACAGGAACCTCATCTCTGAGAAATGCGGAGGAATTAATGAGCCTAGAGGACCTAAGGTATCCATGTTCTTTAATAGTGTTCAAATAAATATCCAAACCGAATAGTTTTGGAGAAAAATCTCGGTCTCCCTCAAGGAATTTAGTTACTAATTTCCGGACTTTTGGTTTTTTTAAAAAATATTTATCAATATATTTTATAAACATCAGAAGTTTAATTGGATGCTATGAATTTCACTTAGTTTTTAATGAGCCTTTTATACATCTTGTAGTATTTTCTTCTACAGTCATTAAGTGTTGGTAATACCAAATTCAACTTTCTTTGATCTTTGAACTTCAATAATTCAATGACAGTTTGATTAATAATTTGTTGTGAAGTAGGATCTGTGAAATGACAGTAATTACGGAGTAAATCTGTGATTGCTCCCGTGCGGGTGGTAATTACGGGGCATCCTCGAACAGCAGCTTCGAATGGTGGCCAGCCAAAACCTTCAATGAAGGAAGGAAAAACCAATACTTGAGCATAATTGTAAAGCTCACCTAAAATATTTTCGGGAACATTCTGTACAGAGTGGATGGCATTCGGGTAAGATTTAATCCAATTCGACAATTGATCGTTCAATTCCTCTTTTTGTGGTTCAGGTCCGACAAGAACAAGCTTTAGGTTGTGGTCAGGAAAACTTCTGTGAGCATGGATAAAAGAACGGAAAACGGCCTTTCGATTTTTATACCATGCAGCACTTCCCACATGGAGGAGGAAATTTGTATTATGAGGATCAATGGGAAGCTCTTTTGACAGGGCTTTTCTGTTCGGGTTCGTAAGCGAATTGCCTTCCGTTCCTAGATGAATGATGGAGGATTTTTCTTTTGACAACGGAAGTAACTGGTTAAGATCTTCACGAGTCTGCCTTGAGTCGCAGGCATAAAAGTCCGCATGATTGAGGGAGTCTGATATCCAGTTTTGCAAACGCTTGCCGGACCTTGAGGTTTGGGGAGCCTGAGCAAAATCTCCCTTCGCGGAGCGAATGGCGATTAAATCATGGCAGGTGATAATTTTCTTCGCTCGAGTCATCCTTCTTAACTTGGGTAAGTAGATGGCGTTCGAATGATCGATGATATGGATCAAGTGTGGTGGATTATTTCGGTTCTTTAACTCTCTCCCTAATCTCCTGGGGAAGAGCAAGTATTTGTCGACATAAGCAGCCAGTTTACGAAACTTTCCAACTGGATAAATCTTAGTTAACACCGGGGTCGGAAAAATTTCCTCTATTTCGAAATTTAAGCTTTGGGGTTGCTCTGATGCGAGGAGCTTTCCAAAGCGCAACATGCTGATTTGATTGTCCGGTCGAAAGTTGGATAGAAGAAGAATTTCTTTCCGAATGCTCAACTATTTGAAAACTTTTGGTTGAGAGCAGCTAGGCATAGGCCACCACCGAACGCAGCGAAACCAAGGTTTGTGGGTTGCCCGAGAGGAGAGAAGAGAATGATAGGGGCCGCCGCCCCAAATAAGAAAATTGCCAAGTAAGAACCTCTCTTAACTCCGTTTACACAGGCTATCATCAGATCCTTAAAAAACCATATTCGCCAAAGAATAAAAAGTCCTCCGATAAGCAATCCATTTTCAAGTACCTGTCTAGACCAGGAAATCTCTGCACCTCCCATTCCTCCGCCTAAGGCACTTCCTGCACGGGTTGCAGATCCAAGGCCATTTCCGAAAAAGCCTGTCCACATGTTGTAATAATAAGGAGCAACAATGATATCCATGTAGCGAGTAAAGTAGGCCTCAATCGGGTTTCCTTCCACATTGGCAGCCTCCTCAAATCGTAAACTGAGAAAGTTCAATCCTTCCTGGAATAGATCAACCTGAGTGTAGAGGATAAGTCCCAAGGTAGAGAAGCCAAAGATTGAACTAGCAATCTTTCCGAACTCACTGGGTTTGAAGTAGGCAAGAAATCCGATGCAGCCCAATACTTGCAAGCACTCTGCTATCACCGCACGACTACCCGCAGTTACCATCGCAAGCAAGGTGGCGGAAGTCCCTATATAGAGCATCCACTTCGGGAAGGTGCCTTTTACTAAGAACCCGTAAATAATGTACGAAACGGTAAAGCAATAATAGAAAACAATTCCACTAATGAAGGAGAAAGTACCTGATGCTCGTACCTTATCGCCAGAGGTCATCATTTGGTGTCCAGTACCCCCTGCGCCTGTATTGATTGTATCAAAGCGGTCGGCTTGGAATTGTTGGGAAACAACCCAAGTCATGGGCAGTGCTAGCAAAAGAAAAGCTTTACCGATATTGAGTACATCCTTGAAGTTAAGCACTCGGGCCATGATGAAAATAAGCGGAAAATGAAGCAGGTTGGTACGGGCACCATAGGCAATGGTAAATGGATGTGCCCGGTTGATTAAAAACGAAAGTACAACCGCAACAGCGACCCACTGAAAGCATCTTTGGAGATATTTGTTATCCAATGGAAAGATGCCCTGAGCATAGCAAAGGTAATAAATCCAAATCACAATTGGATCACGAATGATCAACAATCCATTTGATAACCCCGGTAGAAACCATTTTCTTAAGGCTCCCTCAAAAAGTAAGAGTAAAAAATAAACCCAGATGAGTTTTTTGATGAAAGTATAATCGGTTGCCACTGCTTGTGAGACTACCTTTCTCTTAGGCAGATTTTTTGGCAGGGAGATGGTTTTCGTCGTGCTCATGGGTTAGGCAATTTCAATTCTTTGTGAATGATTAGACAAGTTGAAATTAATAATGTTTTGAGCATAATTTACCCAAGTATATTGGATCGCTTTCTTTTGGCACATCTTCCGAATCTCCTCTTTGGGATTCTTATTTTCGATCATTGCACGAATGGCATCCGCGATTTTTTCAGGGGATCGAATAGGGATAAGGTGTCCAGTTTTCCCTTCCTCTACCAAATCTTCACCTCCGGTGTTAGGGGTCACGATAATTGGTAAGCCACAGGCCAGGGCTTCCTGTTGCACCAAGGCACGACCTTCCACAATCGAAGGTAAGACTAAGGCATCGTGTGTGCTCATAATTTCCCGAACCTTTTGATTTGAACAAGGTGGGAAATAAGCAAATTTAGAAAATTGCTTTCGGTAGAACTCCACCGGCATGGAGGGTTGTCCCAAGATCGATAAGGATATCGGTTCTCCTTTGAGTAACTTCATTGTTTCAAAAAGATCCGCAAGCCCTTTGCGTTGGCTCATCGATCCGACAAATAGCAGTTTGAGGCTATCATTTTTGTGGGGGTGTTTAAGATCAACTGGTTCGCACGAGGGACTACCGAACTGGGAGATTATGCAGGGAGTTTTCTGCCTGATTTCCAAGGGGATCGAATCCAAAACAAACTGGCTTGGGCAGGTGATTCGGTCTGCGATCCTTAATTCTTCTTCTTTTCGAAAAAGTTTTTCTTCGGGTTCACGGGTACTCTCTAGGGTTGGTTCCCAATCAGGGTATCTTTCCGCTTCCTCGGCAAGCAACCTTCTCACCGTTGCCCAGTGTGCGATGGGCAGTTCGTAAGAACATTGCATGCCCAGTTGCTTGGCTCGGGCAAAGGAATCGGAGCAGCAATCCTCATAAGCATGTAAAACTTGAGAGGAATGATTGCTTAATTCGTGGGAGACTTTGCTATCTAGGGCTTGGTAACACTGATCAGTTCTTTTTCTTTTCTTTTCCTGATTACCTTTGGATAGCAATCGGATAACTTCTGGCACCCATTGCCGAGAAATCTTCGTGTCCGGAATAGTATATTTTCTTTTCTCTCCGGAGAAAGCTGAGATTAAGGAGTTGGCTCCCTTCCCAGCTCCAATGGTGGTAAAAAACTTTTCCAATTGGTTCTGATCGTTGAGCTGATGAAGAAGGGCTCGAACAAAAGTGTTTCCAGTGGGGTGCGAAACCACAAATCTTTCCAAGCCCCCCGTCATGAGTTTCTTCTTTTCTTCGACCACTGATGGATTGGGTCTTCTACCCATTTAAAGAAGAGCATGGCCAGTAAAATAACCGGGAGTAGATAAGAAAGGGAGATTAGAAAGTTGGCAGGCTTCTCTCCGAAAATATCACGATGTAGGTAGCCGAATAATTTAAAGAGCGGAAAATGAATTAGGTACAGTGAAAAAGAAATTTTACCAAGCCAAGAAACGGCTTTCGTCAGCCTAATACCGATCGTTCGGTTGATGAATACAGCATGAGATAAGCAGAAAATAAAAAAGAAGGCGTAAAAAGAAGCCCATGCAAAATATTGTGCCCAACCCTCCCAGTTTTGATACCTACTAATTAAAGCAACTCCCAAGCTTAGTCCAGTTGACGAAAGTAAATAACCCATCTTTATTCGGTTTAATTGCTGATCGCGATAGAGCTTGGCAATCCATGCACCAAGCAACCAACTGGGCCATAGAAAGAGAGCGGTGAAACTAAGCCACTGGTACCCTTGGTAACTAAAAAAAATACTGAGAGCACTCATGCCCAAAGTAATGATCCATAAAAGTGAGCTTTTCTTGGAAGAGAAAAATAAAAGAGCCAGAGGATATAGAAGGTAAAATTCTATCTCCAGAGGAATTGTCCAAAGGGAAGGGTTGCTGAGGAATTGTCCGTTCCCCGGTGGGTAGTTTTGCGTCAAGGTGGCCACTCTGAAGATTTTACTTACATCCCAGGTTTTGTCTCCCCAAAGGATTAGGCAAAGGTAGCTTATGCACGCAGTCAAAAGCAAGGCTGCAAAATAAGCCGGGTAAATCCTCCAAAATCGACGGAACAAATAAGTTTTCCAGCAAAGCTTGGCGTTTCCAGAAGTATTTGGATAATGGATGCAAAATCCGCTAATTAGAAAGAAGAGTAAAACCGCATAGCCCATGAATGGTGTAGGGATGGAAAGCCAAGCCATTGTTTTTGTAAAGGACGAATACTCTTCTGGGTGACCTGTTATTCGCCACCAACCAATCCAAAGATCCACCCGTACATGGTAAAGAAGTACCCCAAGGCAGGATAGTCCGCGAAGGAAGTCGATTACAGGTATGCGGTCCGAATTTTTCATCTGTTGTGAATCAAGCTGAGATACTCCTTCGCATATTCATCCAGGGGGCGAACATAATCTTTGAGACCGACTTTGGCCAATTCCGTTAGCTTCAGATACTGGCTGCCTTCCATTTGAATTGCTTTTTTCATGCTACCAACAAGCGAGTCGATATCTCCTGGTTTACAAAAAAGAGCATGGGGGCCTGCCGTTTCTTTGACACCGCCATCGACCGAAGCAATACAGGGCACAGCGACTGAGCGAGCTTCAAGAGGAGTCAGGCCGAGGTCTTCCTTAGTGTGTGGGGGTGTGACCATCCATTTGGCTTCGCGAGTGTAGCGTTGCCTTTCAGAATCACTGACAAACCCGGGTAGTTGTACCCCTTGTATCCCTTTCTCTTCAATTGTATGCAAAACTGCTTCCCGTAAGGGCCCATCCCCAAGCATGGTAAGGGGCCATTCCTGGGGATCCGCTTTTAGTCGGGCATAAGCTTCCAGTAAAATACGAATCCCTTTATTTGGTACCCACCTGCCGATAAATAAAAATCCTTTTCTTTTGTCGGGGGCTTTTTCTCCTTGGGGCATTCTGGAGACTACAGGCAGGCGAGCACTCGCATGCCTCCTTACCTTTTCCCAACTATCCCAGACAAACTCGGATATATACCACCTTCTGTCCACTTGGCTCACTGCCCACCGCCAAGCCAAAAGTCTCGGGTGCACCCCCGTCCTTCTCCAGTTGTAAATGGTCATTACGCAGGGTTTATTAAATTTTTTGGCATACCATACGCCTTCCACCATAGGGTTGTGGAGATGGACTAGGTCGGATTCTCGTATGGCACTTTTAATTACTGCATCTCTGGGGGAAACAAATTGGCTGGTAAATCGTTTGATTTCTCCTTCTGTCCAAGATGAACGGATTTCGGTTTCGTTTTTTTGGATCGATCCATCGTCCTTAAATCCGACCACTTTTTTTCTAAGTAAGCGAACCGAAGCACCCTTATGAATCAGGTCCTCAATCAAGGTCAGGCAAAAAGTCTCAATTCCACCAAACTTCCCCTGGCAGGGGGCGAGCATCAGGATTTTAAGGTTGGATAGATCAGTCACCTACCAAAGATTCAGCCTCGTATTCTTCCACCTTCTCATTTGTCTAAGCGAGTAGCCAAAAATGTTTTGCCTAACACATTCTTCAAAGGATGGGACTATAGTTTGGGAATTCTGTACATCGATCTGTTCCAATGCTTCAAGCTTTTCCATCCAAGATTTCCGGTATGAGCCTAGCAAATGTACGCCAAAGGTATCTGCGTGAATTGTAGCGTTTGGATAAAGGTTTGTTATATGTCTTGAAGAAATCGTTTTAGCCTCGCATCTATGGGCCAGGCCAGCCTGTGCGGTGGGCATAATCCATTCGGGAATTTGGTGAAGTCGATGCTCTCCTAGAAACCACTCCAGATAATCCCAGTCGATTGCTGTTTTATCCCAAAACACTAAACCAGTGGTGATCCCTTGGACAGCTTGAGGTTTGATTTTGCCAGTAATCATTTGCCAAGGGCGAAAAGTATAGGCATCCCACTGAGTGTCTTTTAGGAAAACAGCTCCATTTTTTACCTGATCTCGATCAAATAATCCAGAGAATGGACGGAGGAAGAGAAGATCGGCATCGAGGTAAAAACTGATCGGATCCTCTGGGAATGCGAAAATGGGATCAAAGAATTCAATTCCCCAAATAGAATTCTCTCTTATCTTTTGGCAGTTTGGTTTGTTTTGGAGATAGTCAAGTACACACTCTTCCGACCTATCGAAGTTTGAAATATTAACATAGGGTCCAAATCTCGAGCAGAGTGAAGTTTCATCGCTTGCGGACAAAGAGCCATCTGTATGAATCAGCAGATTGATATTATCAGTAGAATTTTTTACTAATGAATCTAAGCAATTTATGTAAAAAGGTAAGTTTTTTGAACCAACTAGACTCTGAACAGTTAATTTAATTCTGATTTTTTTATTGGAGCTAGAACTTACAAAGAGGTCTAGATAAATATCTTGATAAAATATGACTTGGTTTTTCGACTAGAAAATAAAAGCATATTACCAGCAAAACCAAAACAATCCAGTAAGAGAAAAACTTTTCTATTGGACTAATATCTTTGGTGAAAATAGAAATTAAAAAAGGAGGAAGTCCATGCATTAAGTAAATCGAGTAACTCGCTTTACCAAAATTTTCTACGAATGAAATTGGCGTTCTATTGAAGTGAAATAAAATCTCTTTTTTTAACCAAAAAAAGGCTGCTATCGCAAAAAAATTAAGAGTAAATGGATGTCCAACAATTTCTTGGAGGGCGAAAACATGGCAGAGGAATGCGAAAGAAAAAATGAGAATTCTGTGGCTCCATAGACTTCTTCTAGATACCCGATAATGTGCTGGTTGTTCGTCTGTGGAAAAACTAAGAATCAGTCCCAGTATCCAGCAGGGAAGTCCTAGAGCAACTACCATGTAAACTCCCACTCCGGGGTAATTAACCAAATTTAAAGGATAAGACCAAAAAACGAGCACAGTCGGCGTGTATGAAAAAATGAGAAACTTTAGCCACCCAGTTTTTTTATTTATCAATGACCTGAGTAAAGGGTAAGAAATATAATAAAATATTTCGCAGACAATTGACCATCCAATTAACAGATAAAAGAGAGATGTATTAAATCCAATCAATTTTACGATTACAGAAGCACAAATTATTGGAGCAGATATCCTTGTGATCCTGGCTACAATAAATGGTATGATGTTGTTTTTATGCCAAGATTCTCTGTACGGATAATGTATACAGAATCCACTTATTAAAAAGAAGATTATTACAGCAGCAGGGCCACAAAATAGTGAAGTATATATGCCGTTAATTAACCATTCGAACCTATTATCTTTATCAAATGTAATTGTTAATGGAGGGTAACCACCGTGGCTGCACGCAACCCATATCGCACAGATAAAGCGAATACTATCCAATCCCTTAACTCTTTTAGTTTTTATTACAGATTTAGAATCAATGCTTTTAATATTTAAAAAAACTTGTTACAGCAGAAACAATCTTATCAACTTTTTCGTCACTCAATTCTGGAAACATGGGCAAAGTAAGATTTCTTTGGTAGAATTGGTGAGTAACTGGAAGGTTATCCCATCCGCGGATTCGATTTTTATAGGCAGAGTGTTGATGAACCGCCTTGGGGTAGTGTAAACTGGCTCCGATTTGATGGGATCGTAGGTATTCCATCAATTCATTTCTTTGATCACATTCAATTACATAGAGATGCATCGCATGGAGCTCATTTTCTTTTAAGGCGGGTAGGGTAATGGGTAATTTTTTAAAACCTTCGTTGTAGCGTAGAGCGATTACTCTGCGTTTGTTATTGTCATCGGCGAGGTGTTCTAGCTTGACCCTTAAGATGGCTGCCTGCATCTCATCAAGCCTCGAATTAAAGCCTGGTATGATACTTTCCCTTGCTTCGTTCCATCCGTACTGTCGGAGAGATTTAATCTTTTCGGCAAACTCTTTGGATCGGCAAAGAATCACACCGCCATCACCCGTGCCCCCCAGGTTTTTGGTCGGATAACAACTGTAAGCGGAAATATCTGCAAAGGTGCCTACTTTTTGACCATCAATCTCCGCTCCGTGTGCCTGCGAGCAATCTTCCACCACGGCCAGGTTGTGGGCTTTAGCAATCTTCAGGACCTTATGCATTTCAGCTGGTTGTCCATAAATATGAACCGGCATGACCGCCCGGGTATTTGTGCCCACTCTCTCCTCAATGGACTTGGGGTAAAGGCATCTTGTATTCGGCTCGATATCTGCAAATACCGGGGTGCAACCTGCCTGTTCAATTCCAGCGACTGTGGCTACTGCCGTATGGGATGGGGTAATGACCTCATCTCCAGTCCCTAGGCCAAGACCTCTGAGGCACAGGGCAACGGCATCGGTTCCATTGGCCACTCCTACGGCATGAAAATCCTTGCCATGGAAAGATGCGAATTCCTCTTCAAATGCATCGACTTCAGTGCCTAATACATACCATCCAGAATCAAGTACCCGCTTAACCGCCTGATCAATTTCAGACTTATGGGCTTGGTAAGAAGCCGATGGATCACTAAATGGTATCATTGGTAATGGCTAGATGTAGTGTTCAATTTCCCAACGGAAATACTCCAGAGACCGTTGGATCCCGTCTTCGAAACTTACTTTAGGTTCCCATCCAAATTGTTTACGAAAAGCAGAGTAATCGCAGATAAAATCTCCTACATCGATCGCCTTTCTGTCTTCTGGAAAAGGAATCATTTGATAATCACTACCTTCGATCTTATGGCACATAATTTTCGCGGTTTCCTCAAGACTAAGAGGGTCGGACGCTCCTAAATTATAGACTTGGCCGATGGCATTTTCTTCGGTGGCAGCAAGTATCAGGGCATCCAGCACATCCTCAACATAATTGTAGTCCCTCCGTTGCTTCCCATCTCCAAAGACCTGAATCGGTTGTCCTTCGAGCAGATTTCTTATCCAAATGCCTAAAAAGGTTTGCCTGGCATCGCTGATGCGCATTCTTGGACCGTAGGTATTAGTTAGACGGAGGACGGATGATGCAATTCCGTATACTTCTTGGTAGAGAATATGGTACTGCTCACCGGCAATTTTATTAATTCCATTTACATCTACCGGGTGACGGGGGTGTTTTTCATCAACCGGCAAGTAATTGGGTTTTCCATAAATCTGGCGGGTGCTGGCAAAGACAATGCGAATATCCTGGTTATATTTCCGACAGGCCTCCAAAATAGATAGTTGAGCTTTTGCATTGATGTCCAAATCTGTAATCGGGTCGTGCATCGAGTCGAGATGACTGGTCTGGCCCGCCAAGTTGAATAGATAATCATGCCCTTTGATCAAATCATTGATCGCTGAAACATCACGCACATCGGATAGGTTCACTGTAATCTTGTCCTGGATGTCGTGAAGATTTCTAAGGTTCCCTCCGTATTCAGGAATCAGACTGTCCACTACAGTTACTTTGCTTTCAAGTTCAAGCAATTTGCGGGCAAGGTTCGACCCAATGAATCCGAGCCCACCCGTGATTAAAACTTTTTTCCCAGAAAAATCGTTCATGATTTGATTTTACGAGTACCAATTTTGCGAGCAGGATTACCAGCAAAGATTTCATTTGCAGGCACATCTTTGGTCACTGTAGATTGAGCTCCCACAATTGCATTCTCGCCTATGATGACTCCAGGGAGCACCATTGCTCTCACTCCGATAAAAGCATTTCTATGAATTGTGATAGGCTTGGTAATCAGTTGCATGTTTGGATCTTCAAAATCATGGGTGCCGGTGCAAAGATAGGTTTCTTGAGCAATGGTGGCATGCTCTCCGATCTCAATTTTTCCTAGGGAATAAGCAGATACTCTTTCACCCAAACAAGCTCTATGCTTTAAATCCAAGTGCCAGGGTATTTGTATTCGCACAGATGGATGAACAAATGGAGCTCCCGAAATATTCGCACCAAAAATCCTCAAAACGATCAATCGCCAAGGATTGAGAATTTTGGGTGTCCAAGAACACCCAATCAACCAGGATGTTCGCCATAAGATCAAAATTAATTGAATCCACCACGGCCATGGGGTTGAGAATTGGTTCTTCTGTTTAGTAGGTTTCAATTGATAAGGTTTAGCATTTCATTAGCAGTATGAGTAACTCCATCAAAAAAGGGCTTTCTTTCCATCTCCATATATTGCTTGAGTCGATCAGTGAATGAGGGTTCGTTTAGTAAAAAAATTTGTTCTTCGAATTCTTTAATTACAAACAAACATTCTTCTTTTGTGTCTCCATCATCAAAGGCAATTACAGGCAACCTATGTTCAAGCATAGCCGCCGTTGCTCCGCTCTTGCCCAAAACATCATATGGAGTTGTACAAACACCAATATCGCATTGCTGAAGATGATGTGAAATGGATTTTGGGCTTAGTTCGCCATATTTTCGTAATTTAATTTTGAATTCTTGTGCAACTTTTTCCAATGAAGTTAACCCATTCCCATTGCGTTGCCTACCCATAATGATTAGCTCAATTGATTTTTTCGATGTTGTAGCTAATTCAGTTAGTTTTTGAAAAAAAATATTGTAAGGGAACTTCTCATATAGAGTTCCAAAAATCGCAATACTGATCATTTTAACTACTGGTTTTTTCTGAAATTTAAAGTAGGCAATGTTTCCAAATAAATAAAGATACTTAGCATCAATGTTTTCCCTATGCAGTCGATCAAGGACAGCTGCATTAGAACAGGTTATTGAATGTGGTTTGGAAGTTTTTAAAAACTTAACGATTTCTCTTTTTTGAATCCATCCATAAAGCTTTTCCTTAAGAGGAGCAGAAGGGTAGGCACCAATCCAGATTTCATGAAAGTTGACATGTGTTTTCTTTCCCTTGAGTGCATATGAAAGTTCTATTAATGAGCCACCACTTAATCCATGTTTTGAAAATAGGTAAGGAGCAAATTGAATGCTGTAAATTTCTGCTTCGGGAATATTCTTCGCAAGGTGAGATGGGTCTTCATTCTGATTAATGGTAAAGTGTACAATTTCAATCCCTCTACATTTTAATTCTGCAGAAAGTAATTTTATGTAATCAGAGATTCCGCAATGATTGGGTTTATAGATGCCTGAAATTAAACAAATTTTCAAAAATTAAAATTATCAGTTTTAAG
>Ga0255783_10004545_pt1 | contig 12721 bp, 11 predicted proteins | sample 011ome_22_FD_179981 | JGI IMG/M metagenome (GOLD analysis project Ga0255783, IMG submission 179981) | Coastal salt marsh microbial communities from the Groves Creek Marsh, Skidaway Island, Georgia - 011507BT metaG (version 2) | ecosystem: Environmental > Aquatic > Marine > Intertidal zone >... | reverse complement strand
TTTTGGTTTTTTGGTTCCGGAAGTGGAAAAAAGAAAAATTCTGGGCACCCTGTTTTCCAGCACACTTTTTCCAGACCGGGCTCCCCAGAATCATGCATTATTTACCACATTTGTGGGAGGCGAACGCCAACCCGACCTGGCCGGCTTGGAAGACCATGAGCTTCATGCCCTTGTGCAGGAAGAACATCGAGACCTTTTGGGCACCACTGGAGAACCCTCCTTTCAAAAAATTGTGCGGTGGCCAAAGGCCATCCCCCTGCCCGACTGCAAAATGGCTATCCGTAAAAAAACTGCGAAAACATTGGAAGCCCTACACCCAGGCTTACATTTTGCTGGTGCCCACCTTTGCGGTGTTTCCCTCCCCAACTGCCTGGAGGCCAACATTGCTTAATTTTTTCTCCGTCATTTCTTTTGGAAAGATTGCCTCAGCCACCACACACTGATAAAAAGATATGGTATTTAGATTGTAACAATCACCATGAATTCAAATAAGCCTGACCATTCTGTAAAAACTCTCGTCATCCTTCTCAATATGGGTGGCCCGCAAAACAAAGAGGAAATCCACCCCTATCTCAAAGAACTTTTCCAAGACCGAGAACTTTTAAAGTTACCCTTCCAAAAAATCCTCGGCCGATTCATTGCCTGGCGCAGAACCCCTAAAATTCAAGAACGCTACGAAGAGATCGGGCAGTACTCCCCGACCAAAGCTATTATGGAAAGCCAATGCGTAGGGATTGCCCAGAAACTGGATCAACTCAATCCGGATTCCGCACCCCATGTTTGTGTGTCCGGTTTCCGGTATTGTTCTCCTCGCCCTGGAGAGATGATCAAGCAATACAAAGGAGCAGAAAAAATCATCCTTTTTTCCCAATACCCCCAGCATAGTTGCTGCACCAGTGGTTCCTCTTTTTGCGATGCCTATCGTTGGTTAGACAAACGAGACAATTCCGAATACCAGGATAAAATATCCGTGATCGATCAATGGTGGGACCGGTCCGATTATTCAGAACTTTGGGCCATGCTCATCCAAAGAAAGTTTGAAGAAATGAAAAATGAGCACGGGTTAAAGGATGAAGATATCCGTATCATCTACTCTGCCCATAGCCTTCCCGAATCCTACTGCCTTGAAAAAGGCGATCAGTACAACAAGGAAATCCAAGGGTCCGTCAATCGAATCGAAAAAGTCTTGCAGGGCAAGGGTATGCGCCACGAAGGAGCCCTGGCATGGCAAAGCAAAGTTGGGCCCCAAAGAACTAAATGGCTCTCTCCATCCACTCCTGATGTCATCGCCGAGACCAAACAAAAAGCAATCCTTATGGTACCGATCGCCTTTACCACGGACCATATAGAAACCCTTGATGAGATTGATATTGAATTCCGGGGCTATGCCGATGAGGTGGTGGATCACTTTGCCCGGGTGGACTGTTTTAATATGGAAGAAAAATTTATCGATTTATGTGCCAGACTCGTCATTGAGCACATCAACGATGATTTCAAATCCTCAATCCGTCCATGCTGTGTAAATTGCGAAGGATCGGACTGTGCATCGATGCGTAAGTATTTTGGTTCCACGCCTGTGCACGCAACAGCCTAGCTTTTCATCGCCGACTTTAACATCGAAACTTGCACAAAGTTTCGCTATCAAATTAGTTCACTAGCAAATTGCTCTTCGCTATGAATTTAAACGATGTTAGAGACCTCTTGTGGCTGGCCACGGCCTGTTATGGTGCATCGTTTGTTTTGGGAATGGTCAAAACGAGGCATTCCTTTTCTCCCTTCTTTCGGGAAAGCCCATTTGTTCTAATCTTGGCAGGTTTTTTCCTGCAGACTAGGGCCCTATACTTCCGCGGACTGGAGGTTCATGGATGCCCTTTGGGAAATGGGATGGAACGGGCCCAGTTTATTATTTGGTCCCTGATTGTTGCCTTTTTGCTTCTTCGTTTGGTATGGAGGATCAATCTCTTGGGTACATTTTGTGCGGGTGCGTCCCTCCTCCTCGGTGCTCTGTCCTTAGGGCTGAGAAAATGGGATGCTCCCTACTGGACGGCGACTGGATATGTGCGCCTTTTTAAAGACCCGTGGATCGAACTGCATGCATCGATTGCCATCTTTAGCTATGGTCTTTTTTGTTTACTGGCAGTGGTCAGCCTGATGTATCTTTCCCAAAGGCAAGCCCTACTCTCCCGAAAACCAGGCTTTTTAGGCCCCTACCTGCCCCCGATTCAGGAACTGGAGGTCGCTGCCATCCGCCTGCTCGCAGTCGGGGTGGCTTTCCTTACCCTGTCTATGGTGGTGGGAACAATGCATTGGACCCGCCATCCGGAATTTGTCAGCGGGTCGAAACTCACGGTGACCACCGCCCTATGGGTCGGATATTTATTCCTTCTTGGTATGCGGCTAAGCAACCGTCTGTATGGATCGCGCTTTGCCAAGTGGTCGATCGGTCTGTTTGCCCTTGCCCTGCTCTCTTTATCGATAGTCAGTTCAAAATCGAAAAAGCAGGCGTTTTATAATCCCAGCCTTGCCCCCTTGGCACTGGTCGTACGATGAGCAAGCAACCAGACAGTTCCCTCTTCCTGCTGGGGACATCTCACCAGGTGGCCAATTTAAATGAAAGGGAATCGATTGCCTTGCCCAACAGCTCGATCGATTCTTTCTACAATGGGTTGAATGCCTTGCCTGGCTTGCAAGAATGCCTAGTGCTTAATACCTGCAACCGTACGGAAATTTATGGTTCAGCAGATGCCACTTTTCAATTTGAATCCTTGTTGCAATACTTTGCCAATTTCCGTGAGCTTGGGTTAGAGTTTTTGGCAGAAAAAACCTACCAACGTACTGGAGCGGAAGTGGTTCGACATGTTTTCGAAGTGGCTTCGGGGATTGATTCGCAAATGGTGGGAGAGACTGAGATCCTGGGGCAGTTAAAAAAGGCCTATGATGAAGCGTGCGAACGGGGAGCCACCGGCAAAGCTCTAAATCGCTTATTTCAAAAAAGTTTTCAGGCAGCCAAGTGGGCACGGACCAATACCGGTATATCCAAAGGCCAGGTAAACCTGGGCAATGTGCTCTGCGAATTGGCCCGGCGTATTTTTGGGCAGGTGGATCAATGCAGGCTCCTGGTTGTGGGTGCCGGAGAGGTGGCTGAAAGTGCTTTGGAAGCTTTTAAATCCCGTGGATCGGAAGCGATCACAGTGACGGGTAGAACTTTTGACTGGTGCCCGCTGAGCCGTAGAAAACCAGACGAATTGGCCCAAAAGTTTGATGGTTTTACATTGGCCTACTCCAAGTTTCATGAATCCCTTCATCTTTTTGATGTGGTGCTTGCATCCACCGCCAGTAGCCAGGCATTGCTCACCCAATACCAAGTTGTACAGGCGATGAAAAAGCGCCCATCCAAACCTCTCTTCCTAATCGATGCATCAGTGCCCAGAAACGTGGAGGAAGGAGCAGCCGGGGTGGATAATGTATACCTCTACAACATGGATGATGTCTCCGCCATCGCCAATGAGAACCTTCAGTCCAGGCTGGCGGAAGTGGAAAAGTGCCGCCATGCCCTTTCGAAAAGGGCTCTACGGTTATGGGAACAAATAAGGGCTCAGCCCAGCTTGCCTTCCTGAACTAACCACTCCACCAGCCCCCGTTCCTGCGGCTGGGCAAGCAGTTGATGAAGCTTTTCTGCAGTATGGGCAGCCTTTTTGCCGGAGCCTTCATCCTGCAAAATTTTCCTGATCTCCGCGGCAAGCCTGCTCCCGGTGGCACTCCCCTGTAAAAATTCGGGGTTGGGCGGGTGATCCGGTAGTAATAGGTTGGCCATTCCTAAGTGGGGCACTTGAACGAGCAGTTTACCAATGAGATAGGTAATCGGGTGTGCCCGGTATCCAATCACCCCGGGGATGCCTGCCCAGGCACAGGAAAGAGACATCGTGCCCGAACTCATCAAAGCGGCCCGGGCAGAAAGACCTTCCGTTCGGTTCACCACCCGTACGCAATTCTTTAACTTGGAACGATGGGATAGCATACACTCCACCCGTTCCCGGATTTGGGGGCTGGAAGCGGGCAAAACCGCCTGCACCCGTTGTCCACCCATAGTCAATTCTTCCAACGCATCTAAGAATACCGGCAAAATCCGGCTGACTGGTTGTACTCGGCTTCCCGGAAGCAAAAGGAGTTCTCCTTGTGGGTCGTACTTTACCGGCGATTGGTAAGAGGGATGAGCAAAGGGATGCCCGACAAAGGAAACCGGAAGGGAAACATCCTCATAGCACTTGGTCTCGAAAGGAAAAATAACCCCCAGCCCGTCAAGTGTATCGGCCATGGCAAAGCGCCGTTTCGGTTTCCATGCCCATAGCTGGGGACTGACATATTGTAGAACAGGTATTTCTCCCCCACCCTTTTGGGAAATCCCCCGCTGCTGGAGGGCACGGGCCAGACGAAGGTTAAAACCAGGGTAATCGACCAGCAAAATGCAACGAGGCTTTGCCTGCTCGATCCAGGATATTGTTTTTTCAAAAACATCCCGAAAAAAGCCGTAATTTTTAAGAACTTCAAACAACCCAACCACCCCATGATCAGCTAAGGGAAAAAGAAGCTCAGTACCAGCAGCTTGAAGTTTTTCTCCGCCCAGCGAACTAATCTTTAGGTTGGGGTTACGGGCATGCAGGTCGAGCACTGCCTGTGCGGCGTGTTCATCCCCTGATGCTTCTCCGGCAACCACCAAGAGGTCGACAGGCTCTGATGCTTTGGGAAAGTCTGAAAGGGGGCTCAAGGGTTCCAGCTGGATTGAATCTCCCGGGAGATGGTCAGGGCAACCTCAAGGGCGGACTTACCAAAGCTTCCATCGGTTTTTGGGGTCGACAGATCACGCACACAGGAGAGGAAGGACTCGAGTTCCAGAGCAAGGGGTTCCCCCTGCTCCACCGGTACTTCGTGCCTCTCTAGAGACGGACCGGACTTTTTGATCAGGTGGCCCTTTTGGTTCATAAAGTCTAAGGAAAGGTATCCGGTATCCTGAAAGACCCGGATTTCCCGGGCTTTTTTCTCACTTACCCGGCTGGCACTTAAGTTGGCCACACAACCATTGGTAAAAACAAGACGGGCATTGGCAATATCCTCCGTGGGAGACAACACCCGCACGCCGATAGAATCGACCCGCTCGATCGGGGAGTTGACCAAAGCCATGGCGATCCCAATGTCGTGGATCATCAGATCAAGCACCACACCAACCTCCGTACCACGGGGTTGAAAAGGGGCCAACCGCTCGACCGTTAAATAGCGGGGTTGCTCCACCGCACCCTCCAAAAAGGTCATCACCGGGTTGTAATGCTCGATGTGCCCGACCTGGACAAGTACTTTGGCTTGCTGAGCACTTTGTAAAATTGATTCCGCCTCTTCCAAGGATACACAAAGCGGTTTTTCCACGAGGAGGTGGCAGTTGTGTTCGATTAACTGCAGGGCGACCTCGGCATGGCGGTCGGTTGGACAGACTACCGAGACTGCATCACAAGCCTTTCCCAATTCATCGATGGTGGAGAAACGGGCACATCCATATTCAGCACAGGCTTTTTCGGCCGCTTCATCATTGGGCTCAAAAATACCGGCCAGTTCCGCTCCTGGCAGAGAATGATAAAGACGGGCATGATGCTTCCCCAAGTACCCTACCCCAGCCACTCCGCATTTCAAGGAATCTTCCATAGAATTATTGATGAGGAAAGATGATCTTAGGGTCAAACCTCGTTCATCCTTCCTTCGGAGAGAAAAAGCTGGCGATCGGTCGAGCGGGCAAAGGATGGGTTGTGGGTAACCAGAACCAAGGAGGCTCCCTCCTCCGAGCAGGTGCGAAGCAAAAGATTCATCACTTCCTCCCCCGTTCGCTCGTCAAGGTTTCCTGTCGGTTCATCGGCCAAAAGAACTTTGGGCTGGTTGATCAAGGCCCGGGCAATGGCCACCCTTTGCCTCTCCCCCCCCGATAATTTACCGGGTATCTGCCTGGCTTTCTCTGCCACTCCCATCTGTTGAAGCAACAGGTGTGCACGCTCAGTAACCGCATCGTTTAAATTTCCAGAAATCCTCGCAGAAAGAATCACATTTTCCAAAACATCCAATTCTGGGACCAAATAATAGGCTTGGTACACCACTCCGAGAAAGGACGCCCGGTTGGATACCTCGGTACGGGTAGCCGGGCGGTCGCAACGCATCCACTGATCGCCCCACAGCAGCTCTCCTTTATCTGCCTGTTCGATTCGGGCAAGGAGGTTAAGCAGGGTGGTTTTGCCACAACCAGATTCCCCCCGAATGCTCAGGGATGTGGCAGGATGGATGGAAAAGGAAACATCGCGGATGACTTCGAGCACTTTTCCGCCCAAAGAAAATTTCTTACTCAGGGACTTTGCTTCAAGGATGGGAGAGTTATTCATTGCGCAAAGCATCAGCAGGGTTCATTCGGGCGGCCCGCCAGGCAGGAATCAGCCCAGCCAGTGTGGACACGAGAACGGCAAACAAACCGAAGGTCAGAAAGGTTGATGCACTCTCGGGAGATTCCCAAGGGTAAGGAACATGAAGACTGTAAAAGTCATAAAACTGGGCAACCCCAGCCTTGCCCTCATCCCCGGCAATATTGACCACAATGAAGGACATGATCGAATCACGGTAACGGATAAAAAGCAGGGCCAGCCCGCAACCGAGCACCGAGCCTAGCAGACCGATCAAAAAGCCCTGCAAACAAAAGATCGAACCAACTGAACCGCGGGCCCCACCCATGGCAACGAGCAGGCCAATTTCCCGAATCTTGCGCAAAACTGTGGTCATCAGAGCAATGGCAATGGCAAAAGCGGCCACCAGGCCGATCGGAACCATGATTAAAATCATTAAATACTCCTCGAACTTAAGGAGGTCGAAAAACCAGGAATTTTCCACAAACCAGGGAACAAATGCCCATTCCCGCGATCGCTCCCTTTCCAATTCATCACAAAACTGGGCAAGCATCTCCTCGTTGCCAAATATTTCAGGGGTAAACTTTAAAAACATACCATCACAAAGACCAGGTACGGATCGTAGGTCTTCCAGCAATCGATAGGAACCCACCATCGCTTCGGCATGAAAGCCCTGCCAGGGAACTTCAAATATACCCCCAATTTTCACCTCCTTGGGAGGAATCATTTCATCGGCCTGTGCCCGCTCAATCATTGCGGGCGAGTAGACCTCAATAGTCGAGGAACGGAAGGTCTGGTAGGTCGACTTCGCTCCGGGAGCAGGTTCATTGAATGGGTCCAAGAGAGCAAAAGTGGGGGTACCCGGGCCACCATCGAGGGAGCCCTCGACCGGTTGGAGTTTTTGGGAATACCCCAGCCCGACCGAACTAAGCAGCCATTGGTTGTTCCCTTGATACTCCAGTTCCCATTCAGCAGAGGGCACCTGCACATCGAGCTTGGTTACCCGCACACCGAGCCGTTTATCATCAGGATCCTGCGACCTTTCCATACGTAAAATGGCACTGGGCCGCACCCCCAGGCGGTTGGCCACATATTGGCTGATAAAGACATGATCATCCTGCAAGGAAGAGCTTAGGGGTACAGGGGTCACATCGATCGCATCATGTGCTTCCATCCGTAAATGACCATTTTCTAAAAACTCATCCAAGGGGAGTACGGATTTGCCAATAGATTGATCGATCCCAATCGCTAGGGGGACTGAATGATGGCTCTGTTTTTGAGCGAGCAAGGGGCCCTGCAGGTATGGAGATACCGCTTCCACACCAGGGTGTTGCAATAATTCCTTTTGTAAAGTCCTCCACTGCAAGGAGCGGTTCAGAGGAATGGCCCGGGCATGGCCCTGGGCATCAATAATATCTTCCCTGAATTTGTGCTGAAAACCTTTCATGAATGCGACCACCACAATCATCACATTGACTCCCAGCGCCACCCCAACCACAGCAAGAAGAGAGAAAAAAGAAACCTTTTTTTGGGAAGGAAACAATTGTTTCCAAGCGAGAAAAAGGGGCCAGGGAATTTTCACAAACCGATCGAAAAGGTGAAAAGGCGTCCCAACAAAATCAATCCTTAGTGAAAGGGCGGGTGAAGTTGGAGTCCAGTAGGCTGAGGTTTAAGTCCGTGGGGATATATTCCCCCGCCTTTTCAGTCCATTCTGCAACCTTTTCAGGGTCTAGTTGTGGGATGGGGTATTTTTCCTGCAAAAAATTTACATATCCCAAATAAAGCAAAAACAAAGCTGCAAGAAAGAGCACAATGCGAAAAAGGCTTTTCAATAGAAAAAAGATTATAAGAAAAGCAACCAGAGCCAGCACCAAGCTGAGCAACGGGTTGGCCGTTATTTGATTCACCACATCCTGCATCCCCTAATTTTTGCGAAACTAGGTGAATTCGACAATGAAAATCCTTGGTCGGTTTGGGATGTGCAAATCAATAGACCAGCGAGCCGGTAGGCACAGAAAATCCTTCTTTCACAATTTCTACACGAATATCCTCAAGGTCACGGCGTAAGAGGTTGGCTCGTGCCTCCGCGGTAATCCGGGCTTTCTTCCGGCCCTCAAGTTGTGCGTTCCAGCGAACTCTCTGTTCTGAATTGATAAAACCTTCTCCGGGTATTCTTTGGTCCATCGATCCAAACTGGGCCATTTGGGCAGCCAACTTAAGTTCGGAATCCCGGCATTCGCAGGCGTATTTTTCTGCCTCAACCACAAGGACGCGCAACTTCAACCATTCGGACTCCAAAGCCAATGCTTGTGCTTTACGGTCATTGGCCAGGGTATCCTGTTCAATTTCTTCAACCGAACTTTGGACAAAAGCATCCGGAGCAGTTTCTGCTTTTCCATCAGCATGCGATGTACCAGTAGTGCGGCAGGATACTACCGCGCCCAAAAAAGGAAGAACTAAAAGAAATACCCTGGGCAAGGTCAGTTATTTTTGCACCCAGGTACCGGACGATTTTTTGAACCAGTGCCCAGTTTTTGCCTTGGAAGCAATTCCCTGAGAAAATTGTCGGGCAACAGCAGAAACATCACCACCGGTTTTCTTGGCTAAGTTTTTAAAGAGTTGTTTGCGGTCGGCATTCTCTGCCTCAACCAGTTTCTTGGCTGCGCTATTGGAAGAGGAGCGTAGGTGAAGCAACCCATCCACCCCTTCTCCAACAGTTCCCGCGTCTTTCGCTGCAACCACATCGGACAAGCGGGCTTTCATCCGATCGGAGACATCCCCCCAGACCGCAGGCACAAAATTTACAAAAAGAAGCAGGAAGCAAAGAAGTGATTTTTTCATGGTGCTGTATAGAGTGGATTAATTGGTGGGTTCGTCATCATACAAATCATCCAGAAAGCTGTTTACCTCCTTTTCAATCTTAATGGTGATATTGTGATCCAGTGTTATGTGGTGTTGGGTTTTGACCACCGTACAGGAGAACACGCAGGCACAGAAGACAAGGAGGAACAGTGGGTTAAATTTATTCACGGATATGTTTCTATGGTATTTTTTTTGTGTGCCGCAATAAGGATCTTCAGCATGGCCGGAATTTCTTAGGGAGTAATGCCCCACTTGGAGAGGTCTGCCTGCTGCATCAATGCTTCCAGCCCACCCACAATTTTGGGCCGGTACTCCACACTGATTCCCTTGCCATCGACTTCAGATTCTCCACGCACATTCATCTCCACCACTCGTTCCCCATCCTCCAAAACCTTAAACAACACACTCAACCCATCCAACTGTAGGTCCTGAAGGGCTCTCTCCAATAGGTACATATTCTTGTATTCAGAACTCTTAGGTTCCAGCCCTTCGGTAAGCATGCCATGGGTATTGAGGTACAGTTTTGCACTATCGGAAGAGTCCAGAGATAAGGATCCGCCATAGAAATCCCATCCCCTGAATGGATCGTTGCGGATGGTGATGAGCCCGGAAAGGTTGCCTTCCATCCGGGCATCCAAATCTTCAAAGAGGGCAATCAAATCTTGGGAATTTAAACCGCTGGCCAAGGCTTTCAGCTCAAAATTATCGAAATTATCTTCGAGCGTGGTTTCCTCCAAAGACAAAAGACCTCCAAATGCATTTATCTCTACGGTGTGGATCATTTTTTCACCCGTGGGAAGCAGGTTAAAATTAATCTTACCATCCTCCAGTACTTGCTCCCCTGCATGGAAATCAAAACGAATCTGTTGAGAGCCGTTACTTTCCAATGGATCGATGTTGTTGAGTTTTACATTTCCCTGAAGGTTGCGAATGGAAAAATCCTCATAGTCAGGAAATTGTAATTCGCCTTCGAGAAAAGATATGTCGAAACGATCGGAGGAGGGTTCTGGCTTTTCGATAATCAAATTTGCCGGATCAAGGTTGAGCTTAAAATCATTCACCGAAAGACTGATCTCGGATAATTCAATACGATCCGCTGAATCCAACCGGAATTGAACTTTGAAATCTTCAATTTTTTGGTCTTCGCCAAGAAAGGCTTCTTCAATAGTAAATGTTTGTTCTGTTTCTAATTTGGGAAGATCACCGAGAACAACCTCACCCGAAAATCCAATTTTGTGCAGGTTCAGACCGATAGTAGGAACTGACCCATTGGCCTTGAGCAATTCAATGCGGAAACGGTCCTCTCCCATCCATTCCACTTGAATTTCCCCATCGTAGAGGTTGTACATTCCCTCCTCTAAATGAATGGCTGAAAACCTCAACTTGGCATTACGAATGCCCAAAAGTTCGTCATTTTCCCCGTAGGCAAACTCCACCTCATCGATCAATAATCCCAAAATCTCCGCCTGCGGAAGAAGCCCTCCTGTTTGTAACCTTTGGATTCGGGTTGTCACTTTGGGCAGTCCATCCTCTAAATTGGCAGAAATTTTCAACCCACTCATGCGGAGGTTCTCCCCCCAGTTTAAGTTGGCGTAAAAGTTGGATTCAATCAAAGTGGGTGTACGAGGGGTAAGGAAAAGAATAGCCTGCGGAATATCGAAGGTCATGCCCATGCATTGCATGACCAGGTCCGTTGCATTGAAGTCCATAAACTGATCAATGACACCATCCTCTTCAACCCGCCCCGTCCATTGTCCCCTCGCTGCACCCTGCTCGATTTGAATCCATTCTGTAAGGTCAAGTTCAGCTAAGTTGGGGTTGAATAAACTGAGTGAATCAAGAAGATTGGGAAGCGAGGAAAGATCAGGGAAATACAGGGACGCTCCGAGGAACAAATCACTTCCCTCCTCAATCATAGTCACATCTCCCAACCACGAGAAACCAGAAGAATTGGTGTCTACTCTCAATTGGGCGAGGCCGGTATGAAAATCCCCTTCCATGCCTAGCTTTGTTGTTATTCTATCGTCACCACCCAAGAGTGAAACTTCCGCATCACGTACGCGAAAATGTTGCAGGGGTGGGTTGAGCAGGAATTCCTGAGCTTTTTTCTGTAAGCTTTGCCCATTCTCGTCCAGAGGATCAGCCGACCCTAAAAGCTCAGTCAATTGGTTCACATCCAAGGAAAGCTTGGGCGAAGAAACGGATAAGGCATGGACTTTTCCCTCAGCAACCTGGACGGGGTCATACCGCACATCTACTTTTTTGAGCGAAAAATTCCCTTCCTTGGTGAACCCACTTAGATCAGACAACTCGATGCTCCATGGGTTTGCCTTTTCGATGGTGATGGATTGCAACTTTCCATCCAAACGGACCAAAACTTCCTCAATCGCAGTTTCGAGAAATCGGGGAAGGCTCAACCAAAGAACAACCAATGAAATGGATAACACAGAGATAATCCCTGAAATGATCTTCATACTGCCCAATCTCTTTTTCATGCAAAAGGGTCTAGCTTGCCCACATCGCCAGAAGTGGAAAGCCAAAAAGGAGATAAAGTTCAGGAGGAATCTTCCGATTTAGCTTTTTTGGGGTGAAGAAAATCATACAACCTCGATGCCAGCTTGGGTCCCATTCCTTCCACCGACTGCAATTGCTCAATATCAGCTTTTTTTAACCCTTCCAGGGTGCCAAATTCATCCAAAAGAAGTGCCCGCTTCACCTTACCCAAGCCAGAAAAATCATCCAGCACAGACTCCCGTATTTTTTTGCTTCTCAGATCGGCATTAAACTGATTGGCAAAGCGATGAGCTTCATCGCGAAGACGTTGGAGCAAACGCAGGGCAGGATTTCTTTTGGGAAGCTTTATTTCCCCCCGATCATCTCCAAAAACGATGGTTTCTTCCCGTTTGGCCAAACCAATCAGCGGGGGTGGGTTGATCTGCAGTTCAAGAAATGCCTCATTCGCTGCACCAACTTGGCCCAACCCACCATCAATAACCACCAGGTCGGGCATTGTCCTGCCCTCATCCCAGAGCCTTCCATAGCGCCTACCAACCACCTCATACATCGATGCAAAGTCATCGTTCCCCCTGCCCCCTCGCACCTTAAACCTACGATAACTCCTGCGGTCCGGGCGTCCATGCACAAAGCGTACCATCGATGCGACCACAAAGGTTCCTGAAACATGGGAAACATCAAAACATTCGATAATTTGGGGAACCGTCTCCAAACCTAAAACAGAACCCAGTGCTTGCACCGCATCCTCCTCAAGCAGGTCATCCTTGAGCGAAACCCGCTCAAAGCGCTTGGTTTTTCGAATCGTTTTGGCAAGAGCCTCTGTTAAATCTCTTAGTTTTGCGGCTCGTTCAAAGTCCATCGCTTCTGCCCGCTTCACCATATCTTCTTTCAATTCTTTCAAGAGTTCCTTGGTTTTA
>Ga0255783_10004520_pt1 | contig 12740 bp, 10 predicted proteins | sample 011ome_22_FD_179981 | JGI IMG/M metagenome (GOLD analysis project Ga0255783, IMG submission 179981) | Coastal salt marsh microbial communities from the Groves Creek Marsh, Skidaway Island, Georgia - 011507BT metaG (version 2) | ecosystem: Environmental > Aquatic > Marine > Intertidal zone >... | reverse complement strand
TTTTTCAATTTTATGTGTATATTGAATTGCTCTATTGATTTTATTTTGATCTAAACTCTTTATTTTTTTTAATGCATCGTTATATTTATAATCTTTTTTTTCTTTTAATAAATCAGCAACTTCTTTCGGTTCAAACTCAAATAACATTTTTAATCTAAGAAGCTCTTTAATGAAATATGATAAAAAATTTCTAAAATCTCTCTCATTGGAAGTAAAGGAATTTAACAACTTTAAATCTAATGATTTTCTATGACTATATATTAAATTAGTTAAATCCCATGGAAAATAACTCTCTTTTTTTTGAGAGTCAAGATAAAAAACATCAACGTCAGGTCCAAGTGATGTGAATTTAGATAAATTTGATTTTTTAATTTGAAAGATATAGTTGTCTTCTAAATTGATTTTTAATTTATTAAAAGATGATATTGTTATGAATTCATCAAAAATAAATTTATATTTATCATTATCAAAAAGAGATTGTGCTTGATTAGGGATATCTTTTATTGATACTTTTTCGAAACTTATATTAAAACTATCAAATTGATTTAGATCCGATACTAAATTATCAGTTACAAGTAATTTCATTATCCGACAAAATTAATAATTTTATCTTGTATATAAATTATTTTTTTAAACTCACTTGTATTCATGTCGAAATCTTCTTTACAAATTCTCTCTACTTCTGATTGATTTAGTCCTATGTCAGTCTCTCTGGTAAATCTTTTTTTTCCGTTTATCTGGATTACAAGCTCATATGTAGGGTCTTTTAAGTTTTTGGTATCAACTTGAGGCCACGCAGTATTTATCAAATCTTCATTAAAATATTCTTCAAAAACTTCAGATGCAATATGAGGAGCCATGGGAAATAAAAGAATACATAAATTTCTTACGATCATATCTTTTGACTCTTTAGATATATCCTCATTATTTTTTAGAAATTTTGATAAATCATTATTTATTTTCATCAAGTCAGACACAGCTGTATTAAATTCAAATTTATTAAGATGATTTGAAACTGAATTAATACTTTGGTTGACTTTTCTAACTATATCTGTTTCCTTATTTGAGCCATCTAATTCTTTTAATTTTGACAATGTTTCAATATTTTCCCAAAACTTATTTAAAAACCTCTTTGTACCTTCAATACCTCCATCATTCCATTCAACACCGTCGCTAGGAGGTGCCATAAAAAGAATATACAATCTTAGAGCATCAGCTCCATGAGTAGCAAAATAAGATTCTGGATCTACTGTATTTCCTTTTGATTTAGACATCTTAGAACCGCCAAAATTTATCATTCCTTGAGAAAATAAATTTTGAAATGGTTCATTAAAGTTTAAATAATCCATATCTCTTAGTGCTTTGACAAAAAATCTTGAATAAAGCAAGTGAAGAATTGCATGCTCAACTCCTCCTATGTACTGATCAACAGGAAGCCAGTTGTTGACTTTTTCTGCATCAAAGGGGTTATTTTCGTTTTTTGGATCAACAAATCTTAAAAAATACCATGATGAATCCACAAAAGTATCCATCGTATCTGTTTCCCTTATTGCCTTGGAGCCACATTCTGGGCAATTCGTATTAATGAACTCATCACTTTTTGCAAGAGGAGACTCATTTGTGTTTTTATAATCATCGATATCAGGCAATAATACTGGTAAGTTTTCTTCCTTCTCAGGAACCATTCCACACTTATTACAGTTAATTAGTGGAATAGGACATCCCCAATATCTTTGACGGCTTATTAACCAGTCTCTTAATCGGAACGTTGTTTTACTAGTGCCGATATTATTTTTTTCCAAGAATTGAATAATTTTCTTTGAACCTTCTTTGTGAGAGTCAAGATTATCAAACTCTCCTGAGTTAATTAATATCCCCTCTCCAACATAAGCTTCATTTTCTATTGAAGATTCTTTATTTTTATCTGAAATAACTTGAATAATTTCAATTTCATATTTTTTTGCAAAATCATAATCTCTTTGATCATGACCTGGTACAGCCATAATTGCGCCTGTACCATAGTTTATTAACACATAGTCTGCAATCCATAAAGATACCTTCTGACCATTAACAGGGTTTATTACAAAAAGACCAGTGTCTACACCTGTCTTTTCTTTTGTAAGTGACATTCTTTCAAATTCAGATTTCTTTTTAGCATCGTCTATATATTTCTGTATCTCAGTGCTATTTGATGAAATAGAGAGAATTTCTTCAATTAGTGGATGCTCAGGAGATAAAACAGCAAATGTCATTCCAAATAAAGTATCTGGTCTCGTAGTAAATACATCAAAACTCAATTCGGTATCTACGATATTCATTGAAAACTCGGCACCCTCAGATTTACCTATCCAATTTTGTTGCATTGCTTTGACATTTTCAGGCCAATCACCAATCTGACTTAATCCTTCAAGAAGTTCTTCAGAGTATTCAGAAATTTTTAGAAACCATTGATTTAAATTTTTTTGATTAACTATTGAGTCACACCTATCACAATTACCTTCTATTACTTGTTCATTTGCAAGTACTGTTTTACAAGAGTCACACCAATTTACTGGAGCATCTTTTTTGTAAGCTAGTTTGTTTTTGTAAAGTTTAATAAAAATATACTGAGTCCATTTATAGTAATCCTTACTGTGAGCAGCAACCTCTCTATCCCATTCGTAAAGCGAACCTAGTCTAATTATCTGATCTCTCATATTGCGTATGCGTTCCTCAGTAAATGTTTTTGGGTGTATACCAGTTTTAATGGCTGCATTTTCAGCTGGAAGTCCAAATGAATCCCATCCCATGGGTGATAAAACATTAAATCCGTTCATCATTTTGTATCTTGTAATGACATCACCAATGGTGTAGTTTCTTATATGGCCCATGTGTAAATCTCCAGAAGGGTAAGGATACATACAGAGATTATAAAAATTTTTTTCTTTTGAATTTATGTCACATTTAATAGAATTATTATCCGACCAATGTTGCTGCCATTTGGATTCAATTTTTTGAAATTTATATTCATTCATAACTTATATACTTCTAATATTTTAGGAAAAACATTTTTTATGTCATAGATTTCTAATACTTTTTTAATATTCTTAATTTTTTCCAAATAAATTTTTTCATTGTTTAAGTCATAAGAAGCATTTAATATTGCATCTTTTAAATCATTATTATTACTAAATAGATATCCGTTGTTTTCATTTATAAATTGATTCATAGGCTCTAGGTTTCGAGTTATACAGATTTTTTGATAACTCATTGCTTCAAGTAACACTAAGCCCAGACCTTCTGAATAGGAAGGAAAAACAAATATATCAATACCTTCAAAAAATTTTGACTGATCTTCAATGTATCCTAAGAAGGTAGTTTTCTCCTGAAGCTCTGAAGTCATTTGATCTTTTAGATAACCAATATATGAATTTGAACCGTGTCCTCCTATTACAAAATTAAATTGTATTGGTAAATTGTTTAAAGATTTAATCAAATCTTCAATACCTTTATTTTTGTTTAGCCTTCCTAAAAAGCCAATAGTTAAATTTTGATTCTGATTTATATTTCTGTGTTCTTTGATTGATATCCAGTAATTAATTACATACGGCTGAATTTTTTCTGTGAGGTTTTTTAACCAACTCTCAACTTCGCGAGATATGACAATTACTGAATCTGCAAAAGTCCATGATTTAAGAAGTTTTTTGAAAAAATATAATTTAAAAACCTTCTTGTAGTTATTTTCAAGATATGAGTCATACTTACCATGTATAGAAACAATCCACTTAAATAAAGTTTTCGAAAAAAAATACTTTTTTAAGATATGTATCATATAGTCACTTCTTGGTTGGTGGGAATGAATGATGTCGTACTCATTGTTTTTTATTAAATTTTTTAGCTTAAAGTATGAAAATAAATTAAACATTCTTGGACCATTAAGTCTAAATATATTGTTGCAACATTTAATTAGTTCCTGTTCAATGGAAAAAATATTTTTATTGTCTTTTCCAATTACAACTATATCAATCAACAATCCTTCATTATTTTGTGCTTTAGCTAACTCGAGTAAATGACTTTCTGCACCTCCTCTATTTAACGAATTTATAACATGGCAAATTTTCATTTAAATCCTCGGTGTTATCCAAGTGGATTTAGGAGGTAATAATTCATTAATATAAAGTAAATCATTTGGGGTAATTGGGGTAAAGCTTAATAAATCATTAGTCTCTTGTGAGTAATCCAATATAGGTGTAATTGTTTTAGAATCTTGGAGAGTTTTTTTAAATTTATATAATTGTGAAATATTGACATGATTAGGATTTGAATAATAAGTATCGTTAAATTTTATTCCTAAACTTTTATTTTCAGTTTCTTCAAAACCATATTGGATTAATAAATTCTCAAAATCTTCTTTTTTAACATTTAATATGAAAAAATATGATTTAATTTTTACATCATCAAAGTTTACAAGTATACATTTTAATTTATTTACTGAATCTGTTCTGTTTGCATATTTCCATCTATGGTGACCATCTAAAAGGATTAGCTCATCCGTTTCAAAGTTAATTACTTTACTATTTATTTTTTTATCTGGATATAGAGAAAGAACGATTGGTTCAAATTTTGAAAAATTTGTATCATCTTGTATTTCATTTTTTAATATTGTTTCTTCATGTAGTTTGACGTCAACTAAACCCTCATCAAAATTTGAAAAATCAGATAAGTACCCCATCACATTGTATGGTGTAAATAGATATTCTCTAATGTTTGAAAATTTCAACTATAAGCTTTCATTAATAAATTTTTTTAAAAAATCCATAAAATAATTTAACATTGGCTGATCAACACTGTTAAATAAACTAACTCTAATTCCACCAATACTTCTATGTCCATTAATTCCAATTATTCCTGAATCATTAGCTTGTTTTATAAAAGTATCATTGTATTTATCTTCTTTAAATTTAAAAACAACATTTGATTTACTTCTAAATCTCATTTCAGAACTAAAGTCAAATAAATTGGAATTTTCATCTAAAAATTTATACAGTTCATTTGATTGACTTATAGATTTTTTTTCAAAATAATCTAAACCACCACTCTTAATCATCCATTCAGTAACTAAGTTAAGAACGAATATAGAAAAAGTTGGTGGTGTGTTTAATACTGAGTTTGATGTTGTGAGTTTTTTTAAATTTAAATAACTCGAATTATCAACATCAATTAAAAAATCTTTATTAATTAAACATATGGTAACTCCGGGAATTCCCATGTTTTTTTGTGCACCAGCATATATATAACTTACTTTGTCAAAACTAAATGGATATGATCCTAGGTCTGAAGACATATCAACAAGCAAATTTGAATGCTTTACTTCATTAAAATCTTTTATTTGTATTCCTTCAATAGTTTCATTAGATGTGATATGAAGATAGTCTAAGTTTTCAAAATTATTTTTTTCTAAATATTCTCCTAAATTATTTTTTGAAACTTCAAATAATTCAGTATTTGGATTAAGTTTCTTAAAATCTTCATAAGTTTTTTTACCCCATGTTCCATTAACTAGTACACCAATTTTTTTATTTTTATCAATATTCATTGGAAGAAGTGTGTTTTGAAAAGTAGCACCACCTTGTATTAATAAAACATCAAAATTTTCAGGAAGATTAAAAAGTGTTGTGAGATTTAATTTGATATTTTCAAGTAATTCATCAAATTCATTACTTCTGTGTGAAATCTCTAAAATTGACTTCCCTGTATTATTATATTTCTGAATAGACGCTTCTACTTTGTCAATAACATCTTGATGAAGCTTTGACGGACCGGGTGAAAAATTATACACACTCATTAATAATTACACTAATCAACAAATTGATGAAATGCATAGCCTAATATAAAACCAAAATAAGAATTTAGCTCTTCTATGGGGCTTAAAATTAAAAACAAAATCATTACAATAAAATATTTGAATTGAAATTTATTATTGTAGTTTTTTATCAAATTCAGCAATAATAAAATAATTATTACAAGCACTAACGGTCCATATGAAACGTAGTAAAAAACTAATTTGTTTTGAAGATTTATAGGATATCTTATAAGCGAATATCTCCCCGTTCCAAAGTTTTGAGTGGGGAAATTGTCAAGAAGATAATTTGGTTGCGTTCTATTTGTTAAATACATTTCAATCTGAGTCAATTTTGAAGAATATTCTTGAAAAACTATATTTGCATAAAGTACACCTTTATGATCAATATTATCAAAAGAGTTAAGAACGAATCTAAATATTGCAAACCTTTCATTATCAAAGTCAATTAAAGAACTGTTTTCTTCTGTAAAATTATTAATGGAATCATTAAATACAATGTCATCATTAAAAATATTTGCTTCTTCTTTTTCTTCAAAATAATTTAAACAATCTTTACTATCAGGATTTAAATTACATTCAACAATGTTTATTTGAGAAAAAGAAATTACAATTATAGAAAATATTATTATTTGATAATCTATTTTCTTCCGAGTAATAAACTCAATTATCTCAATCAATAATAAAAAAGCACAAAAAACCAATGCAAAATCACTTTTTGCTAAACCAATAATCACAGAACAAAGTACGAGTGTCGTAAAAGATAGTTTATTTAATGATTTTATACGCAAATATATAAGTGGTAAAAAGTAACTGACTAGATAAGAAGGTTCTCTAAATGTTCCAAGAGCTCTATGAGAAGCTTCAGGCCAAAATGTTGTTTGAAGAGAATTTGAATATACACTTGTATTAGATCTGTTTCTTAAAGGTTCAAAAAGGTCAAAGATTTGCGCAAAATAAATATAAATGCTTAAAACGGAAAAAATAATAATAAAATTTTTAATTTTGGTATCCAATTGTAAATCCTGGATTACATCATTATTTTTAAAAAGTATAAATAAAACAACAAAAGAAATTATATTAAATATTCTTAATACAAAATATTGAATATTTAGTAGCTGAGGATTGCTAGCAATAAAAGATAAATCGATAATAATTAAAATTATAAAACCTATTAGAAACACTTTTAATAAAGGATTAGTTGTAAAAATATTCTTAAAATTAAATGAATATAAAAAAATTAAACTTAAACCAATCCAACTCAATGGAATTGAAAATATTTGGTAAGCTTCAAGAAAAATTAGTAGAAACCCAAGATAAAAACAATACTTGTTAATTACTTTTAGCTTTTGCATCTTATTAACTTAATGATAACTAAAGATTCATTAAAGTTATAAAATATTATTATTGGTTTGAAAGTCTTTTATAGGAATAAAATTCATAAACTTTTTGTGAGATCATCCCAAGTGATAGTGCTAATGCTAGGCCGTTTGCTCCATAAGCTGGTGAAAGAAATAAAGCGCTAATTAAAAAGACAATTAATAGAACTATTCGACTATTTGCATGATAATGAATTAAATTCTTAAATAACAGTAATTGCCGAACCCAAAAAGTATTTAAATAAACAATATATCCAATAAGAAGAATTAATAATGGCTGGTAAGCATTTTCAAATGATGGGCCAGAGATAAGATTTATTAATTCATTTCCAAAGTAAATATAAAATGCCAAGAGAACTGTTGAGATAGGTAGCAATATATTCATTAAAAGTTTATTAAAACGTATATTTTGATTTTCTCTTGCTAATTTATTTTGAACATATGGTGTTAAAACTGAGACAACATAATTAATAGGTTCTATCAGTCGCTTTGCAATCCTGAAAATACCAACTGTTGAAAAATCTGTAAAATAACCAAGTATGACCAAATCGAAATGCTGAGGAACAATTCCTACAAATTGATCATATCTTTGTTTAACAAAATCTGACTTAAATTTTGTAAAATATTCTGCTAAGTTATTTAACGAAATTTCTGAAATTATTAAATATTCTCTGCAAATAAATAAACTGAATATTCCATAAGTTATAGAGAATGTAGCCTGTCCGATTAAGTAATTGTCAATACTTGCGTTTGAATTAAATAAAAAAACTATTACAAGAAATCTTAATAAATTCGAAATAATATCTACTAGTGCAAATTTTTTAAAATTTCCATTATAAGTCAAAATAGCTTTTGAACTTTCTGAAAATGTTTGACTTATTCTTGCAAGAAGAAAGAAATTAAGTGCAAAACTCATAGAGTAATTTCCAAAAAATGTATTAATCTGTGATCCAAAAATTATTAAACATAAAAAGTAACAAATTATCCCAATTATTAAATCAAAGAACAAAGATCGTGTGTACATTTTTTCACCATATTTTTGGATCATCAGTAAAGTTACATCACTGTTTCTGGCATGAAGACTTCTAAATATAATTGCAACTAAAGCTAAAACTAATACTGCTTGACCATATTTTATTGTTCCGAGTCCCTTAGTTACAATGCTAACTTGAGCAAAAAGAAGAATTACAATAATCATTTGGGAAGAAGCTAGTTCTTTAATATCGTTAATTAGATTTTTTATATATTGAAAATTCATTTATTAAGTGGAGCTGAGGGGATTTGAACCCCTGACCCCCTGCATGCCATGCAGGTGCTCTGCCAGCTGAGCTACAGCCCCTAATTTTTTTTTAGCCGAATTGATAAAGAGTCTCACTATCAAAATATATATCATCAATATTGTAATACTCTCTAGATTCTTCAGTAAATATTTGAATTAATATGCCTTTTAAACTAATCAAGAGCCAATTTGAATTTTCCCCTTCATAAATAAACTCATTTATTTTTAAATCTTTTTTTATTTTTTTAATTACTGCATTCATTTGAGTTACTGAATTTGAGGAACATATAATTACCTTGTCATGAAAATGATCAGATTGAAGTTGTAATACTTTTAAATTTGTTAATTTTTGAGTTAATAACAAATCAACAATAGAGTCGATTAAAAAATTTTGCTCTTCTGATAACGTAAAAATCTGTGTCACTTATAAATATATTACCATGTATTCCAAAACCCACTATTCTTAATGTGAGGACATTTTGAAAAAAATTATCATCATCGGAGCTGGTGAAGTAGGAAGCTTCCTAGCAAGTAAATTATCAAGTGAACAACATGATGTTACAGTTGTAGAGCAAAACCCAACAAGAGTTGAAGAGCTAAATTCGTCACTTGATGCTCTTGTAATTAAAGGCAATGGTGGCAGTCCTTCTTCATTATTTCAAGCAGGGTCCGAAGAAGCTGATCTAATTATAGCTGTAACAGATGATGAAAATGTAAACATGTTGTCATGCTATTTGGCTAAGAATATGGGAACAAAAAAATCTTTTGCAAGAGTTCAAGATAGTTCATTGAAAAATGAACTTGATGACTTAAACATAGATAAAATTATTGATCCATCTGAAAGTGCTTGTGATGAAATTGAAAAACTTTTATCAAGAGCTGGCATTTATGACATTCATGAATTTAACAATGGGAAGCTTCTGTCCGTAGGGGGTGTTGTGACTGAAAGTTCTCCCCTTCTTGGCAACAAACTTTCTAATATTCATGAATTTGGAGGCAAAGATAATTGGCTTGTGACTGGATTTATGCGTGATGGAACTTCTTATATTGCAAATGGAGATACAGAGCTTAAAGCTGAAGACCATATTAAAGTTATTGTAAAAAGAGGGGATATACAAACAGCTACATCCTTAATTGGTATCGACAAAAAAGATGAGATAAAAAAAGTAATCATTGTTGGCGCATCAAGATCTTCAGAATTGTTGGCTGATAGGCTTTATAAAAATTATGAAGTAGTTGTTATTGATGACGATGAAAAAGATTGTAATAGAATTGCTGAAAACAATTCGCATGTAATTGTAGTACATAACGACCCAAAAGACCCATCAAACTTGCAAAGTATTGGTGTGGATAAAAATTCTGCACTTGTTGCTCTAAGTAAAGACGATTCAAAAAATATTGTTTGTTCATTAGTTGCAAATGCTTTAGGTGCACCTGAAATTATTACCAGAGTTAATAAAATTGATTATCTTGAGCTACTTAAAGAAACTTCTATTCAAGCAACAATTTCTACAAGAATAACTGCTGCAAATGCAATTTTGCAAGATGTTCGATCAGATCAAGTTACATCTGCACTAACTTTTGAAGATACAGAAGTTGAAGCCTTAGAAATAATTCTTTCAAAGGAATGCTCAGTATTAGATAAATCTCTAATTGAACTAGATTTACCTGAGGATTGTTTGATTGCAGGCGTTACTAGAAGAGATAATACTTATATTCCTTCAGGGACTTGGAAATTTGCAGAAAAAGACAAACTTGTGGTATTTACGCTTCCAGATTCTATAGAAAAAATTGAAGAAACTTTTTGTTAAAACTAAATGATTAAAGTTGTAGTTTTCATAAGTGGAGGAATTCTCCCAGTACTCGCTTTAGCAACAATTCCAACAATAATTTATGGATTCATGCAAAGTAATATAGAGTTTGCTACCTCTCTAATTGTGTTAGCTTTAATTACAATTTCAATATCTTATTTAATTAGAAAATTTGTTTTACCTACTAGGCAACTTACTACAATTCAAGGATTTGGGGCTGTTGGTTTATCTTGGATTTTTATGTCTTTATTTGGAACAATTCCTTATATTCTTTCTGGAATAGATTTAAGTTACACTAATATTTTTTTTGAAACAGTTTCAGGTTTAACTACAACTGGAAGTTCAATTTTAACTGATATTGAGGCTGTAGATAAATCACTATTGATATGGAGATCAACAACTCAATGGTTAGGAGGAATGGGAGTAATTGTTTTAACAATTACCGTACTCCCTTTACTAGGCTCAGGAGGTATTAATCTATTTAAAGCTGAATCACCTGGACCGTCTGCAGATAGACTAACTCCTAAATTTAAAGATACTGCAAAACTTTTATGGATTGTGTATATTTCATTAACAATTCTTCAGACAATACTTTTATATTATTCAGGTTTAAATATTTTTGATGCTTTTAACCATTCGCTTACAACATTATCAACAGGTGGTTTTAGCACTTTTAATACATCAGTTAGTGAATTCTCCACTCTTTCGATATTCATAATAAATATTTTTATGTATTTAGCAGGTACTTCATTCATATTGTTATTAAAAACAATTAGGTCTAAGTCTTTAAGTGAGTTTTTTAAAAGTACTGAATTTTTGTTTTACTCATTTATTGTAATATCAACAGCCATAATTTTTTTATTTAAAACAATTAGAATAAATGAAAATATTTTTGAAAGTATTAATAATGCTTTCTTTACATCTTTAACTTTAATTACTACAACTGGATTTACTAATTTAAATTATGAAAATTGGAATATTAATTACAAAACCTTTATTTTAGGACTCATGTTTCTAGGTGGTATGGCTGGCTCCACAGCTGGTGGTTTAAAAACTATCAGGGTTATTGCGCTTTTAAAATCAGTTAGAAATGAAATAAGAAAAATATTTTATCCAAATGCAATATTTAAAATCAGAATGTCAAAATCTATTTTGCCCGAAAAAATGATTGAGTCTGTTCAAACATTTTTTATATTGTATGTAGCAATTTTTGTATTAGGAACATTTGCAATAAGTATTTCTTCTAATTATCACGGTACTCCTTTATCTTTTGAAGCTACGATGAGTGCTGTTGCTTCAGCAATGAATAATATCGGTCCTGGCCTTGGAGAAATAGGTCCAGTTAAAAACTATTTTTTTATTGACAGTTTAACTAAAACCTTACTAAGTCTTCTTATGATTATAGGTAGGTTGGAGATCTTTCCTATTGCAATACTGCTATATAGAAAAACATGGAAATCATAAAGAATAGAGTGAGTGATCTTTAATAAATTCAATTAATTCATGGGGAATATAATTATCTAAATTTTCTTTAGAATTCATAATCTTTCTTACATTAGTTGAACTAATATCTAAATAGCTTCCTTCAATAATCTGATATTCGAACGGAAATATATTTCTGAGGTTTTCGTTTGGAACACCTTCTCGGGGTGCAATTAAAAAATTAGTATACTTATCTAATTCTTTGTAAGATTTCCATGAAGTTATGCCATAAGCAGCGTCACCTCCAAGAATAAAATAAGTATCTGATTTGTTTAAATTTAGCTTTTTTAAAGTATCAACAGTATACGAGGGTTCTTGTAAATTGTTTTCAATATCACTAATTTCAAAATAATTATTGTCTTTAATTAAAATTTCTGTCATTTCATACCTTAAGGTATATTTAGTGATTTCAGTTTTTTGCCAGGAAACTCCAGTTGGTATAAATAAAATTTTTTTAAGATTGAATTGTTCTAGTGCTCTACTTGCAATTTCTCTATGTGCATTATGAGGAGGGTCAAAAGTGCCGCCAAGAATTCCTATTTTCATCACTTAATTACCTTTTTAAAATTGATACTGTTGATAAAACTTTTTAATTGTTCGAAATTTCTAACTTCAGAATATTTCTTAGAAATTGACTGATAATGATGGAACTGGCTGTCGCCTGTGTTCCAGTATTGGCTTCTTTCTGGATTCATCCAGTAAACGTTTTGAAACTCTTTTGATAATTTATCAATTGTTTCCGTGTTAATGGGTCTGTAATTATTTCTGGCATCTCCTATTACGATTAGAGTATTAAAACTAGAATTACTAATTATTTTGTCATCTAATAAGTCTTTAAATGATTTGTCGTAATCTGAATGACCATCAACATGAACATAGTTATTCCAATTAGTAAGAATTTTATTTATGTTATTAAATTTTAAATTTTTTAATTCTTTTGTAATATCTGT
>Ga0255783_10004467_pt1 | contig 12850 bp, 9 predicted proteins | sample 011ome_22_FD_179981 | JGI IMG/M metagenome (GOLD analysis project Ga0255783, IMG submission 179981) | Coastal salt marsh microbial communities from the Groves Creek Marsh, Skidaway Island, Georgia - 011507BT metaG (version 2) | ecosystem: Environmental > Aquatic > Marine > Intertidal zone > Salt... | reverse complement strand
GCTATGAACAGACTTACCGCGCGACTTGCTCTCGTTACCTGCCTGAGCACTTTACTAAGCTCGGGAGCCGCGGTCAGCGACAATCTCGCCAGCTCAATCGAACAGGATTACAACGATCGCCTCGGGGCACTGTTCACCCATTTTCATAAAAATCCGGAACTCAGCCTGGTTGAAGTCAAAACCGCCAAGCGCCTGGCAGAGGAGCTGCGCGGCAGCGGTTTTGAGGTCACGGAAGGAGTGGGCGGAACCGGTATAGTCGCGATCATGAAAAACGGCGATGGCCCATTAGTCATGATGCGTGCCGATATGGACGGCCTGCCAGTAGAGGAGAAATCCGGACTCGACTATGCTTCGACCGCCACGCAAATTGACCCGATCACCGGTAACTCGGTAGCGGTCATGCACGCCTGCGGACACGATGTGCATATCACCAGCCTGGCCGGCACGGCCAAACAAATGTCTGAGCGCCGTGACCAGTGGTCGGGCACATTGATGCTTATCGGCCAGCCGGCTGAAGAACGTATTCGCGGCGCCAAAGCGATGATGGACGACAACCTCTGGCAGCGCTTTGGTAAACCAGATTATGCGCTAGCCTTTCATGTTGGTGCCGGCCTTCCCGCCGGCATAATCAATGTTCAAGAGGGCTCGCCCTATGCCGGAGCAGACACTGTCGACATTATTGTTCACGGCGTCGGTGCCCATGGCGCCTCTCCGCATGCCGGCAAAGACCCCATTCTGCTCGGCAGCCAGATTGTGGTGGCGCTGCAAACACTGGTCTCTCGAGAACTTCCACCGCGCGAACCCGGCGTGGTAACGGTGGGTTCATTCCACGGTGGCACCAAGCATAATATTATTTCCGATCGCGCCCATTTGCAGCTGACCGTGCGCAACACCAATCTGGAAACCCGCGATACGCTGCTAAAAGGGATTAAACGCATCGCCGAAAATCTCGGCCGCGCCGCAGGTCTTCCGGAAGACAAACTGCCTGAAGTGATTTACTCACCCTCATCGACACCGCCCACGATTAACACGACAGATCTGGTGAGACGTCTAAAAGCGGTATGGCAAGCGGGTATTGGAGAAGATCAAGTATTCTCGATTAGCTCCCAGGGCATGGGGGCGGAGGACTTCCCGTATTTCACCACCGATCCGGCCATCGCCAGCGTTTACTTTAATATTGGCGGCACCAGCCAGGCAGACCTTGCAGCAGCCGCTTCGGGTGGCCCGGCCATTCCATCTCACCACAGCCCGCTGTTTAAAATTGATCCGCAGCCCTCAGTCACCCGCGGCGTGCAGGCAACAGTATTGGCGCTGCTGGATCTCATGCCAGCTGGAAAATAATCGACTCTAAATCACTGCCCTCAGGGACGAGAGGCAGAGATCGATATTGCGTTGATTGCTGGCATGGCCCATCAGCCCGATACGCCACACCTTCCCCGCCAGGGCACCCAGTCCGGCACCGACTTCAAGATTGTAATCGTTCAGCAGCTGAGTGCGCACGGCAGCGTCATCGACACCTTGTGGAATCATGACGCTATTGAGCTGGGGTAAGCGATCCCGCTCCGAAACCAAAAAGCTGATACCCATCTGCTCGAGGCCATCGCGCAGCGCAAGATGGTTTTGGTAATGCCGGGCCCAGGCATTTTCCAGCCCCTCTTCCTGCACCATCACCAGCGCTTCATGTAATCCATAGAGACAGTTAACCGGTGCGGTATGGTGATAGGCCCGCTTGCCCTCACCGCCCCAATAGCCCATCACTAAATTGAGATCGAGAAACCAGCTCTGAACCTTGCTCTGGCGCTGACTGATTTTTTCAGCCGCACGCGGACTAAAACTAACCGGCGACAGCCCCGGGGAGGCTGAAAGGCACTTCTGTGAACCGGAGTAAATCGCATCAATTTGCCACTCATCCACCTTGATGGCAGTGCCCGCTAACGAAGTCACGGCATCGACAATGGTCAAACAACCATACTGATGTGCAAGCGCCACCAGCGTTTTGGCATCCGACTGCGCACCGGTAGAGGTCTCCGCGTGAACAAAGGCCACCAGCACAGCATCCGGGTGCTCACGCAGCGCTGTCTCGAGCTTTTCCGGGTCCACCGCACAACCCCAGTCATCCTGCACCATCACGGCAACGCCACCGCAGCGCTCGACATTCTCTTTCATGCGTCCACCGAAAACCCCATTCTGGCAGACAATCACCTTGTCACCGGGCTCCACCAGATTGGCAAAACAGCACTCCATTCCCGCAGAGCCGGGCGCAGAAACAGCAAAGGTCAACTCATTAGAGGTTTGGAAAACATACTGCAGCAACTGCTTAACCTCATCCATCATGCCAATAAAAGTCGGATCCAGGTGACCGACGGTGGGCCTGGCCATCGCGTCCAAAACGCGCTGACTGACATCGGATGGTCCCGGGCCCATCAGCGTGCGGTGAGGTGGGTTAAATGAACTAATAGCCATTGAACTGTCCTTTCTCTCTGTCTTGGTAAATTTTTGGCGCGGCCAATCAATCGCTATCGGCAACGACTCCACTGCGCTTTAACGCCGCGATCTGCTCGCTGTCGAGACCCAGCCCCTCAAGAATCTCATCGGTATGACTGGCAATTTTCGGACCCGGCCACTGAGTCCCGCCCGGCGTGTTATTAAGTTTCGGCATCATCGCCGGAATTTTCAGCGGCTCGCCATTGATCTCGACCGACTCAAATAGTCCTCGCGCCTGATAATGGGGGTCTTTCATCATATCGACAACACTGTAGACCGGACCGCAGGGAACGCGGTGTTGCTCAAGGATCCGGATAGCATCGTCCAATGACAGACTGGCACACCAATCGCTCAACACCTGATCAATCTCGGCTTCATGAACAACACGCAGAGCATTGGTAGCATACTTTTCATCTGTACCCATTTCAGGGCGGCCAACCGCCGTCATCAAACGAGCATAGATAGAATCACCATTGCCACCAATAACCAAAAATTTACCATCGCCACATTTATAGGTATTGGTCGGCACGATACCTGTCACGGTGGTGCCAGCCGGCTCACGCACAACCGCGGCACCGTCGTACTCTGGCACTACAGCTTCGAGCAGATTAAACATCGACTCATACAGCGCCACATCGACAACCTGACCACCGTCGCCTCGATCACGGGCGCGCAGGGCCATCAAAATACCCAGCACAGCATGAAGTCCGGAAATGGTATCGCCAAGACTCAAATTGGCTCTCACGGGAACCTCTTCGGGATAGCCATTAACATAACGAAAGCCACTGAATGCTTCACAGACTGAAGCAAATCCGGGCTTGGACGAATTCGGGCCAGTTTGGCCATAGCCTGAAATACGAGCATAAATCAGATCAGGATTTTCCGCGCGCAGCGACTCAGGATCCAGCCCCCACTCCTCGAGGACACCGGGACGAAAATTTTCCACAACGATATCGGCGGTTTTTAATAGCTCCTTAACCAGACCGCGTCCCTGCTCGGTTTTCAAGTCTAGAGAAATACACTTTTTATTCCGTGCCAGACTGTGCCACCACAGTGAAGTACCATCTTTTACCTCACGCCAATTGCGAATAGGATCGCCACCCGGGGGTTCAACTTTGATCACCTCGGCGCCAAAATACCCTAGCATGCAACCGGCAAACGGCCCCGCAAGCAACTGACCCAACTCAATAACTCTCAATCCCTCAAGTGCTCTACTCATTATCAAACCATTTTAAATAATTGAAAAAACTTCTCTGTGCTCATGAATTCTCTCGGCCCAGTGTATAAACTGTAACTAGACTTATAAAAGAGCAACAAGCCTACCAGAAGGATCATGACTGGAAAATTAAGATTAACGCATAGCGACTATAAACCTCATAGTACGTATAAAATACATAGTAGCTATAAAGTGAAAAGTGACGATAAGCCGTCGGTGGATTATAAAATTAAAAAACACCGCCTGATTCATATTCCGCCCCACACGTTATGGAACCGGCTGCAATATGTCCACTCTAAGCTTTTAAGTCAACGGGGGAAGCATTGATGAACGATGGCAGCATTGATTTAAAGTTGAGTCGACACAAGCCAACCGCAGCAGTACTTTTCTGCGCGGTTTTCTCTTGCCTGGCTGCGGCTCAATCCGAGCTCCCGGAGTTTAAACAGAGTGATCCGATCAGTGATTACCTCAACGCCATCGAACTGGCCGAGTCTCAGACAAGTGCCTACTCAACCGAGCTTGCCGAACTCTATTTAGGACTGGGTAACTCACATTTCTCGAGAAAGGAATATGAACCCGCACGCCAGGCATTTCAGCGCGGTATGCAAATTGAACGGGTCAACTATGGGCTTCACAGTCTCTCTCAAACTCCCTATCTGATGTCCATCGCCGAGACTGAAAGCTATCTCGGCAATTGGGACAAGTCACAACAGGCACTGGAAAACCTTTATCTGATCAACGCCCAAGCCTACGGTGAAAATGATCCACGCATGCTCCCTGTGCTCGATGAATTACTCGACTGGTATCTGACCACCTACAGTGAAAGACCAGCCAACGGCGGCTATCAAAATCTCCTGATCTCCGAAAAACTCGGCGACCGTATGTACAACATCCTGCAACAGACCGACGACCTCGGGGATCCAGAAGTGCCGCAGCTCTATCGCAAACTCAGTCATCTTCACTTTTTTATTGCCGATCACCTCAAAGAGCACGGCGAACCGGCAGAAAATGGTTTTTCGTTTAACAGTGGGGCAACCGTCAGTAGCGCCAACACCACTTCTCGAATGCACTATCAGCGCGGTGAGGACGCGCTGCAAAAAGTGATTGAATCACTCGAGCAACAGGACTCCCCCTCGGCACTCGATCAAGCCAATGCGATGGCCGAGCTAGGAGACTGGTATTTAGTGTTTGGTCAGCGCGGTTCTGCCAACAAAGCGTATGATCTCGCCTATCAATCACTGGAGGGTAGCGAACAGACTGAACAGCTCCAGCAATCGCTTTTTGGCGAAGCCAAATTGATCGACTTTACCCAGCTCAATTCGAAACACCATTTTAGCCTGGCCGCGAATAACTCAGAACAGACAAACGCCGAGGCGGAAGAGCTGGAGATCTCGGTTACCATTTCTGAATATGGCGTGCCCAAGAATATTGAAGTGCTCAATGCACCAGAAAATCTGGATAAAAAGACTCATCGTAAAATCATAAATGATATTCGCGGCACCCGTTATCGCCCCAAGTTGATCAACGGACAGGCAATCAGCAGCAGCATTATCTTCCCCTACCCTAGTCCACACCAAAGCCAGAAAATACAGGGATAAAAATAATAATGATCGAACTCTTGCCCGTTAAAGCTGACAAAAAAAGCCTATCGAAATTATCAGGCTTGCTTGCCTGTGGCGTATTGCTGTGTTCACTGGTTGCCTGTCAGATGCCATCACCGTCGAGTTCCAGCTCATCGATACCCTCCTCTGGCGGTGCCGGTGGATCTTCAGGTGCACCATCTACACCCAGCCCTGGTGGCAGCGGCGGCGGTTCATCAATGCCCTCTGCTCCATCTGGCGGCAGTGGGTCTGCTGGGGGCTCTTCATCCGCTGAGGGCTCTTCATCCGGAGCTGAGGGCTCTTCATCCGCTGAGGGCTCTCAATCCGCTGAGGGCTCTTCATCCGCTGAGGGCTCTCAATCCGCTGAGGGCTCTTCATCCGCTGAGGGCTCTTCACCCAACGCTGACAGCGCTTCCACAGACAGCGGCGGTGCGGGTGAACCACCCGAAACCATTGAGCAACTCGATGATGCGCTGGATAGTTCGCTGGAGGAATTTGACGATGCAGTCGCTGGCAACGGCAACAACGACAAACCCGCGCCAATTGATATTCTCAGTCCATCGGGTAGCAGCGGCGGCGTTGACAGCGACGAACCTCTATTTGAAGAGGCAGATGAAGGCTCGGCTGACCGCAGTGCCTCGATCGAAGAGCGCGCCGCAGAGGGTGCGCCCCCTAATGCAGAGGGCAGCGAAGGGAGCGGTGCAGAGGGCGCTGCCAGTCAGAGTGCCAGCGCTCAAGAGGGCGATGGCGAGATTATTCCCATTCCCGAGGATATTGACGACGGTCAGGGTGATGATATTGTCCTGCGACAGATCCGCGATGCCGCCACTAAAGAGCGCGACCCGGTGTTGAGAGAAAAACTCTGGGATGAATACCGACGCATTAAAGGCCAAGGTTAAAACCGATGCAGATAGTTAATTATTTAAAAAGCTCCACCATGGCACTGCTTCTGATGGCCGGCTCGGCCACGGCCGCTGTGGACAAAATCACCTCATCGACCATGTTGCCGCTGGACATCCCTTCGCGCGCCTATCCGGTCGACACTCTGCTCGATGTCGGCATACCCACCTTAAACGATGGGCTTTATATGACCGATGACAACGACACCGTATTTCCCGAAGTGCGCTACGCCGAAGCGATCTATTTTTCCAATCAGCTTGGTAAAGTGCTCGAGAAAAGCGGCGCCTGGGGCGCCATACGGGTCACACCTAACAGCGACGTAATAATGGATCTCTATATCACCGGCACCATCTATCAGTCGGACGGCGAAACCATGGACCTGGAAATTGTCGCCACCGACAGCAGTGGCAAACAGTGGTTTAGCAATCGCTACAAACAAAGCACCGGCAAATATGCCTACGATCGACGTTTAAAAAGTCTCGGCGACCCGTTCCAGAACCTGTTTATTCGCATCGCCAATGACCTGCTCAAATACCGCGAAGCAATCAGCGATGAACGTGCTCAGGAACTGCGCACGATTTCCGAGCTGCGCTTTGCAAAAAAATTCTCCCCAGAGGCTTTCGACAGCTATATCAAGGAAGATCGAAATGGCATTTTAAGTATCTCTCGGTTGCCCGCAGAAAATGACAGCATCCTGCAGCGGGTGCGCAAAATTCGCGAGCGCGACTATCTCTATGTCGACACCATGCAAGATTATTACGACGGCTTCTCACAACAGATGCATCTCGCCTATCAGGACTTCCGACGCGCCTCATACGACTCAGTGGTGCGCGCCAGACAACTCAATCAACAGGGCACCAAGCAGATTATCGGCGGTATCGGCGCCATTCTCGCTGGCATCTATGGCCGCACCCAAGCGCGCAGCAATATTGCCGATGATGCCGGCACCGCTACCGCTGCCGTGGGCGGCTTTGTACTTAAAGCCGGGCTCGACAAGAGACAAAAAGCCGCAGAAATTAATGAATCGGTAGCCGAGATGGGCTCCTCCCTGGAAGCAGAGATTGCACCCCAGGTCATAGAACTGGAAGACCGCACGGTGACACTCACCGGCACCGTGCAGGCACAGTACCAACAGTGGCAGGAACTGTTAGGCAAAATCTATCAACAGGAACGTGCAACACCCTGATCTATGAATAGTAATGTACCCAATCACACCACGGCAGCCGATGACAGACAGCCCGCTAATAAAAGTGGCCGTAAGAGCGGCATGCAAAAAATAACTGTCGCCGTGCTGCTGTTGCTGGCCACAGCGGTGATCTTTGTGCTGCCCAATCTGGTCAGCGAACCCTGGATTGACGGCAGCGGGCCTTCACAACAGCCGGTGGCAAAGCCCGACTCGACACTGGTCAGCCCCTCCACCGCTGCACAGAAAACCAAATATCGCCAAGACGCCCAAACACTGCTGGCAGAGATTATTCAGCGCCGCGACCGGCTCAATCTCAGGCGGGTCGAACTGTGGGGTGAATTTGAATACCACCAGGCACAAAAAACCGTCGAACAGGGCGACCAGGAATACAGCTATGGCGACTACGGCAAATCTGTAGCCAGCTATCAACGTGCGCTGGATGGGCTTCGCGAACTGGAAGCCCGCGGCGAACAGCTGCTCGAAAAGGCTATAATCGACACCGGTGAAGCCATCTCAAACTCGGTCCTCAGCACCGCACTCAGCGCCAGCCAGCTGGCCTCAGCCATAGCACCAGACAATAAAACCGTACTCCACCTTGTCCAGCGAACCGCCACGCTGCCCACTGTGATCGACGCAATGCAGCGCGGTAATCAGCTGCTGGCGTTACAGCGCTACGACCAGGCGGCTATCGCCTTTAGAGAGGCCACCCTCGCGGATCCCGAGCATCAAAAAGCCGCGGCGGCACTGACATCAACCGAACAGCAAATCACCGAACAGCGCTTCCTCGGTCATATGAGCGACGGCTTTAAAGCGTTGGATAAAGATAACTTTGAGCTGGCGATTGCAGCATTTAATCGCGCAGCCACTGTCTATGCCGACAACCCCGCGGTGGAGCAAGCACTGGCCCAGGTAGAAACCCGACGTTCACAGCTCTGGGTCAGCAACAGCATTGCCCAGGCTGCCGAATTTGAGCAACAGGAACGGTGGCAGAAGGCGCTCGAAATCTATCAGCAACTGCTGGCGACAGATGCAACACTCACCGACATCAAAGTTAAACTGATCCCAGTTTCTGTGCGCGCCGATCTCGACACACGGATCACAAAAGTACTCAGCGACCCCCTGGCTCTCTCCGCCATCAGTCACTATCGCCATGGCCAGAAAGTTCTTCAAGACGCCACCGGTATTGCTAATCCGGGGCCCTTGCTGAGCCAGCAAATCACACAGCTGAATCACGCGCTCAAGGCCTCGCAGACGCCTATTGAAGTCACGCTTGTCTCCGATAGCAACACCGATGTCACTCTGTTTAAAGTTGCCAGACTCGGCAGCTTCGATAAAACCGCCGTATCACTCAAGCCCGGGCGCTATATTGTCGCCGGTTCACGTATGGGTTATCGCGATGTCAGAATCGAGTTCACCCTCACAGACCAAGGTTTGGATGAACCTATCGCGGTGAGTTGCACAGAGCTGATCTAGTGTGGGGCCAAGCGTTTTAGAATAAGCGTTGTGAGTTTTAAGGCTTGAGAGCTGTTTCGCCAATCTACTGTCATATATGCTGTAAGCCATGACAGCAACCGTAGCCCAAGTGTTTTCACCCTGCTGTGAATACAGTGCCATACTAACAATACAGCGCCATACTAAAGTGAATAGAAAATAAAAGTAGCCGCTAGAAGAGCAAACGACAGAGCATCAGAGACGACAATAAAAAAATAGAATACTTATGGTCAAAAGTAAAAACAGCGCCCCACTCTCAGCAACAGACTTTACGCCGCTGGAAGAAAAGTCGACAACCAGTCGCCGCGGCCCGTCGCCTGTCATATTGCTGACCACAGCATTCACGCTTTTTGCCATCGCCGTCATGCTATTTTTATTTGCTGCCCGGGCGGTTATCTTTCGTCTCGATCCCAACAGCGCAACCGTGGATCTCGACGGCCTGGCATTTCATATTGGCGACAACTACCTGCTGCTAAAAGGCCAGCACCAAGTTCGCGCGCAGGCCCCGGGTTACTACCCGCTGGCGCAAACTATTGAAGTCAGCGGCGACACCACCCAGGAAATTGAAATGACTCTGCAGCCGCTGCCCGGCAATCTGTTGGTGCGCTCCAGTCTCGACGATATCCAGGTGCGCATTGACGACCAGGACGCCGGGCGCGTTCCCGGTACGCTCGAGGAAATCAGTCGTGGCGCCCACAAACTGGAATTTAGCAAATACCGCTACTTCAACCTGCGGCAGCAAATCGAGATCGAAGGACTGGGCAAAACCCAAGCCATAGACATTGCCTTGCAGCCAGCCTGGGGTCAGATGGCCTTCACCACCACGCCAGCGGGAGCCGACTTATTTATCGACGACCGCCTGATTGGCCAGACACCGATCAGTGCCGAAGTTCTCGAGACCGGCAGCCAGCTAACTCTGAAAGCGCCCGGTTACAAAACCTTGAAAAAACAGGTTACAGTCAAGGCCGGCAGCCAGGCCCAACACCCGCTGATTGAAATGATTGTCGCCGATGGTCAAGTCGTGATCAGCAGCACCCCCGCCGGTGCCAGTATCACTCTGGACCAACAGTTTCAGGGCACGACGCCACTTACCATTGATGTCTCGCCCTTTTCCCAACACAGGATTGAGCTATTTCTTGAAGGTTACCTCAAAGCCAGCCGCTCACTGAGTGTCAAACCCGAGCAACAGACCAATTTGGCTGTCGACCTGCAACCCAATATTGGCAGCGTCCGCTTTAATATCACCCCTGCCGACGCCACCATTCTGGTCGATGGCAAAGCCTACGGCAGTGGCAGTCAGACCTTATCGCTAAATGCCAAGCCGCACAGCATCAGTGTCACCAAGAGCGGCTATGAAACCAAATCCATGACCGTGACACCGCGCCCTGGTCATCAGCAAGCACTGAATATCGACCTGCTAACACTGCAACAAGCCTACTGGGCATCACGGCCGCCACTGATCAAAACCTCTCTCGGCAAAAGGTTGAAACTATTCCAGCCCAATGAGCAATTTATGCTTGGTGCACCGCGGCGTCAGCCCGGCAGGCGCGCCAATGAAGCAGAACGCGCCGTGCGTCTTGAGCGACCGTTTTACCTTGCCACCCACGAAACCACCAATGCCGAGTTCAAGACCTGGAAAGATCAACACAGCTCCACCGCAATCAAAGGCCAAACCCTGGACATGCCCGACCAGCCCGTCGCCAGAGTGAGTTGGCAAGAGGCCGCGCTGTTCTGTAACTGGTTGAGTCGCAAAGAGGGATTGCCCGCGTTCTATATTGTCGAACAGGCACGGGTGACCGGCGTCAACTGGGACGCACATGGCTACCGCTTGCCCACCGAAGCAGAATGGGCCTGGGCGGCAAAAATTGATCAACAATCGCGCAGTCAGATATTCCCCTGGAGCAATGACCTCTATCCGCCACAGCAAGTCAGCGGTAACTATGCAGATGAAAGTGCCAACGGTTTCCTCGCTTTCACTTTGGCCAACTATAACGACCAGTACCCGGTCTCCGCCGTGGTTGGCAGCTTCCCCGCCAACAGCAAGGGACTCTTTGATATGGATGGCAATGTCGCCGAATGGGTCAATGACTTCTTTGACATTCGCCCCAACCGCGGCGACGCCGAGCTGGACCCCCACGGACCCGAACAGGGCACTCGATACGTGATCCGCGGCGCCAGCTGGGCGCTGGCCTCGCGCACCGAACTGCGCCTTAGCTATCGCGATTCTGGTACTGATGGGCGGATTGATTTAGGCTTTAGAATAGCCCGCTATGTCGATAAGCCTGGAGCAACCCTATGATCAAGCCGCTGCGAAAACTGACAAAATCCGAACTCTGCATCGCGCTGTTCGCTGCGCTGCTTTTGTCACCGCTACTATCGCCACCACTCTGGTCACAGGACAGTGCTGAGGCCACACCGGCCAATGCAGCAAGCGAGGCAGCGATGGATGGTCCCAAGGCTGTAGTAGATGCCGAAGACTATAATCCAGAGGATTCCGAGGGCTCAGAGGATAAACAGCAAAGCGAAACTCTAGAATCCGGCGCAGACTTTAAACCCGACGAAGAGATCTCGGAAGATTTCCCCATCCCTCTTCCATCTGATATCTAAACCGTTTAATCGCAATACAGCCCTCAGGAGGCTGCAATGAAAAGCCATACCAATGAAATGTTTTTCCAGTTGATCGCCCTGCTGCTCGCAGTGATTTTGGTGCATGCGGTATTTGTCACCGTGGTGCGACCCAACGCCGAGACCACCATTCGCCAGCACGCCGAGATGGCTGCCGCAGGTGAAGCCTATGAAGTGCCGCGCTCATTTTTTGTGGTAATTAAAGACTTCGAGCAAGAGGCCTGCTTTATTCTGATGTTCTGGTCACTGGCAATTATGGGCTACAAGACTCGCAGTGCTATCCGCGAACAGCGCATGTTCGCTACACCACTGATCAATATTGCCGAGGGCTCGAGGGTACTGCCCGAGGATGCCAGCCAGCTAGCAAGGCCACTGCAGTCACTCGCCGAACCCCAGCGTTCGATGCTATTGCCCCGAGCTCTGCAGACCGCCCTGACTCGCTTTCAGGTCACCGACAGCGTGCAGTCGGCCACTGATGCCGTCAATGTCGTCTGCAACAATGAAAATGATCGCCTCGACTCAGAACTCTCCATGGTGCGTTATATCACCTGGGCCATTCCCTCGATCGGCTTTATCGGCACTGTGCGCGGTATTGGCGCCGCACTGGGCCAGGCCCATGAAGCGATGGAAGGCAACATCGCCGGCGTCACCAGCAGCCTCGGCGTGGCCTTTAACTCTACCTTTATCGCCCTCTTGATCAGCATGGTAGTGATGTTCTTTATGCACCAGCTACAGCTGATTCAAGAGCGCCTGGTGCTCGACTCACACGACTACTGTGAAAATAATTTACTCCGTTTCCTCAAGGCCAAATAAATTGTGAGCACCGCCGTCCTCGAACTCAATGACCAAGCTTTGCTGATAAAAGCCAGCAGTGGCGAGGTCTATTCCGAGCCAGGCTTTGCGCTGCACACTGAGCAGGGAATTGTCAGCGGAATCGAGGCCCGCAATCAGGCCTGGCTGCAACCGCAAAATGTCTATCGCCAATATTGGCATCACCTCAGTCAAAACCCACTGCGCGGTAATCTGCGCTGGGCGCGACACCATGCCGATATCGCCTTTGCACAACTGAAAAGTCTGCTCGGCCATGCCGGCCAACCAGAAAAGCTCATAATCAGCGTCGGCGCCAATTTTGATGATCAACAGCTGTCACTGCTGCTGGGGCTATTGAGCGCCATCCCGACCGAGGTGATCGCCGTGGTCGACAGCAGTCTCGCCGACTGCCTCAATCTGAGTGCCGACAAACAAAAGATTTTGCATATAGACCTGCATCTGCACCAGACAGTGGTCAGCCAGATCAACTGCTCCGGCAACAGCATCGAGGTTGCAGAGCAGCGCCTGCTTGGCGAA
>Ga0255783_10004455_pt1 | contig 12874 bp, 10 predicted proteins | sample 011ome_22_FD_179981 | JGI IMG/M metagenome (GOLD analysis project Ga0255783, IMG submission 179981) | Coastal salt marsh microbial communities from the Groves Creek Marsh, Skidaway Island, Georgia - 011507BT metaG (version 2) | ecosystem: Environmental > Aquatic > Marine > Intertidal zone >... | reverse complement strand
TAGTTCTACAATCTTAGCCTTCTCAAACTGGTCTAGGCATCGATAGGCAGTAACCAAGTCACAGGCTTCCCCCCCAAGAGCTGCATGAGCCTCTTCTGCTGACATCGGAACCTCCGCCTCGGCCAAAACTCTCAAAATTGATTTTCGCTGATCGGTAATTCGTAATCCTTGTTCGCGCAGATGTGTAATCGCTTCATCAATTAATCGAGTCATCCGAAAAGTAAGGCTCAAGCACCCCTTTTGATCAACCTATAAAATAGTCGATTAATAATTCCCCTCTCCATGGGCACTTTAAAACAAAACAAAAAAAGAAATTGCTTATTTCTTCCAAAAGTAACCAGCTTAATCTAAAGGTTCAAATTTGCCACAAGTACAATTTCTGACTAACAAATTTTTACTCATGGATATTATTGAAAAGAACCAAAAAAGGATGGTGGAACTTGCAAAAGAGAATCCCAAACTTGCCAAGCAAACTGAAAACCTTGACTGGAATGAATTAAGGAAAGCCCTGGATCAATGCCTTTCCCCCTCTGGGGAGACAAGTATACCGCTTGAATACGGACCAGCTTCTTACCTGCCGATCTCACCGGAAAGCCCGGATCAAAAAGCACAATACGAGAAAGCATTCAAGCACGGTGAACAGCTTATTAGGGATGGTAAGACCGCCACCTTTACAGTCGCTGGAGGGCAAGGCACCAGGCTTGGATATGATGGGCCCAAAGGAACCCTGCCGGTGAGCCCCATCAAAAAGAAACCCCTCTTCCAACTATTCGCCGAGCAAATACTTGGAATGTCTGAAAAGTATGGGGTAACCATCCCATGGTATATTATGGGCAGCCCTTTAAACTTAGAGGCAACCCATGCACATTTTGAAGAAAACAACTATTATGGTCTGGGCAAAGAAAACATTAAGTTCTTTGCCCAGGGTGTGATGCCTGCCACAGATTTCAATGGGAACCTTCTGCGTACATCTGAAGACAGTCTCGCCTTTTCGCCAAACGGACATGGAGGTTCCCTTAAAGCCTTGATTGATTCAGGTTCGATTGCGGACATGGCAGATAAAGGAATCGAGCATATTTCCTATTTTCAGGTCGATAATCCATTGGTTAGCGCGATCAACCCCCTATTCATTGGATTGCATGATCTACATAAATCCGACATGTCCAGCCGTTCTCTCACCAAGACAGGGCCCTTTGAAAAACTGGGGAACTTTGTTGCGATAGGTGAACGGGTTACGATCATAGAATATTCCGACCTTCCCGAGGAAAAGGCGCTGGAAAAAGAAACATGTGGGCGGATCAAATACAGAGCGGGAAGCCCGGCAATCCATATCTTACGACGGGATTTCATCGAGCAGTTTGCCAGTGGCAAAATTAATCTGCCCTATCACCGGGCGGAGAAGAAAGTACCTTTTATAACGGATAACGGTGATCTGGTTAATCCTGAAAAGCCCAATGCCATCAAATTTGAAACTTTTGTTTTTGATGCCCTGCCTTTTGCTAAAAATCCTTTAATTCTCGAAGCAGAAAGGCTTGAAGAGTTCTCCCCTGTCAAGAATATGACAGGGACTGATTCCCTCGAAAGCTCACAAGCTGACCAGACCCGGAGAGCTCACAAATGGCTTTCTCAGGCAGGATATAAAACGAAGGATTCCTCTATCGTTGAGATTTGCTCTTTTTCATACCCAAGCGCCCGTGATCTTTTAGAAGCAGATCTCAGCGATCATGATTTAAACGCGAATAAAATCTACATTAACAAATAACCAGTAAATGAGCGGCTAGAGAAGCTACTTCATTATGCTCACTAAGGTGAGATTAAAAATTTGCCAGAAGCTCGGAGAACGCTTGAGGAATCTCATGAAAACAAAAGCCCGGGGCAATTGAAACCTTATGGCCATACTTTAAAAGTAGTGAATGCCATGTTCCTTACGCGACTCGCATCGTTTAGCAAATGGCAGAACCCCAAAACCTAGGCTGAGCGGACACAAAAAGGAAGCGATGATCTGTCAGCTTTTTTTTCGCTTTAAGCAAAATGTAAAAAGCAGGACAGCTGTAAAAATGAGCCCCAGTACAGGAGTTTCAATTCCACATACAAATTGATCTCTCCATATAATTTGGGTCTGAGTTCCAAGCTCTGGCATTCCTTCGACCAAGGGGATTTCTTTTTTTTCGCCGACACTTGTTTTCCATAAAGAAAGGCGGACACCATCCTGAACCCAAACCCAGAAACATAGAATACCTGGTATCAATGAAAATACCACTTTTCTTGCCATATGTGAAAGATTCAAACCAAGTTGTTTTTTCCCTCACTGGAAACTTCTTTTTTTCCTACCTGCACCTGTTTATTTTTTTTGGGCAGAATAGAAATTCTGAATATTCCAGCTGACAAAAGGCAGCTGCAAAGCAAAATCATGAAAGGTTCTTCCCAGTGCTTTCTTGAGGAAAGCAAACTTATTACATAATCCAAATTATCCCCGGCAACATAGCTGTAAGAACCAGGTTCGGTAAGATAAAAAGCTGCCAGCAGAAAAATGGCTGCGTTTATTAAAAAGATTCCTTGGATTACTCTTTTATATTTAACCTCGTCCATTGTTAGTCATCACTGAATGAAAAGCTGGTCAGAATGTAAAACAAAATGCAAAGGTATATTCTTCTCTTAATTTGAATCAGGGCTTGGTCAGACCTGATTCTCTTTGATCCACAAATTCATCCAATACTTTTTGATCATGATTGATTGCCCGGTAGGTGCGGACATCGTTTTCGATCACCACTTCGATCACATGCATGGTGGGGGAAGCCTCTTCCACATACCATAAGCCCGAGGCATCCATCGGACGGGTCCTTACCCCCCAGGCACCGTCTCCGATATAGAGGGTCCCGGAATCGTTGACTTTGCCTCCCTTGATCAGTTTCGACCGCTTGTATATATGGTGATCATTCTCGAAAGCGGCATCCAGGCCATATTGATCAAACAAGGGTGTCCAGTGCTGGCGGATCAACTTGCTTAGGTCGTTGCCCAGCCCCCCCTTGACAATCCCGTAGGCGGGAAAGTGGTAGAGGGCAAAGAGATGCTTTTTGCCCTGCCTCGCGGAAAGAGATTGCTTCAGAAAATCGACCTGCTCCTCCACTGGGCAAGTGTGGTTGCTGTTAAGTACAATGACAGAAAGGTCCTCATACAGGTCCACACAGTAGGTTGGGTTATTTTCCTCAGGGAAGGGAAAGAGGTTAAAAAAGAGCGGCGCTTTTTCTGGGATTTGCCCATACCCGCCGATGACCTCGTGGTTGCCGATGGCGACGACGAAGGGAATGGACAATCCGTCTGCTCGGCGGGCATGGTCAGCATAGATTTCAATCCAATCGAGCCAGCGTTTCCAGTCCTGTCCATTGGCGTAGGCCAGGTCTCCACCGAGCAAAGCGAAATCGGGTGAGAGGGAAGCCATCGCCTCAACTCCATCCTTATGCCACTCGGGCTTGTGCATCATGTCTCCACCCGTGACAAAGGAAATGCGTTCCGGACGTTTGGCCGGCAGGGTGCGTGCCTTAAATTCCTTCTTTCCCAGCTTTACACAATACACCGTGTCAGGTTGTAAGCCTTTGAGTTCAACCTGGCACACCTCCACATCGGCATCCTTGAGCGAAGGCAGGGAGAACCGCCCATTCTTTACATCGAGGGCAAGCCCCCAAAAAGAAACGGTTTTTTCGTAGAAGGATTTCCTTCGAATCACCGCATTTCGGTTGATCTGCCCCCCCTGCTTTCCCCACTTAAAATCAGTCGGCTCATCCTCTTCCACCAACCAAATGACATTGAGAGTGGTGGATGGGGAATCCGTCCAGGTAAACAGGGCCTCCTCAATACCCCGGCGGGCCTGAGAAAAATGAATAAGGAGGAGAGAAAAGAGGAAAATAACCAAGATGGGCTTCATAGGCATGTGGGGTTTAATGGTTATCTCCATTTATGGCAAAAGCGGAAAACCGGCAGGCATAACCAATTGAATTTTGGTTTTTTCGATCGGTGGTTCGCAGGGTCAGGGTATGTTCTCCGGCGGGCAATTTCTTCTCGAGCATATAGATCCATGGAATATGGAGGTTTCGGCTCCACTTGGTAAACTGGTCGAGTGATTTCCACTCTCCCCCATCCACCTGCCACTCGATGATGCCGACATCAGGACCAGCCACCATAGGTAACCCAATTGCGGTACCGGTAAAGGTAACCGACAACTCCGCACCCGGCTCCAAGGCCTCGAGGTAATCAAGCCCGCGGTCATGCTTGCGTACACTCCCCTTTCCAGAGCCCTGCCAGTTTTTCTCCAGTTTCCATCCACTTTTGATTTGGGCGAGGGATAGTGGATATAATCCCGCTTGGTCATAGGAATAGGTGTCGTATCGCCGACCGGTTTTGTGGGGCGCCAACTGCCCGGTAACCGGACCAGCCCATGCCCGGTCAAATAAACGATCAATCATCCCAGCATAGGCTTGGTGCCCGGAAGGTTTTGGATGGCAGCCGCCAAATGTTTGCCTGGAAATTTCTCCGCTCTCAAACCAGGCCGTTACCTGGCGTGCCTGATCAATCGCATTAATGCTGTGCTGCAGGGCAATCCGGTCGAGGGTGGCAATTTGCCAGGGCATTATGCCCTCACCATACGATTCAACATAGGGCATGTCATACAGATACTGGGCGATAATATCGACATGAGGGTTATGCCTCCGAGCCTGTAGAATGATTCCCTCCACAGCCTTGGCAATATCCTCACGGGTGCGCCCGTTGTGCAGTTCATTGACCGCGGATTCGATGAAAAGCAGATCGACCTTTCCTTTGAATAACACATCGCGGTGCAAACGGTAAGCACCATAGGTGGAATCGGTTGAACCGATCCCAGCATAAATAAATTTGAACTCAGTATCCGGAAAACGTTTCTTCAGGGAATCAGATGCATGGAGACGCCAACCCGCAGCCTCGGTGATGGATCCTCCCAGAAAGGCCACCCTCCCCTCTCTAGTTTTTTCAAATACATGCTGGGAATTTTTCAGCCCGCTGCGTAAATAGATGGGAACTGGGTTCGACGGATCGTAGTGCTTACGGATGAAGTGGTACCCGACCTCCGGGTTCTTCACATCGAAATGATGCCCATTGGCACGATCCCCTTTTTCGATGGAAATGACATAGAAAATAGGATGCCCCAGCTTTTCCAGACGCTCCTTGAGTACATAGGTATTTTCCTTGGGTGGAACAATGGCATCATCCTCGGTCACGATGTGCATGATAGGGATACGGGCATCGACAATCGGTTGCAGGTTATCAATCGGGTTGTCCGCATAAGCCAAGGCATCCTCTTCGTTTTCAAACCCATACTCCTGGAGTAATCGTTTCCACTCCCCCTGTGCCCCCTTGCCCTGCCCTTTGCCCCCTGGCCAACTCTTAAAATCGCAGACGGGAGTATCGTTGTAGATACAGGCCACGGTATTGGGGTAGTTTTTGGCCCACCGGTAGACATATAGCCCTCCCCGGCTTACTCCTTCCAGAGCCATTTTGGCGTTAAACCCATGTTTGTCGGTCAGCAGGTCGTAAAACTCTTTCCAAATTGCTAAAGCCTTTGGGCTACCCAGTTTTGAACCGGTATTGATGTAGGCAATATGATACCCATCAGCAAGGAGCATTTCATCAATCTCTGTATGATATGTGGGGAAACGGGCCCGCCAAACCCAGGGCTTTCCTTCGACTATCGTCTTCGGTTCGACTACGAAGGCGGCATGCTCACCAACTTTAAACTCGGTCTTGGCGTACCCCTTCCATTTGCTTTTCTTTCCCTCAAACTCTGCGTACGAGGAGACTCCAGCATAGAATAGCAATGCAATATAAACCCATTTTATTTTTCTGAATGTATTAAATAACATAGCATCCTTTCTTACTTCCTGTCCCAACATCACACGAGGGAAAAGCAAAAGTCTTGAATTTTTTTATGCAGGGAGAACAAACAAAAACGCACCTACCATCAGGTAAGTGCGTTTTAAAATTTCCAACCAAAGTCGGAGAAAAAAGAGTAAGTTACTCGATATTTGCTCCAACAACCGATGCCATTTGCATCATGTTGATGGTTTCACCTTCTTTTAAATTTCTTAAATCTGTAACTTTACCTGATTTACTGGTGGTGTGAGTATTTTTAAAAACGGTTAAAAGCTTTGCATCGGCTACAATAAACTTACCAGCGTTTTCAGGTTTTCCGTTTTCGGTCTTGGTTTGAAGCTTATTGGATTTAATGTATTCCCAAAGTTTTTGGGTAATTTCTGTACGTGGAAGCTCGGTTTCTCCTAAAAAAGAAGCTAAATCACTTTTAAGTTTAACGGGCTTGCTGAGTCCTTTGGGTTCTGCCATTTCGATATCCTATATTTTTTGAGTTGTTGTAAATGTATTTTACTCAGAGTGAGTAAGGTATGCATTTTGATTTAATGCCTACCAAAGACAACCTAATTTAAGGGAATGTGAACAAGTCTTTAATGAATTGCTTTTACCCCATTCACCTAAAATAGTTGTACCTCTCTGTCCTTCATGGGATGACCCCAATGAAAGCGTTTAAAACACTGAATTTCAACCTGGTTAGTTTAAAGTGACGATCCTTGCATTCCGAAACCAAACTGGCTGCCCGTGATACTGCAAACCAAAATGGCCCTCTCTTGGAAGGTCTTTAAGAGCGGTTTTAAATTTATTTTTCGAGCCATCCGGGTTTTTTTTAGGCGTTTTCCATTGACTAATATCCACATTATTAACTTCCACCCCGTTCAGGTTCACCCGAATCGAAGGACCTTTACAGGTGAGTACCATTTTATTCCACTCCCCATCCGGCTTTCCTGCCGCCTTGGATGGCTCTTTCGCATCATAAAGTGATCCGACAACATGCTTTCCACTGTATAAACCAGGGGAAGCGATCTGTATTTCGAATCCGCCTTGTACTGGGTTCTTCGGGTTGGTTCGGAAGAATAAGCCACTGTTTGCCTTCGCCGAGGTTTTATACTCCAAGGAAACCTGAAAGTCTCCAAAGCTTTCCTTAGACCAAATGATTCCACCAGGTGTTTTCGAGGGCGTAAGGATTCCATCTTCCAAGACCCAATGCTTATTTAATTGAATCGCCTCACGGGTCAAAAGGTCCACTTTTGTGGAGGCGTACCCGGAGTTAACGGGTGCAAAAACTGAAAAAAAGAAGCCGAAGAAGGCAGTAATTGGAAACATCTGCGAATTAAATCTCATATACTTCAGTAAATGAGACGCTGACGAAGCTGTCTAGCTGAATTTAAAAAAATTACCCTAAAAACTTCTCAGCAACAATTGAGGGCGATCCGTGGTGATCGAGTGAACCCCACGCTGAACCAATTCCTTCGCCATATCGGGGTCATTCACTGTCCATGTATGCCACTCATACCCTGCATCGAGCACCGCCTGCGAAAATTCATCAGGAATGGAAAAGTGAGAATCCAACCCATCGGCACCCGTACTTTTGAGAGTATCCAAAATGGTTTTAAGGTCCGGAGTAAGCACGCCTTTTTTCTTACGAAAAGAGCACAACCAGTAGGCTTTGTGCTTCGGTTTCACTTTTTTAAATTTGCGGATGACTTCAGCATTAAAGCAGATCAGCACGACCTGGTCATGGGACAAGCCACTACGGTCAATTTCCCCGGTTAATGCAGGAATGATCTCCGGGCCGCACTTCACTTCCACAAAAATCTTCTTTCCCTTGGGAACGGTGGCAAATACCTCAGTGAGTGGGGGGATACGGGTACCTCTAAATTTATCATCCTTCCAGGAACCTACATCCAATGCCTGCAATTCTTTCAGGGTAGACTGAACCACCTCAAGGTTTTGGTCGGCCACTTTTTTGGTCTTCTTATCGTGCACACAAACGATATGCCCATCCTTGGTCAGAAGAAAATCCCCCTCCACCGCATCGGCTCCCATTTCCCATGCAAGCTTGAACGCAGGCAGGGTATTCTCAGGGGCATCAAAAGAGGCACCCCTATGAGCTACGATCAAAGGCTCGGATACAAGGCTATTAATCACGATCAAAAAAAGAAGGGGGCTCGTTAACGATTTCACAGTTTGCTAGTGAATGAAATTACCATGGAGAGCAATTTGAAAAATTCCCAAGATAGCTTCAGGGTAATGGGACGAGTTCTTTGCAAACCACAACCACAGGCATACTGGGTGGGTCTCCCGGTTTAATTTTGAGAATATCAATATTTTGAAAGGCAACCTGCATGCCCTTAAATTGATCACCTCCATGAACCTGAATGCCAATATTGCCCGACTTACTTATTCGGTGAACCTTGGGATCCAATGTCTCATCCCCGAGCGTATACCCGTTGAGCCAAAAAATAATCCGGTTTCCATTGGCATAGACCTGCCCCTCGTTCCACTCGTTCTTTTTTTCGATGGATTCGTCTACATTTTTCCATACGAATGTGGATGGGCATTGGGGATAATAAAAAGCTCCGCTTAGGGTGACTGGCATCATATCGAGAAGATCAAACTGGTAAAATTGGCGAAACCAGATTCCACTATTCCCTTTTTCTGTCCTTTTATATCTGAATTTAAGTTCAAAATGATCAAATTTATGGGTTGTTCGTAGGTCTGCTCCCTTGCCATCCTGTTGAAAACCGATGAGCAATCCATCCTCCACTTTAAACTTGGATGGATCATTGGCTACCCAGTCGCTTAAATCTTTACCGTTAAAAAGAGCCTCCCATCTTGCCTCAGCAAAAAGATAAGGTGCCGAGAAAAAAACCGTTATTAATACTAAGAAGGCCTGGTATAATTTTATCTTGTTCATCTCTTCGAATTCAAAAGTGGTACCTACCATACAATTTAATGACGAGTTAAATTTTGATCGGAATTTGAAAACCTTTGTTGGCTTGTTGAAAAAAATTTCTCAATCACAATCAAGGCTCACTCTTTTTTATCTTCTGGTGAAATTTCCATTTGTAAGATTGAAGCCAATCTTTACATCTTACCTATATGCCTAAACTAAGCTTAATGAACCTATCATTTCTGGTAACGCTGGCTCTGCTGTCGTCCTCTCTTGTTAATGCCCGAAATTTCGATTTTCCTGCCGACCCTGAATTGATCGTGGATCAATCCACTGGGCTATCCGTCCCCAAAGACTTTGCAGTCGACCTTATTTACAAGGTGGATCGGGCTAAACATGGTTCGTGGATCTCGATGACTTTTGACAACAAGGGTCGCCTGGTTGTATCCGATCAGGACAACGCCGGCACTTTCCTGATCGAACTCCCTGAGATCGGTAAAACTCTTCCTGAATCAAGCGTCACCAAGCTCCCCCTCAACAGTGGTCAGTGGGGCATGCTCTATGCCTTTGATCATCTTTATATGGTTTCCCAAAAGCGGGTAGTCCGGGTGCCGGTATCAGAAGACGGTGAATATGGAAAAGAAGAGGAATTGTTTCCCTTGAGTGGCGGGTGGGAACACGGTCCGCACTCCCTCATCGTTACCGAAGATGGCACAGGTCTTTATTTTGTAGCCGGCAACTACGCCCGCAACCCACCGTTTGAAACCTCCCGAATCCCTACCAACTGGAAAGACGATGTACTCCTGGAAAATTATGCCTATGGTCACAACGGCAACGGCAAAGCACCCGGAGGCTGGGTTATTCGCCTGGACCCCGACGGCTCCAACCGGGAAATGATCAATATGGGCTACCGTAACCCCTGCGACTTTGCTCTCAACCGCGATGGGGAAATGTTTGTCTACGATGCAGATATGGAATGGGACATGGGGGCACCCTGGTACCGCCCCACCCGGGTGAACCATGGTGTATCCGGCGGAGAAAATGGTTGGCGGGCAACCTCCAAGAAGTGGAGAAAGTATTTCCCGGATACCGTTGGTTCGGTTGTGGACATTGGGCCGGGTTGCCCGGTCGGGGTAATTGCCGGCACCAAGGCCAAATTCCCCACCCGTTATCGTGATGCCATCTTCCTCTGTGACTGGACCTTTGCCACCATGTACGCAATGCACCTCAAACCCGACGGCTCCTCTTACAAAGGAAAAGTAGATACTTTTGTTACCAATACCAATGGATCCCTTGCCCTGACCGATGTTGACATCGGCCCGGACGGGCACATGTATTTCTGCGTTGGGGGACGGAAGGGGCAATCCTATCTCTACCGCGTTCGTTATGTGGGCAATGAATCCACCGAACTTTCCCCGCTCGACACCAGCAGCGAGCATTACCAAGCGCGCAAGACCCGCCACAAGCTCGAAGCTTTTCATGGCAAGCCCAACCCCAAGGCAATCGAGACGGTATGGTCTTATCTGGGCAGTGAGGATTACCACCTGCGCTACGCCGCCCGCATCGCCATCGAATGGCAGGACCCCAAAACTTGGGCCGCTAAAGCCTATGGAGAACCGAATGATCTTTCCGCCATTCATGCCTTACTTGGTCTGGCCCGCTCGGACCACGCCGGCAGCATGCAGCCAAGCATTGACCGCCTGCTCAAGGTGGACTTCAGCAAGCTCGACAAAATGGGGAAACTCGCCCTGCTGCGCACCTATTCCGTAACCATGAGCCGTGCCGGCAAACCTGACGATTCTCAGATCGATGCCATCGGCAAACAACTCGACCCACACTACCCTGCTTCCGACGATAACCTAAACGAGGAACTCTGCCGGGTGCTTTGCTACCTACAGCATCCATCGGTGGTCAGCAAAACCATCACCCTGATGAAGTCCACAAAAGTTGCGGTGCCTGATTATGACCCGGAAATGATCAAGCGGGGTGGTCACTATGGGAAAACCATCCTTGCTGCGATGAGTGAAAATGTTGCTCCCAATGTGCTTAACATCCATTTCCTTTTTTGCCTGAAGGATGTGACCAGTGGATGGAGCATGAATGACCGCAAAGAATACCTTGGCGAGCTCCAGAAACTGCTCTCCAAGAAGGGTGGAAATTACTTCTCCGGTTACCTCCAGAAAATCCGTGAGTCCGCCATCGCCAATGTGCCTGATAAAGACAAGCTCGCCCTGCAGTATCTGACCGGAGAAATCAAGGACATTGATCTGTCCAAACTTCCTCAGGCAAAAGGCCCGGGGGTTGCCTGGACGGTGGACTCCGCACTTGAAGTATTGAACAAGGAACCTCTCAAAGGTCGCAACTATGCCAACGGGCACAAAATGTATTCCGCCGGTCTCTGCGTGGCCTGTCACCGCTTCGGTGATGAAGGAGGCGGAGTCGGTCCTGACCTGACCAACCTTGCCAAGCGCATGGATTACAAAGCCATCCTCGAATCCACCATCCATCCAAACATGGTCGTATCCAACCAATTCGAACAGCACGAACTCACCATGAAGGATGGCTCCCTGATGATCGGAAAAATTGTATCCGAAGAAGATGGCTACTACTCGCTTGTGCAATCGGGCCTGCAACCCCTCACCCTGACAAAGGTTGAAAAATCCAAGGTTGCATCCAAGAAAGGTTCAAAACTTTCGATGATGCCTGGTGGGTTAATCAACTCAATGAATGCGGAGGAATTGAAGGACTTATTTGCTTACTTCGTGTCCACTGGGGATCGGAAACACAAAATCTTCAGACCGATTAAAAAACTAGCAATCGAGATTGTTCGAGCAGTTTACGGTCAGGAAGGAAACCCTAAGAAGCAAATAGATCTGAAATCGGCCATCCAAGGGAAAGTTGATTCCATGACCTATGAATTCGAAATGACCAACCAACTGGCCGGTAAAGACCCAGCTGGTGGCGTGGTCAAAACCCTTGACTTAGAATACAAAGTGGATGGTAAGACCATAAAGAAAAAGATTCGGGAGAACCAATTGGTCTCCTTTGTGAATTAATTTCAACCCTCTTCTTCTCCTGATGAATGTAAAAGAAACCATTGAAGCCCGCCGATCAGTCAAGCACTACGACCCCAACCATGTTATGCCCGAGGAGGACCTTGCCGAACTCATTCGTTTGACCAAGCTCGCCCCGTCTTCCTTTAATATGCAAAACTACCGCATCTTGGTGGTGCGGGATCCGGAAATCCGCAAGCAAATCCGGGCGGCGGCCTGGGACCAACCCCATGTGACTGATGCCAGCGTGCTTTTCATTTTGTGTGCCGACCTGACTGCCCATCAGGAAAACCCCTCCACTTACTGGGCTCATGCCCCACAGGAGGTTCAGGATATCCTCGGGCCCATGATCCAGCCCTTTTACGAAGGCAAGGACACTCTCATTCGCGACGAAGCAATGCGCTCCTCCGCCCTTGCGGGAATGACCCTGATGCTGGCCGCCAAAGACATGGGCTATGACAGCTGCCCGATGATTGGATTTGATGGCGAAAAAGTAGCCGAACTCATCAACCTTCCTCAGCACTACGCCCTCAGCTTTATGATTCCCGTGGGCAAACAAGCCCAGCCTGGCTGGGAACGGGGCGACCGTTTGGCCGACGACCGGGTCGTGGCCTACGACAAGTTCGCCTAGTTAGGTTTTCTCATTCTCACCTAGCTCTTGAGGGAGATCTGCTTTTTTTCGCCGTGTTGCATGTGCTTAGGGTCGATGCATCGCAGCTCAAGATTGGCCGTTGTTTTAGTAAGGTTCATATCCACCCACCCATGGGCATGGCCTTTCCCAAAATAGTAACTGACAGGTGGTTGAGCGATGATCTGGATGGCCCCCTCCCTACTATGCTGCCACTCATGAGTATGCCCGTGGAAAAAGGCCTTGGCATGCTTTCGCGTGGCAATCAGTTTTAGAAGAGCTTTACCATTTTTCATTCCTCTGATTGGGCGTATACCGTGAGTAGGTAACGGATTGTAGTGTGCAAATACAAGAGCAGGTTTGTTTTTTCGATCGTCGAGTTGTTGAGCGAGCCAGCTCAAT
>Ga0255783_10004424_pt1 | contig 12921 bp, 9 predicted proteins | sample 011ome_22_FD_179981 | JGI IMG/M metagenome (GOLD analysis project Ga0255783, IMG submission 179981) | Coastal salt marsh microbial communities from the Groves Creek Marsh, Skidaway Island, Georgia - 011507BT metaG (version 2) | ecosystem: Environmental > Aquatic > Marine > Intertidal zone > Salt... | reverse complement strand
GTTTTCATCCACGATGGTTCTGAGCGGCGGCGCCGAGCGGAATCGGCTTGAAACCGTCGCGCACTTGCTTTTGAGCTCCTTTAATGCGTCTTCATGTTCGCCATCAGCGCTGCGTAAGAGCTCGAGTAATTCGCTCACAACTTGTTCTGGCGCGTACGAATCCTTCGTCGCGTCGCCGCTCGTGGAACCCACATCATCGTTGAGCACCAGACATCCGTCGACGCGACGCGTCGTTCGACTCGGCGTTCGTTCCATCATCGATCGTCGCGCGCTGCGAACGTACGCTTCGCCATCCACCACGTCACCAATGACAAATGCGCGATTGAACACATCGAGCGCGCCATCGTGGGCGTCAAACACGTCATCATTTGTCGCCAACGCTGCGCGCGACACCGCCGCCGGTCCATCCATCTTAATCAACTTTTCAAACTCTTTCTCCCCACCCATGGCATAGACATTAAAAAACACGCACGGAAACGTCAAATCCATCGGCGTAACGTTTATCCGTGACGGCACATTCGACTTGAGCGCCATGGCGGCGCGAATATCGCGCAATCTTTCCGTCAGCTCACGCGCTGGCACACACAACACGCGCACATATCTCGGCGAGATATTCGCCCGCACGTGCACGAGCTCGATCAATCGCACCGTCGCCGACGCACAACGTTGCGTTCGGGCCTCATCTGCGTCGTCGATGACAGTGACCACGGTCACGCGCGTCGTCGGCATGTCACACTTTGACGTCATTCGTCGCCTCGCCTCAGCATCAACGCGCGCCATTGATGAAATCGAGCCCGCGCGTGAGCCCGCGCGGGGGCGCACGCGCGCCATCGTGGCGCACCCAGAGCTCGTCTCCGCGCGCCACGGGCGCACCGCGTCGATTGGCGCACGTGACGTCGAGGAAATGCGTGATGATGGCGACGATGACGACTGCGCTGGCGCTCATCATCGGACGCGTTATCGGCGCCTATGCGCGCGCGTGGACCGAGCCTGCGCGCGCGATGCGCACGGTGGATGAATACGATAACGCTGCGTCGATTAATACCATGCGTGAGGCGCGAAAGCGCGAGACGAACCTGTCGTGGCGAGAAGGATCGTCGCGGGACGCCGCGCGAGGCGACGCCAGACGGTGTTACGGCGCGTCTTCAAATGATGCCACGTTTGCCATATATACGTCATTATCGAACGTGCACGTGGGGATAATTGATGATTTGATGCGGCATACGTTGAAGTACGTGCGCGCACACGATGGGGTGAGGTTTTGCGTGCGATTAATTTCGCACGACGCGAGTCGGTCGTCGACGTGGAACTCCGCAAGCGCGGCGATGGAGCACGCGTTATGTGCGGGTTCGCGCACGAAATGGGCGTTGTTCATCTCGGGGGAAGTAGTGATTGATGATTTTAGCGCCTCCCCGGATGAGCTGTTGCGTCGGGTTGAGCGAGCGGTCGGTGAAGATGTTTTCGCGTCGCGCGTGTTGTTTTTCACTGGCGACGAAGTCGGCGCCGCGAAGATGGGTGCGGTGCTCATGCGAATCGATGATCGCGCGATTGCGTTCTTCCGTCGGGTGTGGAACGACTATCACGGCATTACATTCTTTGGTTCGCAGCCCAGGCGCGCGTTTGAGCGCGCGCTGGAGACGTTTAGGAGGGAAAGTACCGTGGATTTCACGCGCGACGCCGTGGTGCTCCCGTACGGGACGCTCGCGAGACGATGGAACGACGGCGCGCGCGTCGTAAATGGTCAAAGCTCCATCATGGGTGACACGACCGCGCGCGGCGTACACGATCTCGATAGCGTCACTCGCGACAACGACGACGAGGATGATGGAAAGAACGCGGGCGTCGGCCAGCGTTCGTTTTTGGTTGATTACGCCGGCTACTCGAGGCGAATTCGCGGCCGCGACGTCTACGAACGCATCGCTCACGTCATGCGTCCATCTCTCGTCAACGCACCTGTGCTTGAAGACCCAGTCGATATTTATCCAGGTCGCGTGCGGTTCGCCAAAATTACCGCCACGCAAGCGCAGCTCCTGCGCGTATTTCCCACCAAAATCATCGTCAATTCGTGCGGCGCGCTCTCGAGCGAACTCGGCAACGTGTTATTCTTTCAATAGCCACCGTGCATCTATCGCGATGTGTAGTGTAGTCTAGCGTATAACTGTAGTGTAGCTCTGTACATGTCTTCGATTCCGCGCCGACGCCGACGTCGACGTCGACGGTTTAAAACACGTGTGGGCGTCGCGAGACACACGCCACTCATGCGCGCGCACACCGCGTCGGACGCGACCGCCGACGCGGTGGTGGATGCAAAACGCGCCTACGCCGACGCCGTGCGTCTCGCGCGGGCGCGTTTACGGCGCACCGACTACGTGAAAGGTGATGATGATGAGAGAGAGACAGATTCGAGACTCACATCGACGTCTCTGACGACGGCAACGACGCTGGCGCGCGCGGCAGACGTCGCGAATGCGCTCGCGAACATTTCGCGCGCGCTTGAGCGCGCGTGCGCGTGCGCATCGAGCGTGAGCGAGATCGAGGAGGACGATGCGAGTTGGTTGAAGATTGAACGCGCGGCGAGCGAGTGCGCGCGCGCGTCGGCGACGTTTCGAGCCATGTCGATCGATTCAGCGATCGATGGCGACGAACGGCGGGTCGTGAATGCGCTCATAGATGCGGTGCGCGATTTAGGCGCGCGAACGTGCAATTATGCGCGAGATTCGGGATGGAGAATGGTTGGAGAGATGTTGAGCGCGAGCGGTTGGCCGCCGGATTTACGACCGACGGCGTTACAATCTTTTACTTGGACGTTTACACGCGTCGATGGCGGCGACGACACAGATCGAGCGATGGAGGAAATGAAAGTTGTGCGCGCGTTTCACGCGCTGAGTGCGACGTCGGAAGCGCGCGCGGGGTTTGCTGGGGATGAGAGTTTCGTTTGGGACGATTGCGCGGCGGCGTTTGCGGAATCGTTATCCTCCGCCTTGCGCGCTACTTTTGGTGGTGACGAATACGATGCGTTGGACGATGATGATAATGATCGAATGAGAGTCGATAGCGACGGTCCGCGCAACGTACTGTCTACAACGTCGTCTACATTGAAGGATCCGCGAAGACCCGAACGCTTATTCGCGTGCGCCAAGGAATTAACAACGCAAACGCCGTCCGCCGTGCGCGCCGAACTCGAACGCGTCGTGTTCGTCGATAGTCCGAAATCCGCTGTGCGCGTGACGAGGAATTATTTGTCTCATCTCGTGCACGCGGTGGCGGAAGTTGTACGCACGCACATTTGCGTCGCGTGCGCCGCGAGCGAGGATCCGTGGTGGTTGCACGTCGCGGATGAATGCAAGAGTTTCGACGACGCTGTATCGAAGAACGCCTACGCCACGAGCGGTACCCCGCGTACGCTCGATGCGTTATTACATAACCAAGCGCACGCCGAGGCTTGGATGGGCATAGAGTTCGAACACGCGCTCGAGCGCTCGAGCGCGGCGTGGCGCGATGAAAAGCGTTGGACTAGACGTGTTTCTGCGCTCATTGACGACGGTGATGTGGAATTTAAAGCTCCTAGCGTCGCGGAAGTTATATTGGGTGAGATTAGAAACGCCATTGATGGCGCACAAGGGCTGTCACGCGTGGACTGGCGGTTGTATTTTATCAAGCGCGTCGCGGCGCCGGTGCTGGATGATTTCTTAGACGCGTGCGAACGTCGCGCCGTCGGAACGCGCGGTTTAGGCTCGCTCGTCGCCGCGAGCGGGAGTTGTCGCGCTGGGTCGAACGGTACGCACGTTATCGCGAGCGTAATCAACGCGTGTGCGTTCGTCGCGCACATGTGTCGCGCCATGGCGGATGAAACGTCGGTTTTGGAATTTGGCGGCGACGTCGTCTTTGAAGCGCGCGCCGAAAAGTTTGAGAAATTCGTCTCGCGTTGGACCGACGCAATCGCCGATGCGGCGTGCGCACAGTTTACTGATAAAATCATCGGTGACGTGTTCGTCGGTGAATCGCATTTGGGCGTGTACGCTCGCAAAGGTGACGAAGATGAAGACACAGACGAAAACGAAGACGAGACGCCGCGCGTCGCGCCGAGCGGATTCATCCTCGCCGCGCTCGGCCCGTTGCGTGAACGCATCGAAGACGCGCGCTCCGCGCTCGGCCATGCGGCATTCAATGCGTGTTGGCGCGGCATTGCCACGACAGCCGCATCAACCATAGTCAAACGCGTGATTGAAGTCGCGACGTTTACGCCGAGCGGAGCGCGTCAAATGCGTCGCGACGCGCGTGCGTTTGTCGACATCTTCGCCCCCTACGTCACTCGACAGCGCGTGTGCTACGCAAAAACCCGAGTATTACACGAAGCCATATCATTACTCACGTGCGACGTCGCGTTGGCGAAAGAAATTCGCGCGGCATTGATGAATAATGACGACGCCGGGCTTAACCTAGTCGGCTCAAAACGTCAGCTCGACGTCGACGCGCTCGATAACACCTCCATCGCTCGCGTGCTCGCCACGCGCGCAGATCTCGCGCACTAGCCCGTATAATGTGTACAAATAAAAACGTATGTATATATCCAATATCCGTGTTTGTTGTGTCTACTAAAACATATACGCGCCCACGTCGATGTCCCGCGCGCATTGTCCCGCTACAATCTCAATCTTCATTCCATTCCCTTCTCTACACCCGTCGCTGATCCGCATCGGCAATAATCAACTCCTCAATCGACCAATCTTCATACGACCCATCAGGCATGTATCGTCGCACTATAAACGGAATGCGTCGCTCGCGCAACTCCTTCCCCGCAATCTCCAGCGGATCCGTCTCCCCATCCAATTGCACCAACACCGGCGCATTCATGCTGATCTGTAACGCTCGCGTGCCCAGCACCCGCGCGCGTTCGTACTTGGTCATGTATGGCGTCGTCGTGCGCTGTTCGCGGGGCACGGCGCCGCCACCGCCGCCGCGAGAGCTCCCGCGACCGCCGCTCGCGCCGCCGTGGTCGCTGTCGATCACGACGCGTCGGTCGTCGTCGTCGTCGTTGTCCGAGCCAGAGGCGTCGGGGGCGAGGTCGTCGTTGACGTCGTCGTCCACGTAGTCGTCGTCGTCGTCCATGTCGCTCATCGTAGCCGCGGCGAAGGGCGTCGACGTGTGACGCGATCGAGCGAGCGATCGCGTCGTCAGTCGTGTAAAAACTATGTGCTGTAAACCCTAGTATAATACGTGCATATATATACATATAATTATTTTATGGGTTGTGTGAGGTGGGTATAAAAATGGGTGAAACTCTAAACCCTAATACTGACGTGTAATACATGGCTATATAAATATATAATGTGCTATCTGGTGTGTGAGGTGTTGCGTCATGGACGACGGAGCGCGCGGGCGACGACGGACCATGCTTTATGGTCAAATGCGCTCACGTCACCGAGGGCGATGAGTTCGATGACGTTTTCAAGGAATGCGCGCGAAAGGGCGGCGTTCGAGGCGTTCGAGGCGGTGAAGGGCGGCGAGGACGAGGACGAGGACGAGGACCGCGTCAAATCGTCGACGACGGCTTGCGCGCGCGCCCAATCGCCTCGGGCGTCTCCCGGTTCGCCGCGCGCGACACGTCGGCGCCAAATGATGTGCGCTTCGATGGCGTGTGCGGTGGCGATGTCGATGTCGATGTCAGCGATGTCAGCACCGTCGAAGGAGGCGCCCGATGTCGTCGGCGTCGGCGTCGTTTCGCGCGCGCGAGACGCGTCAATTTCATCGCGCAAGGCGGCAATGATACCGATTGCGGTTTCATTAGCATCGAGCGATTCGGTAAGCGCGCGTTCGAGCTCCTTTGCGCGAAGGCGCACGCGCTCGAGCTCGGCGCGGATGTCCTTGTTCGCGCGAGCGATTTCCTCCTCGAGGTTCCGCGCGCGTTCACGTTGCAACTCCGCGTGTGCCTCTCGCGTGGCATCTAGCGCCACCCTGAGTTGTTCCTCTAAATTTTCCGCACGCGCAATTGTCGCATTCTTCGTCGCTATGGCTTGACGAAGCTTTAAATCATACTCATCCAACGCCCGTTCCGCCGGCGCAACCGACGTCGTCGACGACAACTCCCTGCGCTCCCTCACCCGACGCGTGCGCATCTCAAGCGCCGCGAACGCATCATTCATCTTAGTCTCCATGCGTCTCGCGATGACATCATACTCCTCGTCATCACCAGTCGCATTAAAATCATCAACGAAGACGTCGACGACATCAACCGCATCCTCCGCGAACGACGACGCGTCGCCACCCGCGTTCGACCACGGCGACCACCACGACGACGACGACGACGACTCAGGCGATGCAAAAGCTTTCAGTCGCACCCCATGACGCGCGCCACCGCGCCTCGCCGCGCGCGTCGGCGTCGCACGCGCCGTATATGTCACCGAATGCATGGCGCGCCAAGAACCGACCTCGGCGCATTCCCGCCTCCTTTGCCACCCTCGCCCGACGCCTCGCGCGGCCGGCGACGGCGTCGATGACGACGGTGTTGATGCCATCCTGCCCGTCGTCGCCGTGGCCGTCCACGACGTCGACGCGACCGCCATCGCGCGACGACAAATGGCGATTCGCACGGCGAATTGGTGTCCCGCTGACGTGTCTGCCCTGACATCTAATTCGCGCCCGTTCGCGCGCTACGGCGCCGCGACGCGCGCGATGACGCGTCGCACGCGCGTGAATATTTACGTCCGACGCGTGCGCATCGCCTCGGGGCGTCGGCGGCGCGTGTGCGCGCGCATGCGGCCCTCACATGATGTCAATAGGGTTATCCACTTTCCGCGCGCCATTCGTCGACGCGTCCACGTCGCCGTCGCGAACGAGGTCGCGCGCAGACATGTCCGCACAAGGAGGGTCATCGCAGGAGCGCATCGCGTCCCAGGCGGTGGGTATTGGGCGCTCGACGTCGCGTCCGCAGTCGAAATCGCAGTTTGCTGGGTACGCCGCGAACGCCGACTTGCGCGTGGATGGGTCGTCGTCGGCGTCGTCTTCGGGGGCGTCCTCGGCGGCGGCGGCGATGCAGGCGCAACGACGACGACGACCGTCGCATCCGTGGTTGGATTATCCGCCGGATTTCGAGCGTAAGGCTGGGGCGGTGTTGGGTGCGGCGGCGCGCGTGTTGAACCCGGCGAATCTTTTGGCGCCGCTGCCTCCGGCGTTGAAGTATTCGCTGACGAGGAATTTTGGGTTTGTCACGAAGACGTTTACGCAATTTTTCGATCCCGAAGGCGTGAAGAGCGTGCAGGAGAGCATTGGTTTGGGGAAGTAACGACGAGGAATTTTGTAAACACAGCCACACTGAAAAAGCAAAACACGCAATACCGACACGCGTAAAAGCACAAAGCGTAAAGCGCGAATGAAATCTCTAAAATCTCTACAGTGTAGAATTACATAAATACACGCGTCGTCGTCGTCGTCGTCGTGCGCGCGTGCGTGCGTGCGTGGGGGTATGTTCGTGCGTGAGTCACCGATTCACCATCGACCGAGCGCCATGCCCATGACGCCGACCAAACCGGCGGCGTAGGACGCCACGGCGGCGGTTTTTTGTTGTCTGTCGTAAAAGCTCGCGCCGCGATTCGCCACGGCGACGACGAGTTCACGCGTGGTGTTGTTTGGCTCGATGCCTTCGCGCAAGAGCTCGTCGTAGAGTTCAACAGCCTTGTCGTAATTTCCAGCGATGTCCGCCGCTTGAATCAGCGTATTGTATGTATGTACGGTGGGTTTCACGCCGTAGTCTTTCATCTCGCTCGCAATCTTTGCGCACTCACGAAAATTCCCCGCGGTCGCCGGTCCGAGCATCAATCCAACAAACGTGTAATCATCCGGCTCGATGCGCTTGGCGAGCATTTGCAAAAACACCTTGCGCGCGAGCTCAGTTTTGCCGCTCCGACCGTACGCCGATATCAATGTACTATACGTCACGCGCGATGGACGAATGTTGTACAACTCGCGCATGTCTTTGAATAAAATTTCCGCGCGCTGCCACTGCGAGCACTTGCCGAGCACACTCAAGACGATGTTGTGATGAATCTCCTTTGCCTGACCTCTGCTCGACAACTGGTTGAGAAGTCGCACCGCGCGTTCCCATTCGAGGCTCTTTTCGTATGCGTGTAGTATCGCCGTGTGCGTCTGGTCGTTCGGCTTGGGTCCATCGATGCACATTTCTTCAAATAACGCCTCGGCGAGCGTCCACTCCATCGCTTCAGCGTATGCCTTCATCACCGCCGTACACGTAAACGTGGTGCGCGGTGAAACTCGCCCAAATACCTCCTTGGCTTCGTCGTAATTTCCACACCGACACATGGCGGTGATATAATCAGTATATAATTTCGCATCCACGCCTCGTCCGCTTGACTCGATGGCGCGTAACATAGCGCGCGCATTCTCCTCGCTTCCGAGCACCCCAAACGCGCAAATCAACGCCGAAGCGATGGCTAAATCCGGCTCAATCAAATCACTCTTCATGCTCGGTATCAGTTCTATTGCCGCGCGCGCGCCAAGTTTTCCCCCATTCGCTCCAGCGCGCACTAGCGCGCTATACGTGTGCGCACTTCTCGCCACGCCTCGGCGCCGCATGCGCTCGAGCACCTCAAACGCGTCTTCCCATCGACCAACCTTATCGAGTGCCTGTATATACGACGTATACGTATACGTCGTCGGCGCCACCTCTTTATTCTCTTCGCTATTGCGTTCCATCCACCCAATGACATCACGCGCGCCATCTACATCCTTCGCCGCACCGACGACGGAGACGACAGTCGTACACACGTACGTGTTGGGCGCGAAACCTCGATACCGCTCGCCTCTCGTCAGCGCCTCAAACACGCCGTACGCCACATCTCTCGCGACGATTTTCGCCGCTCCACCGTGTGCGCTCGCCACGTTCTTCAATTCTGCGTTCACCCACGTCGCCGCAACGCGTCCGAGCGTCCGAACAGACGCCGACGAAGACGCCGACGAAGACGCCGAAGACGCTTCGCGAGCCGCCCGTTCGCGCGCCGCGCTCCCGTCGCATATGCGCGTAATCTCCGACGCAACATCCAACGACGACGACATGGATGACGACATGGATGACGACGACGATACCGGTCGCGCGTCACGCGACGACGACGACGACGACGACGTAAAAGGGTCGCGAACCATTGATGCTGACGACGTCACATCTGTCCCATCGCCGCCTCGCGGTGCAGCCGTCGTCGCCGGCGGTCCCGGTCCCGCGCGGCGGTCGCGGACGCCGCGCGCGCGGCGCCGCCATGGCGACGGCGGCGGCGGCCGCCAGCGCGTCGACGCTGACGCCGTCGACGACGCCGACGACGACATGGGTGATGGTTGCGTCGCACACTGCGGCTTAGGGTTTAGAGCACATGCCAAAAGACTGCTGCGCGGCGCTGTGACATCATTCGCGCGCGCATAGCGTCGTCAAGGACGTCATCGTCGCGGTGGAGAACTGTGGAGTGTTTCATTGTACGTATTCATCGCGCACGCACGCGCGAAGGACGCGATAGGCGCGCGCGCGGTGTGTGGTGTGGTGGAATCATTTGAGGCGAGCTTTTGGATGTCACATGTCGCGGCTATCGACGTCGCGCGCGACGACAGCGCGTGTGCGGTGCGATGCGCGCGAGGGCGGTGCGTGGATGCGTGGTCGACGCGCGTGGTGTCGTCGTCGTCGTCGGTGGTGGTGGGGTTGGCGCGATATATTGGTACTCGTCGTCGCGAATGTGTGGTTGCGCGACGCGACGGCGGCGGCGGATGTCGGCGGCGTCGGAGGCGCGAACGTCATCGAGGCGGCGTCGGAGGCGTTCGTGCGCGTTCGTCGCGACGGGCGCGGGTTCGAGCGCGGGAATACGTGTTTGAATAGTACGGATTATGATGGTGATTTCGTGTTTCGTGGGTTTAACGCGTATCTTTTGATGGAATTGGGCGCTGAAATCAAAGACGGTTCGTTTGGCCGAGATTGGAGCGGCGGCGCGGGACGCAAAACGGTGCGCGCGTTGCTCGATGTCGCGCGCGAGGCAGACATGAATATCATTCGCACGTGGGCGTTCTCGGTGAATCACGCGCGTCCGCTATGGGATGCGTCGGGGACGTACGACGAGGAGTTACTTGTCGGGCTGGATTTCGTGCTTAGCGAAGCGTCCGAGCGCGGCGTGTTCGCGGTGTTGGCGTTGGCTGATTATTGGCAAGCGCACGGTGGGGTGCTTCATTTTTTAAAAACATGTGGGGTGTCGTCGTTGTCGTCGATATCGCAAATGATTGACGACGGCATTGACGATGACGATTCGTCGTCGGTGTCGTCGGATAGAGAATTTTTTGAGTCGCCTCGATGTCGAGCAATGTACCGAGCGCACGTGACGACGATTCTATCGCGGGTCAACACGTTTACCGGTCGCGCGTACAAGGATGATCCGACGATTGCGGCGTTTAACTTGATGAACGAACCACGCTGTCGAGGATGTGGCGACGCGCTACAGGCGTGGATTGACGACATGAGCGTCTTCTTCCGCGACGTAGATGCAGGTCATCACATGCTCACCATCGGCGAAGAAGGATTCTACGCGCGGGACACACCTTCAGAACTCGGTGCCGATGGTGTCAATCCCGCGCCCTGGGCGAGCACTACTGGGCAAGACTTCGTGCGCAACCATGCCAGTCGTAACATTCATTTCACCACGGCGCACATTTGGAAAGATAATTGGGCCGTGTACGCTCCGGCGGTGCGCTTTGACGCCGAACTATTCACGCGACGATGGATATCCGCGCATGAGGCCGATGCGCGAATATTAGGCAAGCCACTCGTGATTGAAGAATTTGGTAGCGCGCCTGGGGGCGTGCGGCGCGTGGTACAAACAAATAGAGCGCAGTCGGCGGTGCCGCCATCAATATTCAGCCGCGTGACGAACGCGCGTCGCATTCGACGCGACGAAGACGACGTCGAAGACTACTACCGCGGCGTATTTTCACAAGTCGCGCGTTCAATTGCAAATGATGATGGGTACATTCGAGGCGCGTTGTTTTGGGTGATGTATCCAGAGTCCATGCGCGGCGTAGCCGAAATCGACGCGCTCGACCCGTTCGCCGTGTTTCCTTCGGATGGCGCCTTTGCACTCGCGCGACGGTTCGCGTCGCACGTTGTCGCGTTAACGTCCACCACTCGTGGTGGAGATGTGCGGTCATCGTCGTGTCATGGGAACGCCAGTCGTTATTGAATTTTAGTATTTAGTATGATGGTGTGTTCATTACATCCACGCGCGACGGCGCTAGCGTGTATGTACCGCCGTCGCGGTGCGTATTCATTATTCACTCGTGTGTTGCAAAAAAAACCCAAAAAAAAAATTAAGTACGTAATATATGTGTTGTTATTGGTCTCGATGACGTGGGTTTTAAGCCAATTTGGCTTTAGGATCGGGCATGCGCGCCATCATCGCCGCGCCGAGCGTCGCCGCGAGCGTGGAAGACAATAACACCGAAAGCTTGCCGACGTTGGCCGCCGCCGGGTTGGAGGCGAAGCAGCATTCAACCAAGAACAAGCACATGGTGAACCCGATACCGCCGAGCACGCCGACGGTGAGGAGGTGATCGGTGGTCATACCCGTGGGTAATTTACCGAGGTTCATCTTGCACGCAATCCAGGACAAGCCGGCGATACCGACGGGCTTACCGAGAAGCAAGCCGAGCATGATGCCGCGGCCGACGGGTTCGGTAAACACCCCGGACACCATGCTCGCATCGAGCGGCACCGCGGTGTTGGCCAAAGCAAACATGGGCATGATAAACAACGCCGATAACGGCGCAAACTTGTGTACCAAGTGATCGAGCAACGTCGGCTCGCCGCCGGCGTGTTCGGGTTCCGCCGTACTCCCCGCGGGAGCGGGCGCATTTGCCGGCACGGCAAACGCCGCAATCACGCCAGCAACGTCGGCGTTAACACCACCTTGTAACAAGCAGTACCAGAGCGCCACACCGAGCGCGCCATACACCGCCATGTTGGTGACATTCTTTTTGCACGCCACGAAGAGCGCAGCGCACGTCAACGCCGCGCCGGCAATGTAATTCATCGCCAAACTCTTCGCAAAGCACACGGCAATCACCGCAATCGCACCCAAATCATCCACCGTCGCCAGAGTAAGCAAAAACGCCGCCACGCCCGCGGGCATCTTATTCTTAAAAAAGTTATACACCCCCATGGCAAAGGCGATATCCGTCGCCATCGGCACGGCCCACCCCGCCGCCACCGCCCCCGCGCTCCATGCCGGATTATTACACCCCAAATACACCGCCATGGGCACAATCATACCACCGAGCGCTCCAATACACGGCAACGCCGCCTGTTGCAACGACTTGAGCGCGCCGTGCACGAATTCGCGCTTAATTTCCAACCCCACGGCGAAGAAAAACACCGCCATCAACCCTTCGTTAATCCAGTGATGAATGCTCATGTTCAACGCCAACGACGCCGGTCCAACATGCGCGTGCCAAAAGGACAAATACGGCCCAGACACCCCTGCGCTATTGGCGAGCACTAGCGACAGCGCGGTGGCACCGAGAAGCGCGATCGACCCGAACCCGGCGTCGAGCGCCGCGTGCACGTTCCAACCACCATCCTCCGCGGATGACGCCCCGGCGACGACCGACGCGCCGCGTCTCGCGTGCGCCCCGCGCGCCGCCGACGCCGACGCCGACGCCGACACCAACGCCGACGCCGACGATGACACACCCAGAGCTGGCGCCGCACGCCGCGCGAGCACCGCGCGAGGACGACGACGACCGCGGACGTCAGCAGCCGCGCGCACCACCACCACCGACGGCGACGCCGACGCCGACGCCGACGCCCTCGTCGTCGTCGTCATCGCGCGGCGCGGCGGTGCGGTCGACGGAAACGTCGCCCGCGCATGCATCGTCGCCATCGTC
>Ga0255783_10004421_pt1 | contig 12926 bp, 10 predicted proteins | sample 011ome_22_FD_179981 | JGI IMG/M metagenome (GOLD analysis project Ga0255783, IMG submission 179981) | Coastal salt marsh microbial communities from the Groves Creek Marsh, Skidaway Island, Georgia - 011507BT metaG (version 2) | ecosystem: Environmental > Aquatic > Marine > Intertidal zone >... | reverse complement strand
CAAGACAAACCTCTGGTTTTTCAATTGCAGGAGCCAATTTTTCTTGAACATCAATTATCAACAAAATATGATTTTCGGTCACGTAAAACTCTTAATTTTTTTAGTATCTTTAATTGATGAAATAATTAAAGATCTTAAATCCATTGCACAATATTCTTATAAATCATTCCACATATTTATGAGTCTAAAAGCAAGTTTGTTTTATTTCAAAGGCCTCCAAAAAACATGACTTCAATAAAGCAGTATTAATTTATATGTTGATCTACATCTAGCTAAACTCAAGTAGTGTGTACTTATTAACGATATTATAGAAGAGATAAAATGAGCAACGTTCTTTATGATGGAGTATTTTCCCCAAACGCAAACAGCCCAAAAACATTCATTATTACTCCAACAGCTGAAATAAGTTATAGAGAATTTACTTCTTTAACTAATCAATTGGCTAACCTGTTAGTCAAAAAGGGGGTTAATCCAGGTGACAGAGTAGCTGTACAAGCAGACAAATCAGTCACGTATCTAGCGTTATATGCTGCGGCTATTAAAGCTGGATGTGTCTTCCTTCCACTGAACACTGCTTATACAACTCATGAGTTAAATTATTTTATTAATGATGCAGAACCTCGTTTGGTTGTTACCGAGGATAAATCGATAAATGCTATTGCATCTTCTGCAAAGGCAATTAATAGCGAGATAATGAGTCTTAATGGAGATGAAACTGGGACTTTAGTCGATGCTGCTAAGAACGAATCGCTTGATTTTCAAATTGTGACGCGAACAAGTGAAGACCTTGCTGCAATTCTTTATACATCTGGCACAACGGGTCGATCAAAAGGCGCAATACTATGCCACAGAAATCTTTTATCAAATGCTAAAGTTATTTCTCAGGCATGGCAATTCACTGCTGATGATATTCTCCTTCATATGTTACCAATTTATCATACTCATGGCTTATTTGTAGCTATAAACTTGTTAGCCATGGTTGGCGGGAGCATCATCTTTTTACCTAAATTTAATACGGATGATGCTATATCATGGATGCCTAAGGCTACCTCTATGATGGGGATACCAACCTTTTATACAAGGCTACTTGATTGTTTGGACTTTACGCAAGAGCTGACAGATCATATGCGGTTGTTCATTTCAGGGTCTGCACCAATGCTAACAGAAACACATATTCTGTTTGAAAAACGAACTGGTAAAAAGATTTTAGAACGATACGGTATGACTGAAACTAGTATGAGTATATCGAACCCGTATGATGAAGCACGTATCCCAGGAACAGTTGGCAAACCGTTGCCAGGCATAGAAATAAGAATTACTGATTCAGCCTCTAGAACAATAGTACAGCCTGGTGAAATTGGGACTATTGAACAGCGTGGTGACAATGTATTTCTTGGATACTGGGGAATGCCAGATAAAACTGCTGAGAGCTTTACGGATGATGGATTTTTTATTACTGGTGACCTAGGGCGCGAAGATGATAATGGTTATATCTCTATTGTTGGCCGTGATAAGGATATGATTATTTCTGGAGGGTTAAATGTTTACCCTAAGGAGATAGAAAGCTTAATTGATGATCTTGATGAAGTTGTTGAATCTGCTGTTATAGGTGTCCCTCATCCTGATTTTGGTGAAGCTGTAGTTGCAATTATTGTATCCAGCAACAATTCTCTATCTGATGATAAAATACAAAACCGTTTGGTCAATAAACTGGCAAAGTTTAAACAACCTAAGAAATATCTTTATCTTGACCATCTCCCCCGTAACACAATGGGAAAGGTTCAGAAAGCTGAACTGCGTAAATTATATGCTAACCTTTTTCAAGAGTCATAATTTATATGTATGATAGCTAATCTATTTTGTGAAATGATTGGACTTTGCTGCCGTCTTAATTTGTTAATTAGTAATATAAAATGACTATGAGAAAAGTTAAGGAATAATGACATGCACGATCTCTCAGATGATCACTTATTATTGACCGCTTCTATTTGGGCCAGCCAAGGACATAATTTAGCTATTGCGGTAGTTATAAGTACATGGAGGTCTTCTCCAAGAAAAACGGGAAGTATCATGGTTATCCGTGATGATGGGTTGATTTCTGGTTCAGTTTCGGGCGGCTGTGTAGAAGGATCAGTGATCGAAACTGCTCATACTACAATGCAGAATGGCTATGCAAAAAGGCTAGATTTTGGTGTCGCTAATTCTACAGCGTGGGCAGTAGGGCTTTCTTGTGGAGGAGAAATCTCTGTGTGGATTGTACCCCTCTCAATATTTGGAAAGAATATATTAGACATTGCTCAAAAACGGTTAACAGATCGTCATCCGGTCTTTCTTGCATTCGATATAGAAAACATGAGAGTTTTTGAGATTGAAGAAACGGTCACTCCAAATAGTTTTGATAGTGAGCAGAAGATTTTTAATTTAGTTATTCCACCAAAACCTAAGCTTTTCATTATCGGTGCTGTGCATATTAGCCAGTATCTTGCGTCAATGTCGGCAGGGTGTGGTTATGCAGTAAGTGTGATTGATCCCCGCACCATTTTTGCCAAAGAAGAACGGTTTCAGGATATTGAACTAATTACCTTATGGCCAGATGAAGTGCTTGATAATTCAATTATAGACGCAGAAACGGCCATTATAACTTTGACTCATGACCCAAAGATTGATGATAAGGCACTTGAAATTGCTCTCAATAGTAAAGCGTTCTATATCGCATCTTTAGGCAGCAAACATACCCATGAGAGCAGGTGTGTCCGATTTATGAATAAGGGATTTGATCAAGCTGCTCTAAATCGTATCCATGGTCCGGCTGGTTTTGATATTGGCGCGATTACTCCAGCCGAGATTGCCGCATCAATTCTTGCAGAAATGATATCAAAACGGAGGAAAGTAGTTAAAAATGTGGCTTGAGCAAAGATCCCCTGCTAATGCTATCGGCCAGTTAATTGCCCATGGCCAATATTTAGATGATGGCAAAATTCAAAAAGGAACAATTCTCTCTGAAGAAGATATTTTAAAGCTACAAAAAGCTAATATAAAAAAGTTAACTTGTGCTATTCCAGAAGATGGCGATGTGAATGAAAATATTGCGGCAAGCAGGTTAGCTTCAGCCCTTAATACTTCTGGAATAAAAACAGACCCAGCAGCAACTGGGCGCGTCAATTTTTATTCGAAAACAATAGGTTTAATTCGATATGATTATAACCTTGTTCGTAAATTCAATAGTATTGATGAGGCAATTACCCTAGCGCTAGTTCCACATAATCAACTACTGGCAAATAATAATATGGCCGCTACGCTAAAAATAATTCCTTTTTTTGTAAAAGAGGAGACGCTAAAACGGGCAGAAAATTTATTATCAGAATTTGGAGGCTTTACCTTTCATCCACTTTCTCCCCGAAAAGTATGGTTGATACAGACAAAGCTTGCTGGTCAGAAGGATAGGCTGTTTGATATTACTAAAAAAGTTACAGAAGCAAGGTTGAAACCACTTGGGGCTGATTTGATTGGTGAAACCAGAACTAAACATAGTGTCGATGAAGTGGCAAAGGCTATAAATCTTGCTAAATCAAATTCTGCTGAAATTATTCTAATTAGTGGTGGTACAGCAATTATTGACCGAAATGATATAATTCCAGAAGGGATAAAATTTTCTGGTGGAAATGTTGATCATTTTGGCCTGCCTGTTGATCCAGGAAATCTTTTGCTGCTTGGCCACTTTGATAAGACTCGTATTATAGGCATGCCTGGGTGTTCCCGTTCGCCTAAACTTAACGGTCTTGATTGGATTCTACATCTTGAAATGGCAGGAATAACTCTTGATAAAAATGAACTTGCAGATTTAGCATCGGGTGGCCTTCTTATGGAAATTGCATCTCGACCTCTTCCGAGAAAATTGGTAGGCCATAGGCAGGATAGACAGAAAATTGCAGGAATAATTTTAGCTGCTGGTGAATCAAGCCGCATGGGGACTGCAAATAAACTGCTCCAGGAAATTGATGGTGTGCCTATGATTAGAAAGGTAACAGAAGAAATGCTGGCAACTAGCTTAAGCAGCGTTTCTCTAATTCTAGGTCATGATGCAGAAATAGTGGCTAACACGGTCAAGGATTTGCCAGTTAAATTTATTTTTAATCCGGAGTATCGCCAAGGGCAGAGCCAATCTATTCGCTATGCAGTTGAGAGTCTTAATAAAGATATAACGGATGTGCTTATCAGTTTGGGTGATATGCCGCTTGTAAACGCAAAGCTCATTAATCAGTTGATAGACAACCATTTTGAACTTCCAAACAGCAATAGTTATATTACTCTTCCGGAATATAAAAGCAAAAGAGGCAATCCAGTAATTTGGGGAAAAGCATTTTTTGAAGAGCTTAAAGCACTTTCTGGTGATGAGGGTGGAAGAGCACTATTTGAAGCCCATCCTACTGCAATCAATCCTTATTTGGTTTGTGAGGATAGCATTCTTAAAGATGTTGATACTGAAGAAATGCTAAATATTTTGAGAAATACCAAAGAGTTATGAATATTTGTAAAGGAACTTTAATTACATAACCAATCATCGTTTTCACAGATATGGATCAATGTCGGCTTATCAGTTGCTAACGCGCTTTTCAGTCCTTTAGTAAAACTATTCGCATCAATTGGGGCAATAAAATTACAGTGGCATGCCTTGGCTAGCAATTCAAAATCAGGCCGCATGCCCTCTACACCAATGCGTGCTATATTACGATCATCCATATCATCCCGGATTTGCTTATACCCACCATTATCCCAGATTATAACAGGTAGTGGCATATTATATTCAGCGGCAACCATTAATTCTGGCATGGTGAACATAAACCCGCCATCACCAACCACTGTTACAACATCATAATCAGGTTTGGCCATTTTAGCCCCGATAGCATTAGGCAATGCATTGCCGAGTGCGCAATAGCCTGCCGGAAAAAACCAAGACCTAGGAGAACGGGATGGCATTGCAAATGTACCTGTATAGGCAATCTGGCAGGCATCGTTTGAGATAATGGCATCATCAGACAGACATGTCCGCATCAGTTTCAGTAACTGCAAATGTTGTTTCTCAGAATTGTTTAGCTTATCTTCAATCTTAGCTTTGGTGGCCGCTATAACGTCTTTGTTTTTTTCGCTGATCTTTTCATTATGATCAGATAATGCCTTTCTTAGTTCGCCCATCGCAACAGCAGCATCAGATACAATACTAATTGTGGCAGGATAAAGATCACTAATTTTAAGCGGATCAATATCAACTCTGATGATCTGACCGGGGATATGCAGCTTACCAGCAAAGCTATCCGTATCGGCAAGTTCAGTTCCAACGGCAAGTACAACATCGGCTAGTGCTATAATCTCATGCCCATCTTTAGTAACAACCCCTGCCGATAGTGACAGTGGGTGGTCATCAGGAACGATGCCTTTTCCAGCGGTTGAGGTTGTAACGATGGCTCCCAATTTTTCGACAATAGCGCGAATATCTTCAGCAGCTTGTATAGCACCCCCGCCTACCATAATCAAAGGGGCTTTGGCTGATGTCAAAAGTTTTGCCGCCACCGCGATTGCCTCTTGTGAGCAAGTGGGACGACCGGGCAGTGAAACCGGCTCCCATATCTCATCAACGGGCATTGCCTGCACATCAATAGGAATAGAGATATGGCAAGGCCGAGGGCGTGAGCTGGAAAAAATTGAAAAGGCACGCGCCATCAAATCAGGGATATCGGATGGCCGCATAGCGGTAGCCGAAAACGCGGTAATAGGTTCAGTCACTTTTTTCTGTTCGGTGATCTCATGCAAGACGCCCCAGCCTTTGCCAAGGGTGTCTGAAGGGGGTTCAGCAGAAATCAGCAGCATCGGCAGACTATCCGCATAACATTGCGCTAGGGCTGTGGCGGAATTGGTCACCCCGGGGCCAGAGATCACCAAGGCAACGCCAACATCACCAGTTGCCCTTGCCCAGCCTTCGGCCATAAAACCTGCTCCGGCTTCGGTCCGCGCTTGAATATGCTGGACAGCCCCTGCATTATCGCCGCCGGTTAGGCCGCGACACATATCGAGGGTATGGACACCGGGAATGCCAAAAACATGGCTGATGCCATAACGCGCCAAAAGCCGAATGGTGGCTTCCCCACAAGTTATTGTCATGGGTTTCTCCTCATTGTTATTATCGTTTTTACCGCCATCAGTGGCGCAAATTTTGACTTATTTTACTCTCTCAAAATGCCCTTGACCAGACTAAGAGTTGACTTTGTGATGCGAAAATGAAATCGCTATTCATCAGCATCAGGGGTTTGCCCTGATGTGGCGAGCCAGATAGCCCCAACAATCACCAAAACCGATAACCAAACCCACCAAGGATGCGTCTCACCAAAAAACACCATACCAAAAAACACACCGGCAATAAGCGAGACAAACCCAGCCAGACTTACAAAAATTGGCCCACCTTTTTCCAGCAAAAAGAAATACAGATAAATCGACGCCGCGCTAAGCACAATATAGCCAATCATGATCCGGTAAAGGCCTGTTTCCATCACCGGAGCTAATTCCACCCCATAAAACAGAAACACCATAGGAACAATGGTCAGGCAACCGATTGCAATCTCACCGGAGGCAAGTTGCCAACCGTCTTCGCCTTCGGGCCAGAACTTGGCAATGAAATTGTGATAAAACCCATAGCAAAGCGGCACGGATACCGCCAAGGCTAGCCCGAAGCCAGCCAATTCAGGAATAGGAACAGATAGTTTTTCCCCTAATAAAATTGGTAGCATAGCCAGACTCGCCAAAATGACCCCTATAATTTTGCGGCGATTGAGCTGATCGGTGCGCATTGCAAAGGCAATGATCACGGTCACAACCGGGGTTAATGAGACCACAATCGTCAATAATCCCGCCCCAATGATGGGGGCGGAATAAAGCTCTAGTATAGCAGGGATCATATAGCCAAGAATCCCAGCCATAAGATAAAATGCCATGCTAGCAGGGCGGAATAAGCGAGGAAATTTGCCGCGATAAAGGCAGATCAGACCAAACACGGGCACTTCAGCGATCAGCGTATAGGCTAGGATAGAAAGAGGCTCAATTTCGGTTTCACCAGCAAAGCGAGATAGCGAGAAAAATAGCCCCCATGTCATGCCAAGAAAGATCAACCCAAGAATAGCAGAACCCGTAATTGGTGGGCGTTTTATCATGGCGGTAGCCGCGGTCATAGCCGGATCGCCTGATGCGTAATCATCATGTCCTCAATTTCTGCTAATGCGCTTGGTGTGTCCGCATCGGTTAACACGGCAGGATGTTCAATTTCTAAGGTATTCATGGCATCCGTATGGGCTTTGATCAAGGCTTTACCGCCCTGATCACCCTGAAGATCAGAAAGCGCAGGAAAAAAATCACTGCCCCATATCACAGGATTCCCTTGCCGGCCTTCGGCCATGGGAATGGTAATGGTGCTGTTGGGGTGTCTTGCTGTTAGGTGATGGGAAAGCAACTGATCAAGGATGGCAGGGGTAATCAAGGGCATATCCCCTAAAACGATCATCATATCCGTAACATGATCTTGACGCGCCTCGACGGCTAAAGCAATGGATGTCCCCATTCCTTGGTCATAATTGGTATTAACGATGTACCGAAAGGGGGTGTTATGACAAAGGTTGGCAACTTCCTCCGCCTCATGGCCAAGAATGATGGTCAGACTATGGAATTGGCTTTTTGCCATAGCCGCAATCATATGACAGATCATGGGCCTGCCGGCAACTGGGGCTAGCAATTTGTTCTTACCGCCATGGCGCTCTGATTTGCCTGCGGCCAGCAAAACCCCTGCTATATGACGGGGGCTGGTCATGATGGCTTTGCGATGTTGCCGCCGCGTCTCGCCTTGATCACTGAGGCCAATATCGAAACGGCGATTTCTGCGGCGGTATTGGCATGGATATCCAATCCAGCTGGCCCTTCGATGCGGCTAATGGGGGCATCATCATAACCGGCCTGCCGCATACGCGCACAACGCTTGGAATGGGTGCGGTGACTGCCCAGCGCGGCATGGTCAAACATAGGTGTGGCAAGCGCGATCACTAAGGCGGTATCATCAATCTTAGGATCATGGGTCAAGGTTACAAGAGCGGTGTTTTCATCAAGCGGATAATCCGCTTGGTTTAGCACTTCATCCGGCCAGCTTGGGATCACTTCAACATCAGCAAAGCGATCAGGATTGGCAAAATCTTGTCTTGGGTCAATGACTGTCACCTCATAGCCAGCCACCATTGCCATTGGGGCCAGATGCTGGCTTATATGAACTGCACCAATAAGATACTGCCGCGGCATTGGTTTAAGGTTTAATTGAAAACTGCTCCCATCTGGCCGAATGGTATTGTCGTGGTATGGATCATGATCGTCTAGGCTTACCAAAACAAAGCCGCCAGCATCCGTTAGATCACAATGTAGATGCAAAGACTGACGCTGTGATAACCGCGTTGAGACATCCTCTAACAGCCCGTCTTGCATGGCTTGATATGGACATATCCAAACGCTAACCTCACCCCCACAGGAAAGCCTAACTTGCCATGCGGTTTCATCCGCGACACCGAAATCAAGCCTTTGGCTTTGGCCATCTAAAAGGCTCTGGCTGGCGGCCTCTTTCACAGCGCCTTCGACACAGCCGCCGGAAACAGACCCGGCTAGCAATCCATCATCGCGGATCAGCATAAGGCTACCTGGCTGGCGTGGAGATGATCCCCATGTGCGAATGACTACCGCTATGGCTAAGCCATATCCATCATGTTGCCAGCGCGCAGCATCAGCAAGCAGTCTATCATCAGGTGGAGCAATTACCATTTCTGTTTTGGCCTAAGCATAATGGAAAGATAAGGCTTAAAGCACTTGGTCAAGCGCCTTTAGTGCTGCGTTGATCTCATCCCGACTGGTATAGTGAACAAAGGATAACCGTACCGCACCATCATTAGCATTAACCCCCATAGTTTCAAGCAACCGGACAGCATAGAAATCTCCGCCACCCACCATTATGCCATGACTAGCGAGCTGTTTGGCAATATCTTGTGAGGCCAGCCTTGAGGAAACAAAACTTACCGTCGGGGCACGCCTAGTGGCATCGCTTGGCCCAAGTAAACGGATATCATTGCGTTGCCCAAGATAATCTAGCATCACCTTCAGATTCTCTTGTTCAGCAGCATGGAACAGAGCCTCAACCCGGCGCGGCCGCATCGCATCATCGCCGCCGCCATGATGCGCATCAAGAGCATCAAAATAATCCATCATGCCATTTGCAGCGGCAATTTGGGCATGATCCGGGCCTGCTGGAACCATCCATTTTGAGGGGACATCATGATTAAAATAATGAGCTTGAGGGGCAAGCAGATAACGAGCAGATTTGCGTATCACCATCACCCCTTGATGAGGGCCATAAGTCTTATAACTGGAAAACAGATAAATATCAGCGCCTAGTGCATCCAGATCAGGAAATCCATGTGGGCAATACGATACCCCATCAACCAGCAAAATCGCCCCAGCAGCATGAGCCATATCAGCCACTTCACGAACAGGATTAATATCCGCGACAAGGTTTGAGCAATGCGTCATAGCGACCATTTTGATCTTATCGTCTATCAATCCTGCTAAATCATTAAGATCAAGCTGACCAGAAGATGGATCAACTTCCCAGATCATGATCCGCATTCCTGCAGCTTCAAGTCTTCGCCAAACTCCGGTGTTGGCTTCATGCTCTTGCCCAGAAATAATAATCCCATCACCAGGTTTTAGGCGTTCTTTTAATGCTTGCGCCAAAACATAAGTGTTTTGTGATGTGGATGGGCCAAACATAACTTCATCTATATCTACATTCAAATACCTAGCCATGCGCTGATGGGCTAAATCCATTTCCGCCCCCAGTTCAGCAGACGCTTTAAAAGCATAATAAGGTTGCAATTTGCGCTGATGATAAATGGCGGAAAAACGATCAATGACGTTTTGACACATATAAGACCCACCAGCGTTTTCAAAAAACGCCTGCCCTTTCAGAGATGGTTCAGAAAAAGCTGGAAATTGTTGGCGAACAAAATGAAGATCAAGGGTTGCCTTAGCCATTTGAAACTCCTTAGCTTATCAGATGCGCCTCGCGCGGGGGTAGCTTTTAGTCAATTTGATCTATTAGTCTGACGACTCATCCGCATCATGGCAACTGCTTTTCCTTCGCGTCATTGTGATAGGAAAAGGGGACTGTTAGGGATATGCAAAAATCCTAATGCTGACTTGAATAAATAGGAATTATCTATACGATCGTGCTAACCAAACTGAAACATGTGGTAGGAAAAAATGGCGAGACGCGGTGCTTCAGCAAGGCATAAATCTGCGAAGACAAATGCGGCTCCAGCATCACCACATATTCGCCGTGTTCTTCCTTATTTTGATGTTCTTGATGACGAAGCGCTATCGCGCCTTGATGCACAGATTGACTGGCTAATTGAAAACAAAGGGGTTGCCTTTCGTGATGATCCGGCTTCAGTCGCATTATGGAAAAAAGAAGGCGCTCGGGTTGAAGGTGACATCATTCGCGCCCCAGCTGACTGGATCAGATCCTTGTGCCGGAAAGCTCCGTCAAGTTTCAGGCAGTTAGCTCGCAATCCCGAAAGATCAGTAATTATTGGTGGTCAGCATCAGGTCTTTGCCCCCATTTACGGCGCGCCATTTGTTCGTGATCTCAAAGGTGGCCGCCGTTATGGAAATATAGCGGCGTTTCAGGATTTGGTGCGGCTGACGTATCTGCATCCAAATTTGCATCACGGGGGGCTGGTCACCTGTGAGCCTTGTGACATTCCAGTTAACAAACGGCATTTGGACATGTTGTATGCGCATATGACCTTGTCGGATAAGCCCCATCTTGGGGCGATCACAGAAATGAGCCGTGCCGAAGATAGTGTTGCCATGGCAGAGATCATTTTCGGTCGTGAGGTGATGGAAAAGGATTGCGTGATACTAGGCAATGTCAACACTAACTCCCCTTTGCTAGTCGATAGGGTAGTGACCGAAGCGGTTCGGGTCTATTGTGGCCGTGGTCAAGGTATTATTGTGGTGCCGTTTATTCTGTCTGGGGCGATGGGGCCAGTATCTACATCTGCCAGTGTTGCCCAAGCAATGGCAGAGGCATTGATGGTTTGTGCCTATGCGCAACTCATTCGCCCTGGTGCACCTTTTGTGCTTGGGAACTTCCTGTCTTCGATGTCTCTTAAATCTGGCGCACCAACCTTTGGGATGCCTGAACCGGTCATTTCGAATTATGCGGTTGGTCAGATGGCGAGGCGTGCAGGACTACCCTTGCGTTGTGGCGGCTCATTAACAGCATCAAAAATTGAAGACGCACAAGCTGCTTATGAATCCGCAGACTCCATGCATTCGACTATGCTAGCTGGGGCTAATTTTGTTCTTCATGCGGCGGGTTGGTTAGAAGGCGGATTATGTGTTGGGTTTGAAAAGCTTATCATGGATGCGGATCGGCTGGGCAGTTATCAAAAAATCCTTGATCAAGGTCTCGACACCTCTGTTGAAGCATTGGCGCAAGATGCTTATGCCGAAGTCGACGCCGGTGGGCATTTCTTAGGTTCATCCCATACGATGCGAAATTATCAGACCGCGTTTTATGAACCGGATCTTAGCCATAGTGAAAATGTAGAAAGTTGGGAAGATGAAGGGGCGCTAGATATGCGTGCCCGCGCCTATGATCGTTGGCAACATTTACTTAAAGAATATCAACCTCCAGCCATGGATGAAGGCGTAAAAGAAGAACTGTTGGCCTATGTGGATAAGCGCAAACAGGAAATGCCCGATGCTTGGTATTAATACCGCAAAGCATACCATCCATGGCCAATCATCTCTCTGATCGTATGTGAAGTTCCCCCAAGGGCATTTGCGCTGGGGAGAAAATCCAAAATAGTAGTGCGCCGATCATTGGCCCGAAAATCCACGGGATAGGGAATAACCTCAACCCCTGCAGCTGAAAATAGTCTCTTAGCGCGAGGCATATGAAAAGCTGATGTCACAAGAATGATACGCGCATCTTCCGAAGTCATCATTTGCTTGACAGCCTTGGCTTCTGCCGCGGTATTTTCAACAGTTTCCGTGAGCTGAATACGGTTTTCAGCAATGCCATCAACCATTGCTTGGGCGGCAAGAAACTCTCCTTCTGGCACCCCTTTCTCCCATGGTACTAAGCCGCGCGTAAAGATTAGTAACGGGGCTTTATCAGCTTTCATCAATGCGACACCGGCAAAATACCTATCTACGGCGGAATTAAACTCTATCAGAATATCGCCTTTAATGGTTGTGCGCGATGACATGCCGCTAAGCACAATGATGGCATCAGCGGTGGGGGCATCTTTGATCGCGATAAAGTTTTGATCTTTTTCCAGATAGGCAGTCAAAATCTTATCTGTGATCGGGAGCGCAGAAATCACCAAAATAAACACCGCCATCAGACTATATCTGTGGCGGCGTGAATATATCCCTATTAAGATCAGAAATAGGCTGATTGCAAGTGGGCTAATGAGAAGCGGTAATATCTTATGCAGGTAAATCATGGTGTCCTCACAATATTGATATTAGGCGGAAACACAGGCAATCAGCAAGCTTTGATAATGACAAAAAGGCATCGCATCTGATCAGGCTTTCGCCTATGCTAGGCCATGGGGAAAAACAGACTAATCTTACTTGGAACAAAGGGTGGCCCTGTGATCACGCGTGATGGCGCATGGCCAACTAGCCATGCGCTGGTCATTGATGGGCATGCGTATATGATTGACGCCGGACTTGGTGTGACACGGCAATATGTTCAGGCAGGGTTATCCTTTGCGGATCTCAAAGCGGTGTTTATCACCCATCATCACAGTGATCATAATCTGGAATTGGGGGCATTC
>Ga0255783_10004420_pt1 | contig 12927 bp, 9 predicted proteins | sample 011ome_22_FD_179981 | JGI IMG/M metagenome (GOLD analysis project Ga0255783, IMG submission 179981) | Coastal salt marsh microbial communities from the Groves Creek Marsh, Skidaway Island, Georgia - 011507BT metaG (version 2) | ecosystem: Environmental > Aquatic > Marine > Intertidal zone > Salt... | reverse complement strand
GTAGTGGCAGGATTAGCAATATCAAATGTTACAAAGCCATTTGAATGAACCCGAATCTGCGAAAAACTGTTGCCAAAAAATTCGAATGAAAACCCAAGATTTATAGTGGGAGTTAACCCCTCATCCCCACCAGGGAAACCCGTTCCAAATGCGGTAAAGTTTGCTGCGGTGAAAACAGTAGCGCCAGAATAAACAAATGGATAGGGCTCATACACATTCTGTGTTTGATCAATGATGTATGAGGCTGTAGATGTCGAGGGCCCATAACCTCCATGTGGTGAAAAATATGCCCGGCCATCATTTGCTCCATTGCACGATGCATCAAAGGTCGAATCAACTGTTGCATAGATAGCGGGTGCATCGGCTATCACCACCGAATCGATCGCTTGACAGCCACCTGCCTCAGTTACAGTAACTGTTCGAACACCTCCACATAATGCACTATTCTGAAAATTTGTCAGCAAAGTTCCATCGTCCCACAAATAGGTTTTAGGGTTTGCTCCCCCAAATGTTTGAGCACGCGCCTGCCCATTGCAAGCAGTATCACAAGCTGAAAGAATATTCGAAAAATTCGTTAGAATAAAATTTGTCCCTGGTAAAACTATGACAGACAAAACTGAATCCTTCGAAAGATCGTTGCTATCAACTACGTAAACGTTATAGTTTGTGGCGGCCAAATTGGAGAAAACATTCGAAGTTTGCGTAATTGTATCTAGGCTAACACCATTAAAAAATACGATATAGTAACCAAAGGGTCCAGTGCCACCTACTTTATTAATTGTTATTTGGCCGTCATCCAGTCCAGCGCATGATTCAGGAACCAAATCAACACTCGCTATACTCACTGGCACTGCCGTTTCCTGGACATTAACCTGTATTTTTTGAGCTCCTTTACCCGACACATCGCAGGCATTGTCTTCTGCGCTAATCGTAATAAAGTGTGTGCCTACATCTGCCCCAGAGGGAGTCCAGTTAATAGTCATTGTTGTTGTATTGCCAACAGTAGAAACCGAAGTCGAACTGCCATTCAAAAATGATGTAGTTGTGGACTGAAGACTAACAATCTCGCCAATATCTCCTGTAAAAGTGAAATCAAAGCTGGCTGCTTGACCCGTATCAATGGTAACTTCATAGTTCGAAATCAGCGCGGCATTGGTAACGTTAGTGATGCTCGCTGCAGCCGTAGGGCCATCGTTTGAACAGGCATTATCTATTTGAAATTGGAAGTCTTTAAACACTGTGCTTTTCTGAGTCCCTGTGGCTCTATCGTATTCATCTACACGAATCACTATTTGATAATGTCCAGAAGCAGGTGCGGTAAAATCAAGTATTCCAGTTTCTGAATCGATGTTTATGCCATTGCCCATAGGATCGGCTAATGAAAATCCAGCAGCATATGGGATAAGATTCGAAGAGACTGCACTTGCACCCGAAAGCGGTTGACTGAAAGAAAACACAAGACTGTCTCCCTCAGTCTCCGTTACTTGAGGATCGAATTTGGTAACCGCCCCACCACAAATGAATGGATGCCCATTTGATCCAAACACAGGGGTTGCATTGCTTGGGAAATTGGCAAGATACAAGTCCATATTGACCCTCAATCGATCGGAAGTGGAAGTAGGACTGTTATTGAGGTTATCAGTATTTGTTCTTTGTTCGGGATAGATCCTCCAAGTGACAGGATTACAAGCAGCAAATGTGGCCAAATCAACTGTGCCTTCGTACACAACCCTCCTTTCTCCAACACTACCTCCCAATCCACAGATTGGAAAAGTACCCGGGCAAACGTCTGAAATTTCTTCATCCAGCAACAAAGGCAACTCCGCGTCCGTTGCGAACACACAGTTATTTTTAACAGCTACAATTGCGGGAAAAAACACTGCTGTTGGGCAATCGTAAAATACCTCGAGGGTAATAATCAAACTGTCTAGAGTGGCGTTCATTCTGCTAGACATTACGGCCCCAGAATATATCTCACCTTGATTCAAGATTGATTGTGCCACAGCTTTACCTGAAAAAATCAATGTGCTGAATAGGGTAATCGCAACGACAGCGATAAATCGAGTAAATAGGTGCATAGTAAGTTTCATTTCAACCCCAAATTTAAATGGAAAATGTGCTGCTTCGGCATAATCAAACTGATTCACGCAGATTATTGGGTGAAGGTTGGGTTGTTGATAAAATAAATGATGAAGGAAAAAAACTCGAAACCAAATTGGCCGGAAAGACTAATCCAGTTTTAAGACAGCCAAAAATGCTTGCTGTGGAATCTCAACATTACCAATTTGTTTCATCTTTTTCTTTCCTTTTTTCTGCTTTTCTAAAAGCTTACGCTTCCGACTAATATCACCACCATAACACTTAGCAGTCACATCTTTACGAAGCGCTTTTACTGTTTCACGAGCCACAATTTTGGCCCCAATTCCAGCCTGAATAGCAATCTCGAATTGCTGACGAGGAATCAATTCCTTGAGCTTAATACAAATCTTTTTTCCAAGACTGAAAGCATTGTCTCTGTGAATTAATGCGCTCAAAGCATCCACTTGATCTCCATTAAGAAGAATGTCCATTTTTACCAAGTTCGACACTTGATAACCAATCGGATGATAGTCAAACGAAGCGTAACCTTTCGAAATCGATTTCAAACGGTCGTAAAAGTCAAAAACTATTTCAGCCAAAGGCATTTCAAACGACATTTCAACTCGATCTGAAGTGAGGTAGACCTGATTTTTTAATGCTCCTCGCTTCTCAATGCAAAGATTCATTACAGCTCCAACATACTCTGACTTGGTGATAATTTGTGCATTAATAAATGGTTCTTCAACGGAATCAAGTTTGGAGGGATCTGGAAAGTCTGACGGATTATTCACAACCAAACGCTTTTGATCGGTGGTTATGGCAAAGTATGAAACGTTCGGAACTGTAGTAATAACAGTCATATCAAACTCACGCTCAAGCCTTTCTTGAATGATTTCCATGTGCAACATACCCAAAAATCCGCACCTAAAACCAAATCCAAGCGCTGCAGATGATTCGGGTTCAAACGTCAATGAGGCATCATTCAGCTGGAGCTTATCCATGGCATCGCGAAGCTCCTCGTAATCATCAGATTCTACTGGATAAATTCCCGCAAACACCATGGGTTTCACATTCTCAAAACCATCGATAGCATCTACGCAAGGTCGTTCAAAGTGCGTAAGGGTGTCTCCAACTTTAATCTCTTTCGCTTGCTTGATACCGGAGATGATGTAGCCAACATTACCCACCGAAATTTCTTTTCGTTTCTCGGGCTTCATGCGCAATACACCAATTTCTTCTCCAATGTATTTCTTATTCGTATGGTAAAACTTTACCAAGTCCTTCTCACGAAGCGTTCCATTCATCACCCTGTAATAGGCAATCACACCTCGAAAGGGATTAAATACGCTATCAAAAATCAACGCCTGAAGCGGAGCATTAGGATCTCCTTGTGGTGCTGGAATTCGGTTTACAATAGCTTCTAGCAACTCAGCAACCCCATCTCCTGTCTTTCCACTCGCACCAATAATGTCATCACGATCGCAACCCAAAAGATCAACCATCTGATCTTTAACTTCCTCAGGCATAGCAGAAGGCAAGTCCATTTTATTCAGCACAGGAATAATCACAAGGTCGTGCTCCATGGCTAAATAAAGGTTTGATATGGTTTGAGCTTCGATACCTTGCGTAGCATCTACGAGCAATAAAGCGCCTTCACACGCGGCAATGGCACGTGACACTTCGTATGAAAAATCGACATGACCTGGAGTATCAATAAGGTTCAACACGTATTGTTGACCATTCAATGGATAGTCCATTTGAATAGCATGACTCTTGATGGTAATGCCTCGCTCCCGCTCAAGGTCCATGTCATCCAAAGTTTGCTCTTTCAGATCACGGTCACTCACCGTGCCTGTGATTTGCAATAGACGATCTGCAAGGGTACTCTTACCATGATCGATGTGCGCTATTATACAGAAGTTTCTAATGTGCTTCATGCACTAAAAAAATTGGCTGCGAAAATACATGAATTTTAAGGCTGAGAATGAGAAACTCTCTCCCACAATTATTTAGTGAAATTATCCTAGAAGTCGTCTTTGGGCTTCGAGTACATATTTACCCAAAATATCAAACTCGATATTTACGATATCGCCCACTTTTAAATGCATAAATGTGGTGTGCTCATAGGTAAAGGGGATGATTGAAACCGAACAAAATTCTCGTGAAGCTTCCACAACAGTGAGGCTCACGCCATTGATGGTGACGCTGCCCTTAGACACCACAAGAGCGCTCTCTGGTTGATCAAATGAAAAACGAAAATTCCAAGAACCATCCTTTTCCTCGATGGAAACAATTTGCGCTGTTTGATCCACATGGCCTTGCACAATGTGACCATCAAATCTTCCTGAAGCCAGCAGGCATCGCTCCAAATTCACAAACGAACCTTCTTTCCAACTGCCGAGGCTTGTCTTTTGTACGGTTTCATCGATTGCTGTAACACGATGCATCCCTTCCTTGAGGTCAACCACCGTTAAGCAAACTCCATTATGAGCAACACTCTGGTCAACTCTCAGCTCACTTTGAAAAGGGGCAGAAACCCAAAAATGCACGTTCGATCCCTCTCTTTCTATTCTCTCTATTCGCCCTAAGGCCTCAATAATCCCTGTAAACATTATCTCATTTAATAAGCTGGTGGTTCATTTTCCCCCTCACGAATAAGGTGAACATTGCCTTTTAATTCCCTCGTTTCAATTCCAGTAAGTCTAATCTCATTGACTTGGCACACGTAATAATACACTCCAGATGGTAGCGGTTTTCCTGATCTTGCCTCCGTTCCATCCCAATTTATATCAGGGTCTTGTGACGAGAATACTTGAACCCCCCACCTATTGTAGATCGTTATATCAACGCTCTCTACAAACTTGTAAGGAAATGGAATAAACAAATCATTGATCCCATCGCTACCAGGACTAAACACATTTGGAAGTTCGTAAAGTGGACAATTGTCTACACACAGGGCTTGATCTCTTGAACTTTCATTATTAAAACTGTCCACTGCAACCAGTGCGTAACATCCTGCAATAGAACCCTCACTTTCTTTGATAAATTCGGTTTGAGTTGGATCTTCTATTTCTTCGAGCAGTGTTAGCTCTTGACCTAGGAAAGGAGAGTAATAAACCCTAAAGCCTATCACATCATCGGTATCTTCGCAAAATTCATTCGGATTTGACCATGATATGGTAGTTTGCTCCAGATCACAATCACCTTGAATCAAAAGTCCGGGAGGGATACAGGGAACTTCATTGTCAATAGGAATTCCAGTGTGCACTTGAGAATTATTAACCAAAACTCCTTGCAAGTCTGCTGCTGTGTATTCTCCAATAGACTTCACAAAATATCGGTACTCAAACGTATTGGCCAATCGTTCATCAATGTACATAGTAGAGGTGACGGTATCCAATGCCTTGAAGTTACTCAATGAGTCAGGATGATTCGAGAAGCGGTAGACAATGTACTGATTGTTTTTCCATGGAACATCAACTCTCCAGCTCAACGTAAGAGCATTGTCGCTTGGCTCTGAAGTAAGGTATATGGAAGCTGCCGAAACAGAATTTCCGATGGATACTTTTTCAGACCCACTTAGCATCTCTATTGAATAGAAATACTGTTTTTCCAAGGTATTTAGATTCTGATCAAAAAACATGGTATCAAGCGAAAAAGGATCATTCGACTCTGGGCTTAAATAAACTACTTGATAGTCTCCGTTGAGACTTTCGGCTCTTGATAATCTATATTGATAAGGCGGTCCAAAACATCCAATTTCATTTCTATGGGTTTGTACCACGCGATGCTATCACTTCCAGAGGCAATGTCTGTCTCAACAACAGATACCATGTTAAAAATTGGAACATCCCTGATCAATTTGCCACAACCCTCTTCTGATGGATAACTTTCTGAGCCATCGCTAAACTTCGTGACTATGAGGTAGCAGTAGCGCTGCCCATGTATCAATCCTTTGCCATTGTTATCGTCAACAAACTGCAACAGATCTATATCGTCAATTTCCCCAACAAGCTCGTATCCCAATCCACTCGGAACACCTGTAACACATTCTGATGCTTCATAACCTAAGCTATCATTGTAACGGTAAACATCATATCCAATAGCTTGCTCGCATTGGGCTTTCGTCCATTCTACAACCAATGATGTGCCAGCAGGCTCAACAGAGGTGATGGAAACAGCTGGCGATTTAACTTCGATTTCCAATGTTTTGAAAATTACCAGATCAGACGAAAGACCTTCGTTTTCTTTCGCTTTGAAATAAACCCAATAAGGCGCTTTGCGGACATGATCGCACGAAGTCTGCCATCTAAATCTCAATTCAATGGGCGGAAAGCCTGAAGCACTATCAGCCGGCCCAACTGAACCTCCGTTCCCTTCATCCAGCGGAAATCCCACCGCAGAAAACGTTAATCGATCTCCCTCTAAATCAGTTGCAATGGCGTTTCTTTGAAGCACAGAACCCGCTGTAACGCAAGCTTTTTCATCAACTTCAATTATCGGAGGATTATTTGGAGGACAGTTTCCAATATCAATTTGCATGTCGCGCATGATTGAACCAACCTTAAAAACAGCTCCACTGTTTGGATTTGTGCGGTATTCTTCAATCAAGATTGCTACGTTATATTCTCCTGCTGTTTGAGGCGAAACCCAAGAAAGCGTGCCTGTATTGGGGTCAATTGAAAGCACATTATTAATACCTGGTTCAATATCATCGGGAAATTGATATCCTGATATTTGCTGACCACTGTAAGACCTGCTCTGCACAACAGAGTACACTAAACTATCGCCATCTAAATCTACAGCCCCTGGATTGTGATAAAATGGAATACCAACACAGCCGTTATCAATCGGAGGGTTCTGAAGAACTGGAGCACGGTTTCCACCTGTAGCTATATCAATGGTAAGGTAACTTTCCAAATAGAATGGAACATTGTCAGAATTTGGAATATTGAGTACACCACCGTTGCGCATTGGATCTTCCATGCTCAATTTATAAGTGCCTGCACCCGGAAATTCATGGGTGGTAGAGTATACGTTATAACGTGTTTGAGTGGCAATCATCACCCCTATTCCCACGCCTGCATCGCATCCTTGGTTTAAAGGTCCATTGACACGATTGACTACGGCACTCGATCCATCGCCAAAAAACAATTCCAATTCGCAGCGATCGGCCGCATCACTTTGTCCGCCAGTTTTAGTGTATGTGATAATCGAAATTTCATACAAAAAAGGATTTGTCGCGTTGACACGCGAGTATATGATCTCCCCAGCGCGATTATGTGTGGCCATAGCGGGTAATACCATCATCATCGCGAACATCAAAAACAGTATACACAACCGCGTCTTGTTCACTGAGATAAAGACGTTAAAATCATGTGTATCGTTGTAGCAGCTATTCATACATTTGATCACCGAAATTCAAAGTAATACATTTTGAACAGACAAATGTTGATCAATAAGGAATACGGTAAATAAATTAGCGCATGAGTAAACACAAGAAACTTAAAGTAGGAATCACATGTGGAGACATTAATGGTATTGGTGTAGAGGTGATTTTGAAAGCACTTTCTGACTCTCGTGTTTACGAACACTGCACTCCCATCATCTACGCTTCGAAAGCATTGATCGAACAACAAAGGCATGAGCTTAAATTAGACGGGTTTCATTTTCATACCATAGATTCCGCAGAGCGTGCAGATGCCAATAAAGTGAACGTACTGAACGTTTGGAAGGAACAAACGAATTTAGAATTCGGGCAATCAACCCCCACGGGAGGTTCTTTTGCTTTTAAATCGCTAAAGGCGGCTGTCGAGGATATTGCAAGCACTAAAATTGATGTCTTGGTCACTGCTCCAATCAACAAAAAAAATATCCAATCAGAAGAATTCAACTTTCCAGGTCATACTGAGTTTTTAGCGGCCTATGCGAACGAAGAGCATCCGCTAATGATTTTGGTGCACGACACACTGCGTGTTGCAGTAACTACTGGTCATATAGCATTGGAAGATGTGCCTGCGCATCTAAATTCAGACCTTATCTTAACTAAATTGAGGGTTTTCGCAAAATCACTCACTCAAGACTTTGGAATTCATCGTCCAAAAATTGCAGTATTCGGATTAAATCCGCACAATGGTGACGCTGGGTTGATGGGTGATCAAGAGTCTAAGATCATCATACCTGCTATTCATAATGCAAAGGAAGAAGGCATTTTAGCCTTTGGTCCCTTTCCAGCTGATGGTTTTTTCGGATCTCCCAATCGGAATAATTTCGATGGAGTTTTAGCGATGTATCATGACCAAGGCCTTGCTCCTTTTAAAGCCTTGGCATTTGAAGAAGGGGTGAATTTTACGGCTGGTTTACCAATCGTTCGAACTTCTCCAGACCACGGAGTTGCATATGATATTGCCGGAAAAGGTATTGCTTCAGAGGCATCACTTCGTCAGGCCATATTAGCAGCTTGTGATATTGCGCACGAGCGAATTCACTACCGAGAAATCTCTTCAAATCCGCTACCTATTTCCAAATAAGATTCAAAATAATAATAGTCGCTTGTTTTTCAAGGTATTCATTACATTTGCAACCCTTTTTTAGATAGCTCTTTGAAACCTAAATACTCATACGATCTCAAATTTGTGAGTCTTGCGCTAGGCAAACATGAATTCAACTATAAGATTGATTCATCTCTGTTCGAGGCTCAAGGCATAAGTGATTTTGACAATGTTGACTGTTCTGTTACCGTTTACCTCGAGAAGCAAGAGCGGTTGATGATATTCGACTTTGAAATCGATGGATTTGTCAGTACGCTATGCGATCGTTGTGGTGAAGACCTGAGAATTGACCTGAGCACCGAAAATAATTTGGTGGTTAGATTTGCAGAAGAAAGCGACTTCACCGATGACGAAGTTATTTTTCTCAACGAAAATGAGTCGTCCATAGATTTAGGTCAATTTTTGTATGAATACATTATGGTAGGTTTGCCTACCCGAAGGATTCATGAAGAAAGCAAATGTGACCCTGAGGTGTTGCGATACTTAAAAGAAGTAACTGAAGAAGAACAAAAAGAAGAAGAAAATGCGTTAGACCCGAGATGGGAAGCGCTTAAAAAACTTAAAAACTAAAGCTTGTAAAATGGCACATCCTAAACGAAAAATCTCGAAAACGAGAAGAGACAAGAGAAGAACTCACTACAAAGCTGAGTTACCTACCATCGCTACTTGTCCTATTACTGGCCAGCCTCACTTATTTCACAGAGCACATTGGTACGAAGGAAAACTTTACTATAAGGGTAGAGTTGTTATGGAGAAAGAATCAATGGCCTAACATCGGATGGCCATGAAAGTAGGCCTTGATGTTTTAGGCGGAGATTTCGCCCCTGACGCGAACATTCTTGGAGCAATTGCTGCAAAAGAAGAACTTGGCGACAGGGCTTCTATTGTCCTTTTTGGAGATGCGACAGAAATTGAAGAAATTTTAGTTGCGAATGGTAAAGCAAAGGACGAATTCGAAATTGTTCATACCACCGAGAATATCTCGATGAGCGAACATCCAGCGAAAGCCTTCCTTAAAAAACCCAACTCTTCCATAGGTTTAGGGTTCAAATCGCTTCAAGAAGGAGGTATTCAAGCATTTTCAAGTACAGGAAATACAGGCGCAATGCTTGTGGCTGCGATGTATACCATTCGCACCATTCCTGGAGTGATTAGACCTTGCATTACTACGGCACTTCCAGTATTAAATGGGGGCATGAGCATACTGCTCGATGTAGGCATCAACTCTGATTGCAAAGCAGATGTGCTTTATCAATTTGGTGTTTTGGGAAGTATTCTTGCCGAGCAGATTTATAACATTGAAAACCCTAAAGTGGGTTTGATCAACATTGGTGAAGAAGAAGAGAAAGGCAACATGCTCACTCAAGCTGCGCATCAATTGATGAAAGATACCCAAGAGTTTAATTTCATTGGAAACATAGAAGGAAGAGATTTATTCAATGGGAAAGCCGATGTTGTTGTGTGCGATGGATTCACTGGAAACGTGATCCTAAAACAAGCTGAAGCTTTGTACACGTTGATTCGAAAAAGAGGCATCAAAGACGAATACTTCGAACGTTTCAATTATGAAATTTATGGAGGCACACCTGTGCTTGGTGTCAATGGAAATGTTATCATTGGACACGGTATTTCGAATTCGAATGCTGTGAAAAATATGATTAAGCTTTCTGTAGATACTGCCGAAGCTAAGTTGGCAGAGCGTATCAGAAAAGTGTTTAAGTAGAAACCTATGACAAAAATTAACGCTGCTATCACTGCGGTCGCATCGTATGTTCCTGATTACATCCTATCCAACAAGGAACTTGAAAAATTGGTAGACACCAATGACGAATGGATCACCAGTCGCACAGGCATTAAAGAAAGAAGAATTCTTAAGGGCGAAGATCAAGGTGTAACTGAAATGGCCAAAGTGGCTGTAGAGCGACTTCTAGAAAAAAGAGGAATTGGCCCAGAAGAGATTGATTTGGTTATTTTTTGCACCGTTACTCCAGATAAAGTTTTCCCGGCATCGGCCAACATTGTGAGCAGAAAGGCGGGTATGAATAACGCTTTCGGATTCGATTTAAATGCAGCGTGCTCTGGTTTCATTTACGGACTTACAACAGGTTCGAAATTCGTTGAAAGCGGAACTCACAAAAAGGTCGTTGTTATAGGTGCCGATAAAATGTCTTCCATTATTGATTACACCGACCGAGCTACATGCATCATTTTTGGAGATGGTGCAGGCGCAGTTTTATTGGAAGCCGATGAAAGCGGCAACGGAATTATAGATGCCATTCTTAAAAGTGATGGTGCAGGAGAAGAATTCTTACATCAAAAAGCCGGAGGTTCCGAACGCCCAGCTACAGAAGGCACTGTAGAGCGCAGAGAGCATTTCGTCTACCAAGAAGGCAAGACGGTATTCAAGTTTGCAGTTTCTAACATGGCGGATGTGAGCTATGAAATTATGAAACGCAATAATTTAACTTCCGATGACATCGCGTGGCTTGTTCCTCATCAGGCAAATCTTAGGATTATTGATGCCACGGCAAATAGAATGGGCGTTGGAAAAGAAAAAGTAATGATCAATATAGATCGTTATGGAAACACCACTAATGGCACTATCCCATTATGTCTGGCCGATTGGGAAAACCAACTCCACAAAGGAGATAACATTATACTTTCAGCATTTGGAGGAGGCTTCACTTGGGGTTCTGTTTACCTCAAATGGGCATATGATCCTTCTTAAGCTTGCCGATCACGCATATTAAATTACTTTAGTATCCCCTTAAAAATAAACCCATATGGATATTAGTCAAATACAATCGTTAATCAAGTTCGTATCTAAATCAGGTGTGAACGAAGTAGAACTTGAGACAAAGGATTTCAAGATCAATATCAAAACAAATAAAGCCGGTGATTCTACCACTCAGATGGTAGCTATGCCACAGCAAAATTTTGTGCCACAACAGCAAGCGGCTCCAGCTCCAGCAGCAGCTCCAGCTCCATCAGCGAGTGATTCAAACCAAGGTGGCAACACGAAAAAAGATGACGACAAGTATATCACCATCAAGTCGCCAATGATCGGAACATTCTACCGTTCTGCAAACCCTGAATCGGATGCTTTTGTGAGCGTAGGTGATGATATCAGCAAAGGAAAGGTTATCTGCATCATTGAAGCGATGAAGCTTTTCAATGAAATTGAAGCGGAAGTTTCTGGTAAAATCGTTAAGGTGCTTGTAGATGACGCCACGCCAGTTGAGTATGATCAACCTCTATTCTTGGTAGACCCATCATAGGTTCAACTGAGAAGTCACAAAAACATTAAAGCATATGTTCAACAAAATATTAATCGCAAATCGCGGTGAGATTGCATTGCGTATTATTCGCACTTGCCGAGAGATGGGAATTAAAACCGTAGCTGTGTATTCAAAGGCAGATGCGGACAGCTTGCACGTTCGCTTTGCTGACGAAGCAGTATGTATTGGCCCCGCATCGAGCAGTGAATCTTACTTGAGAATCCCCAACATCATAGCAGCCGCAGAAATAACTAATTCAGACGCCATTCACCCTGGTTATGGATTCCTTTCTGAGAACGCTAAATTCTCTAAAATATGTCAAGAAAATGGCATCAAGTTTATTGGTGCACTTCCTGAGCAAATCGAGGGAATGGGTGATAAATCAAGCGCTAAAAAAACAATGAAAGATGCTGGTGTTCCGACTATACCAGGATCGGAAGGCTTGTTGAAATCACTCGATGATGCTCTTAAAGTAGCGAAGCAAATCGGTTACCCGGTGATCATGAAGGCCACTGCAGGAGGTGGTGGAAAAGGTATGCGTATGTGTACCAATGAGGAAGAAGTTAAAACCGCGTGGAGTTCTGCCAGAAAAGAGGCGCTTGCAGCTTTTGGTAATGACGGAATGTACATGGAAAAGTTCATCGTTGAGCCAAGACACATCGAAATTCAGATCGCTGGCGACCAACAAGGAAGGGTTTGTCATCTTTCGGAACGAGATTGCTCCGTTCAAAGAAGACACCAGAAACTGGTAGAAGAAACTCCATCTCCATTCATGACGAAAGAACTTCGTAAAAAAATGGGAGATGCAGCCATTAAAGCTGGAAAAGCCGTTCGCTATGAAGGGGTGGGTACAGTAGAATTTTTGGTGGATAAAGACCGCAATTTTTACTTCATGGAAATGAATACTCGCATTCAAGTAGAGCATACCATCACCGAGGAAGTAATCAATTATGATCTCATCAAGGAACAGATCAAAATTGCTGCGGGTATTCCAATTAGTGGCAAGAATTATGAGCCTG
>Ga0255783_10004396_pt1 | contig 12959 bp, 13 predicted proteins | sample 011ome_22_FD_179981 | JGI IMG/M metagenome (GOLD analysis project Ga0255783, IMG submission 179981) | Coastal salt marsh microbial communities from the Groves Creek Marsh, Skidaway Island, Georgia - 011507BT metaG (version 2) | ecosystem: Environmental > Aquatic > Marine > Intertidal zone >... | reverse complement strand
AGAATCTTTAATTACCGAAGGTGGTGCATATGGACACATGAATCACCCATTTGATACTGAAATCAATTTAACATTCGGACAACTTAAAGATATCGTAAATCGTGCATTAGAAGGAAACTTAGAATTCACACGAGAAAAAACAGATGGTCAAGCATTAGCAGTATCATGGGTTAATGGTAGATTAGTTGCTGCAAGAAACAAAGGACATCTTAAAAATCGTGGTGAAAATGCATTAGATATAAATGGTGTTGCTGATAAGTTTAAAGGTAGGGGTGAATTAGAAAAAGCATATAACTTTGCAATGAAGGATATGTCTGATTCAATAAAATCTTTATCAGAAAAACAAAGAGAAAAGATTTTCAAAGGTGGTGCATGTTTTATGAACCTTGAAGTAATTTACCCTACATCAGTTAACGTAATTCCTTACGGTCAACCTCTATTAGTATTCCATGGAACGATGGAATATGATGAAAGTGGTGTTGCAATTGGTGAAAATGCTGATGCTGGAAGAATTCTGGCAGGTATGATTAAACAAATCAACAAAGATGTACAAGATAATTACACAATTCAAGGTCCTCCTGTAATTTCTTTACCAAAATCACAACAATTATCCTCTAAAAAAGGAAAATATACATCTCAAATCTCAAAATTACAAAAAGAATTCGGTTTAAAGGATACTGATGGGGTTGCTGAGTATCATCAAGCATGGTGGATACAATGGATTAGTAAAAATTCACCATCTACACTCGATAATAAAACTCTAATGGGGTTAGTTAAGAGATGGGCATTCCTTGATAAAGGATTTAGAATCGATAAAAAGAATATTTCAGATGAAAAAACTCTATCTTGGGCTAAGAAAATAGATTCACAAGACCAAAAGAACATTGCTAAGAACAATATGATGAAATTTGAGAATATTTTCTTAGGTGTTGGTGCAGATGTGTTAGAATTTACATCATCAGTACTAACTGTAAACCCAGATGAAGCAGTTCGAGCAATAAAAAAGAGAATTGACCAAACAATTAAAGATGTTCAGAAATCAGGTGACCCTAAAAAGATTGAAAAATTAAAATTAGAGTTAAAACGATTACAATCTATTGGTGGTCCTTCTAAAATTGTACCAAATGAGGGAATTGTTTTCCAATATAAAGGAAACACTTTCAAATTGACTGGTGCATTTGCTTCCGTAAACCAATTACTCGGAATATTCTTCTAAATTTTCGGTTTCTTTATTTTTATATATTTATATATCAAGGTATAACCTAATATGTAACAATGAGTAAAGAATTCAAAAAGAAATACATGCACCCAACTCGTAGAAAGTTGATGGAGATGGTGCAAACTGGTGAGTATGATAAAAATACCACCATTGGGTACACCAAAGCAGAGGAAACACGAAATGTTGGTGATGTTTGGGAAGATGAACACCACAGATACGAGAAAAAAGAAGGATATATCCTAAAAACAGGTAAAAACTCGGATGCACTACAAGAAATCCGTGAATATATCCAAGAAAAATCCAATTGTAAGAATCCAGAATGTAAAACAATCAAAAAATCATCTAAAGATAGAAAATTGATTGAAAAAAATGGATATTGTCTGAATTGTACTGTTGATAATGAACATGTAATCAGAACTAAGGGATTTTGGAAAGAATATGAGAACTATAAAGTATGGACTAAGATGTTAATCTTTGGTACTGCTAAGATAGAGGAGTATAAACAATCACTTTCACAAGTAAAACCATTTTATGAGTATGTAAACGAAGATGGTTCAACTGAAAAATGGGAATTACCTACAACCGTAGAAGAAGCCAAGGCTGAAATCCAAGAATTGATTGATTATGGTACAAAGGAACTTGAAGAAGTTAAAGAAAAAAGACTTCAAGTATTGGAAATTTTACGAAAAAACAATTTAGAACATTATTTATAGTAATGGGAACAGCAAAGTACACAAACATGTTAATCATCATCTGTATGGTTTTTCTAGCATTTACAATTTTTAATGTTAGAGGATTAAAGACAGATATTGAGGGATTTAATCAAAAGATTGAGAACATCGGTAAAGAAATAGATTCTATACAAACCATGAATACTGAATTGGATGCAATGATTTCATCTTTACATTCAGAATTGGAATTGATTGATGGTGATATAGATAGAGTACAAAATAACATTTATTCAATAAGGAGAAATACAGATGAAAAAACTAATTCTGTTGATAAGCTTACTATTAGTGAGCTTCAAGAGTTTTTCACAAAACGATACGATAGTATCTTTGAAGCAACCTATCGCAAAACTGGTAATTAAAGATTTAATTAGTGGTGATGGTGCCAGGGAAGAGCTTAAAAAGACCATGGAACTTTTATTATTAGAACAAAAAAAAATTGTTTTAAAAGATTCTGTAATTACTAAATTAGATATTAAAGTATTAAACTTAGAAAGTATCATTTTAAAAAAAGATGAGCAATTTAATTTAGAAGCTACCAAATCTTTACAATTGGAAAAAGAACTCAAAGGTCAACGAAGAAAAACTTTCTTGTATAAAGTTGGAACTTATATTGGAGCAGGAGCATTACTCGTTTTATTAGGTGGTAAATAATGGCTAAACAATCATTAAAAGAAATAATCAAGTTAGAGTATCAGAAGTGTGCATCGGACCCGATATACTTCATGAAGAAGTATTGTATGATACAACACCCTGTTCGTGGTAAGATACCTTTTCACTTATTTCCATTCCAAGAATCTACTCTAACACAATTTCACGAAAGTAGATATAACATTATCTTAAAATCACGTCAAACTGGTATCTCAACCTTAACTGCAGGATTTTCATTATGGAAGATGTTATTCAATCAAGATTTTAATGTTCTTGTAATTGCAACCAAACAAGAGGTTGCTAAGAACCTTGTAACAAAGGTTCGAGTAATGAATCAGTATTTACCCTCTTGGTTAAAACAAGAAACAGTAGAAGATAATAAACTATCTTTGAGATACTCCAATGGTTCACAAATTAAAGCAACATCTGCTGCAGGTGATGCAGGTCGTTCCGAAGCACTATCCTTATTGGTATTTGATGAGGCTGCATTCATCGATAAGATTGAAGAAATTTGGGTATCCGCACAATCTACTTTATCAACGGGTGGTAATGCAATTATCTTATCAACTCCAAATGGGGTGGGTAACTTCTTTCACAAAACTTGGGTAGGTGCAGAAGAAGGAACAAACACATTTAATACAATTAGATTACATTGGTCAGTTCACCCTGAACGAGACCAAACATGGAGAGATGAACAAGAAGTTTTATTAGGACCAAAAGGTGCAGCACAAGAATGTGATTGTGATTTCGTAAGTTCGGGTGATACTGTTATCGACCCACAACTTCTAATGTTCTACAAAGAAACTTATTGTCAAGAACCAATTGAAAAGACTGGATTTGATGGAAACCTATGGAAATGGGAATATCCAAATTATCAGAAATCTTATATGGTCATTGCCGATGTTGCTCGTGGTGATTCTGCCGATTTCTCTGCATGTCATGTAATCGATATAGAATCCTCTACACAAGTTGCTGAGTATAAAGGTAAGTTAGATACCAAAGATTTTGGAAACTTCCTTGTATCTCTTTCTACTGATTATAATCAAGCATTATTGGTAATTGAAAACGCAAATATTGGTTGGGCAGTAATCCAACAAGTAATCGATAGAGGTTATCAAAACTTATTCTACATGAGTAAGGATTTAAAATATGTAGATGTGGAAAATCAACTACATAACAAATACAGAGCAGAAGAAAGAAATATGGTTGCGGGATTCTCAACTACTTCTAAGACAAGACCTTTAATCATTTCAAAGATGGAACAATACATCAGAGAAAAAGATGTAACCATTCGTTCTACGAGAACCATAGATGAGTTATTTACTTTTATATGGAATGGTAACCGTGCAGAAGCAATGAGAGGTTACAATGATGATTTAGTTATGTCCTTATCCATTGGATTATGGGTTCGTGATACTGCACTTAGATTAAGACAAGAAGGAATCGATTTAACTCGACAGGCAATTGGAGGTATCGGACAATCCACTTTAGATATGGGTGGAATGGGATTCGGTGGTAATACTGTTAATGATTCCAATCCTTGGGAAATGGATATGGGTAACGGTCATCGAGAGGATTTAACTTGGTTAATTAAATAATTATATATTTATATGGTAGATAGGAGAGAGAAATTATGATAAAATTATCTAATTTATTAGAAAATACTTCATATTGTGAAGAATACGATGTAGAATCTCATGATGATATCAGAGAGTTTGTAGAATTCATGAAAGAATATAAGTCTGATGTCAACGAAGCAGAATACCAAGGTAGAGAGGTAAAACTTGGTAAACCTATGCAAGGCGATGTTAAGAAATTTAAAGTATATGTCAAAAACCCCCAAGGAAACGTAGTAAAAGTAAACTTTGGACACAAAGGTAAGGGTGGTGAAAAAACAATGTCAATCAAAAAGAATAATCCTGAGAGGAGAAAGGCATTTAGAGCAAGACATAATTGTGATAACCCTGGTCCAAGACATAAGGCAAGATATTGGTCTTGTCGTAAATGGTAATTAAGGTTATAAATTAAAAAGAAAACAAAATGGCAGATACTTCATTTTTTGGGAGATTAACGAAACTCTTTCGTTCACAAGCAATCGTTACGGTTGATAAGGATGGGAAGCGTAAAGTTTTTGATTCTGATGAAAGACAACAAACAAACTTATCATCCCTAAGAGATAGATACACCAAAATTCAGAAATCTTTTTATGAACAAGCTGGTGGTGCCCAATCAATGGCATACCAACAAGTTCGTAGAGAAGTTTTCCGTGATTTTGATGCAATGGATAATGACCCTATCCTTTCTTCTGCATTAGATATCTATGCTGATGAATCTACTTTAAAAAATGAGTTCGGTGATACTTTAATGGTTCACTCGGATAATCAAAAAGTACAAGATGTACTTAACAACTTATTTTACGATGTCCTTAACATTGAATTCAATTTATGGCCATGGGTAAGAAACATGTGTAAATATGGAGATTTCTTTTTAGGTTTAGAAGTTGCCGAAGGTAAGGGTGTAGTTAACGTTACACCTCATTCAGTTTATAATACTGAACGTTTAGAAAGAACCGACCCATCAAATCCAAATTCAGTAAAGTTTAAAATTACTGAGGACCCGAATGGAAAACAAGAATACGAAAACTTTGAGATTGCTCACTTCAGATTATTAGCAGATACTAACTGGTTACCATATGGTAAATCAATGTTAGAAAATGGTAGAAGATTGTGGAAACAATTATCTTTAATGGAAGATGCAATGTTAATCCATAGAATTATGAGAGCACCTGAAAAGAGAGTTTTCAAAATTGATATCGGTAACATTCCTCCAACCGAAGTTGATAACTACATGCAGAGAATTATCAATAAGATGAAGAAAGTTCCTTTCATTGATAAACAAACTGGTGATTACAACTTAAAGTATAACATGCAGAACCTAACAGAAGATTTCTATCTTCCTGTTCGTGGTGGTGATAGTGGTACATCTATTGATAACCTTGCAGGTTTAGAGGCACCTTCAATTGATGATATCGATTACTTAAAGAATAAAATGTTTGCAGCATTGAAAATTCCTCGTGCTTATTTAGGATACGAAGAAAACGTAAATGGTAAAGCTACTCTTGCTGCAGAAGATGTAAGATTCGCAAGAACTATCGAAAGAATACAAAGAACAGTAATTTCAGAATTATCTAAAATTGCAATCGTTCATTTATACGCACAAGGTATCCAAGATTCAGAAATGACTAATTTCGAATTACAATTGGTAAACCCATCTACAATTTACGAACAAGAAAAAGTAAACTTGTGGAGTGAGAAAATCAGATTGGCTCAAGATATCCAAGGTCTTAATATGTTATCTAAGGATTGGGTATATGAAAACATCTTTAAACTTTCTAATGGAGAACAAGATGTTCAGAGAGTTAAAATGTTAGATGATTTAAAAGATAGATTCCGTTTCCGTTCTATTGAAGATGAGGGTAATGACCCTGCAGTGGAAGATGAAGAACCAGAAGATATTGAAGAATCATTGGAGAATCTCAAAAACGAACTCAAAGATAAGGGTGGTAGACCGAGAGAGGGTGGAACCTATGGAAAGGATAAACATCCATATGGTAGAGACCCACTTGGTGATGATGAGAGAACTTCAAAAAGAACTCGAACTTCCGAAGATAAAGCAATGAAAGTTATCAATGGAATCGCAGCAAAACGAAAGTATTTACACGAAATGAAGGATATGCTGGATGAATCCAATATCCTTGAAGATACAGAAAAATAGTTAAACTTTTATAGATTTATATTTATATTAGGGAAAAATTATTATATTATAATTGGAAATATAACAAAATGAAAAAAATTAAACATTCAAAATTTAAGAATACAGGTTTTCTTTTTGAATTACTTACTCGCCAAATAACTCTCGAGGTGTTAAATGGTAGTGAGGAAAAAGCAAAAGAAATCATACGTGAATTCTACGGAAAAGGAACAGAAATGTCCAAAGAATTACGTTTATTTAATCTGTTAATAAACGAGAAGTATAATACAGAATCTAAAGCTGAGAAATTCATTGAAGCAATTTTAGAAGCTCATGCTAAGTTAGATTATACCAAATTACAACGAGAAAAATACAATCTTGTTAAAAGTATTAAGGAAAATTTCGAAATCGATAATTTCCTATCATCCCCTGTTACCAATTATAAAATCCTAGCTTCTGTTCATAAATTGTTCGAAGCAAAAGCAAATGATGTCCTTGATGTTAAAGATGTATTTAACTCTAAACTTACCTTAGTTGAACATATTTCCAATTCCCAAACTTCAGTTAAACAAAAGGAAGATAAGTTAGTAGAAGAATACAAAAAACAAGAAAAGGATTTAAGGTTACTTACATTTAAAATTCTAACTGAATCGTTTAACAAAAAATATACCAGTCTCAATGATGTACAGAAATCATTATTGAGAGAGTATATTAACAATGTTACCAACACTTCTAAATTCGGTGAATATTTTGAAAAAGAACTTGTAAAGACCATTACTGAATTACATACGTTGTATAAAGGAATGAGTGATAAAATTACCAAAATTAAATTGAGAGAAACGATTAACGTTCTTAAAAAACAAAAACTTGGTAAGAAAATCACAGATGAACAAGTTTCATCATTGATGTTATCTTATGAACTTATTAAGGAGATAAAAAATATCAATGGAATCAAATCTTAAACAATATATAGACGAACTTATTAGTGAAATCCAAAATGAATTGGATGAAGCAACTGCAACAGGTAATGTTGCTGGGTATAATACTCCCAATGCTTTTTCTGATAAAGGTGCATCTGATAAAAACCGAAAAAAGAAAATGGCCAAAAGAATTGGTTATACTTTAGCTGGTAAAATTGATGAATCTTTCATGTCTGATTTAGACATTATCAAAAAAGGTTCTAAAGATATAACTGATTTTATTAAAAAAGTTTTATCAAACAAAGATTACAAAGAAGTTAGAACTGATAAAGAATTTCACAAATACTTAAAATCATTCTACAATGAATCGGTTGTGAGTGAATCATATAAAGGAACGATATCAGACTTTAAAACTGATATTTCTCTTGCTTTAGACAATGTTGGTATTTCTCCAAAAGCAATCAAAAAGATTTCTAAAAAAGGAAAAGGATTTGAACTTCGCATGTCATCTTATATGAAAGATAAGAATACTTGGGAGAAACTTGGTAAAGAAATGGGTGCTAAATTAGTAGACTTTCAACCAGGTTCAATCAACATTGGTTTATATGAATCAGTAAACGAAGAAAAATTAAAACCAAAAAAACTAACTCAGCTTAAAAAGGGTGAAAAGTTTGTTTTTAATAATACTCCATATGAATTTGTAGAACTATATACAGATATAAATAATGCTGCTAAAGTAAAAACACAAGATGGTAAAACTTCCGTTGTTTCATTTGGTGGTGGTATGGTAAATAAAAATACCAAAGGTGGATTTGGAGATTACCTTAAACAAGGTGGTAGAGTTTGGGATAATGTGAATCCAACTGATTCTCCATCAATAACTGAAAATGCAGATTACAAATATCTTACTCAAACAATTTTAGATGCCAAACCAAAATATAATGTTTATTACAATTCTGGACACAATAAAGTTAATATTGGTGGAGTTGGATATGATGGTGGTGATTTGGTAAAAAACTTTAACCAAAAACCAGGTTCATCTTCTAAAATTAAAAATAACTTTTATCACGCAGACCAAGACCCACATAAAACCAAAAAAGAAGTTGAGAAACTTTCTAATGGAAAAATTAAAGTGGATATCCAAAAAGGATATGGTGGTAAACCAATGGCTGTTTATATAATGAAAGAATCAGTAAACGAAGAATCATATAAAGTTGCAGGTAGACCAGTTACCTTAATTAAAGGTAAGAAAATGGATGGAACTGATTGGAAAGTAAAATTCCAAAATGGTAAAGAAACTTCATTATCAGATGTACTTTCTTTGATTAAACCATTTCCAAAAAATATTAAAGAATCGGCAATCGGTGAAGTAATAGACAAAGATGATTTAAAAACTGCTAAGGACCGATTAAAATACCCACATACAATAGAAGATATTGAATATAGGACAACTAGACGAGGTGATAAGTTTGTTAAGATAATTTACAAGAAAAAATATGTACCTGGTAAAATGATGGATACTGGTCCACATTTCGTTTCTGTATTTTATACTGATGAAAAAGATTTACAAAATATTGGTAAAGCTTTGAAACTAAAACTAAAAGAATCAGTAAACGAAAATTTAATTACTGAAAGACAATTAAAAGGTTTAGAAGGAATTGATAATAAAACACCTTTAACTAAAATCTCAGATGCTCAAAAACTAAAAATAATACAAGGAACTGGAAATAATATCTCATTTAAAGTTCCAAAAGGATTTGATAGAAATTTTTGGCAAGTATTTTCAAAAGGAAAAATAAAAAAGAAAAAAAGTCTTTCTGGAGATATAGTTTATTTTTTACCTGGTAAAATTATAAACTCTCCTAATTTTAAATCTGAAAAAGATTTGATAAATGGAGTTGACTGGGTTGCAGTTGAACAAACTCGTAGATTTAATGAATCAGTAGTAAACGAAGGAGTTCTCGACATATTCAAAAACGAATTCAAGATAGCTCTAAATTTTATCAAAAAAACTTTTGGGGGTAGTGGAGTTAAGATATCTGTAAAACACATTAGGCCTGATATAAAATATACAGATAAATATATTGAAGTTCTTGGTCCAAATGGTAACTCAATTAGAATTCAAGTAAGTGCTTATCAAACAGGTTGGTCTGAAAAGGTACCTGCTTCTTCAGCTCTGTTTCCAGACTTTACAGATAAGAAATATGGTGGCTCATGGAGCGTTAAGGCATATAAAAAAGATAGTAGAGATGAGATGGATACTACCAAGATTAGTTCCAAAACAAACCAGGAATATAGTGTCAGTATAAAGAGTAACCGAGATGCTAAAAAATGGGTATTGGGTCAGTTAACAAAGTACATATCAAGTCACAAAGATATTTTAAAAAAATTCATAACTGAACCAATAAGTGAATCGGTAAACGAAGCTAAAATAAAAAGACCTGTAAATCGTTGGTTAGAATTAAAAAACGATGAAACCATGCACCCACACAAAAAGATGGCACATGGATTAAAAGAATTAAAATACCAATTAGCAGAAACAGAAAAGTTTTTTAAATGGTATAATAAGATTAAAAACATCAACGAGTTAGAATCTTCTAATTATTGGAAAAGAACACAAAACCATATTTATAAGATAAAGGAAAGACTCGTTAATATAGCACGAACCATCCAGGAGATAGAGAAATAATGAAAATTACAAGAGAAAACTTAAAAAATATCGTTAGAGAAGCTATGGTAGAAGAATCAGCTTACCAAGAGTTCTTTAAAAAGGCTTTAGAAAAGACTGGAAAATCTATTCCTCAAATGTCTGATGAAGAAAAGAAAGCATTCTTTAACAAGATTGATTCTGCATGGAAAGGTAAAGGAGAGAAGAAAGAATCTGTTGAGGAGATTGAAGAAGAAGCAGTAGTTGTTTCAAAAAGAACTCCGAGTGGAAACATCGTATCTAAATTGAAAGAAGAATCAATCAACGAAGGAAAGAAAAGATTTTACCAACGAGATGGTATTGGTAAAGCAAAATACACAATATCGTATCACGATGGAAAATCAAAACACAAAGATGGTAGTGATTTCTATGGTATCCAAATTTTTAAAAATAAAAAAGAGTTGGAGGAGTTTAGAAGTGAACTTTTGAAAAAAGGATATAGAGAAGATAGTGGAATGAAAAAAGAATCAGTAAACGAATCAATCAACGAATTGGCAAACGCAGAAACAGTAGATGCATTAACTGCAATCATTGGAGCTGGTGGAGTTGTTGGTGGTGCACTTGCATTGGATAAACTAATGACTGCATTGGAACGAGGAAAGATGGGTAGTAAAGGTAAAACTGTTGCTAAAGCTCTAAGAGGGTTAGGTAAAACTTTTGCTGGTGCTGGTATGAAAGGTGAATCAACAAACGAAGAATTAACTGATGCTCAGAAAAAGTTACCACCTGCACTTCAAAAGGCAATAGAAAAGAAAGATGGTAAAGAAGAATCAGTAAATGAATCTTCAATGGAGATAAAAAAATTGGAAGATGCAATTAAGATGTTCCAAGATAAAATCAAAAAGCAAGGTAGAATTACCAATGCAAGAGATGAAGAACACTTATCGGCTTTGATTAAGGTATATAAGCAAATGGGTGGTACGAAAATCAAAGAATCAACAAACGAAAGAATGGGTTCCGATAAAGGAGCAGTTGGTAATGCTAACTTCAACAATCGTTTGAAAGCAATGAGAGATGATAAAAACTCAGTAGTTGTATATATAGACACGAATAAAGGTAAGAAATTACTTAAAGTATTTAAAACACAACAAACTGCTCAACAATTCAAGAAGAAAAACATGGATAAATTGTTAAACACTAAAGATGTTGAATCAGTTGGTACCATGCCGAAGAAAGAGTGGGATGCTAAAGAAGCTAAATACGCAATTGAATCAGTAAACGAAGCAAAAACATATACACCTAAACAAGTTAAACAAGCTTTAGAAAAAATGGTAAAACAACTAAAGGTTAAGTGGAAACAAAAAGGTGGATACGAAAACTTTGGTCAAAAAGAACTACGTAAATTTAAAGATACGTTTAATTATAATCCATATGGTTCATCCGATGAAAGAGAGATTTCTGATTTGATTGATTCTTTTGAAGATTGGGCAATGGATTATTCAGGATAAACCTATATAATAGGAAAAATAAAATAAGATGACTAAATCAAGATTGTTAGAAATCATAAACGAAGAAATCACCAACGTTAAGTGGGGGATTATCAACGAAGAAATTACGAGTGAGGACGAAAAGAAAATTCGTGATATCATTCGTACTGAAGTTTCAGCAATATTTTTTGATTTATTTAAGAAAAGAAAAACTTGGGGAGCATAATGAGTAACTTATTAATAGAAACCAGATTATTTGAAGGCAAGGTAAACGAGGACGAGGGTGGAAGAACTATCGTTAAGGGTATCTTACAGAGAGCTGGTGCAGAAAATCAGAATGGTAGAATATATCCAATGGAGATTCTACAAAGAGAAGCTAAGAAATACGAAACTCTTATAAAAGAAAGACGTGCTCTTGGTGAATTAGACCATCCAGATTCATCAGTAATCAACCTAAAGAACGTATCTCACAATGTAAGAGAGATTCATTGGGATGGTGATGATTTAGTTGGTACAGTAGAGATACTACCTACACCAAGTGGAAACATCCTTAAAGAACTTCTAAGAGCAGGTATCCTATTAGGTATATCATCAAGAGGTATGGGTTCAGTAACTCCAATGAGAGGTGCTGATACTGGAAAAGTTCAAGTAGGAGAAGATTTTGAGTTAATTGGTTGGGATTTTGTATCTAACCCATCAACTCATGGAGCATTTATGACACCAATGAACGAATCGGTGAACAAAGGAGTTCAAGGAGAAGTTTGTAACGAATGGTGTAAGGCTCAAGATTTAATGAGAGAAATTATAACAGAAATATCATAAATAGGAAATAGACATGGCAGAATTTAGTAAATTTGGACACCCTGGTAATTTAAAATCAGTAACATCTGTTTCTGGTGGAGCTACTTTACATTGTACAGGTTCAATGTATGGTGTAGGTGCAGTAATCAAAGTAGGTTCTTACAATGGAACCATTGAGTTATCTGATGGTGGTTCTGTTGCCGGTAATGCATTAACTGCAGGTGTAGTTTATAACTTATCAGTATCCAAAGTAAGTGGTGGTGATACTGGCTCTATCTATGTATTCAAAACTCAAAAAGTATCATAATATGGCATTTTCAATACAAGATTACTTAGCGAATAACAAAATATCTACTGGTACTATTACCCAAGAAGTGGGTGATACTCCATATAAAGGTGGACATAACGATATTCGTAAAACAAATTACGAAGTTAAGATTACCGAAGATGGTAAACTTGATTTATACACACACAAAACAGTTACAACAACTAAATAATATTACAAAGATGATAAAATTAGGTGGATTAGTATCATTACAACCAATCAACGAGGCGGAATACGTTCACGTTGGGTATGGTAAGTATAAAGAGAAGGGTAAAGAGAAAGACCCTAATGCACAAACATTTGAAAAAGATGATAATGATAAGTTTACACCTATCTCATCTGACAAGGCAGCGAAGGGAGGTGATTCCTCTGCCGGTAAAGACGTTCCTAAAGTGAACATCTTTGATAAACCGAAAGAAGAACCTAAATCA
>Ga0255783_10004391_pt1 | contig 12972 bp, 10 predicted proteins | sample 011ome_22_FD_179981 | JGI IMG/M metagenome (GOLD analysis project Ga0255783, IMG submission 179981) | Coastal salt marsh microbial communities from the Groves Creek Marsh, Skidaway Island, Georgia - 011507BT metaG (version 2) | ecosystem: Environmental > Aquatic > Marine > Intertidal zone >... | reverse complement strand
TATCGGCAATGATAATTCAACAGTGAGAATTAAACATGAGTGACTTAATATTTTATACCAACCCAATGTCACGTGGCCGCATTTTTGCCAAAGATACAGGATTGATAGCGCCAGTTACCGACACAGATCAAATGATTGATAATTAATGGAACCCTCGGCATTTTCTGCTAGAATTACGCTTTAATTAGGGTAGCTCGCGCTGCCCTTTTGCGTTTAACGAGCCAGATATCTGGATATCCAGAGACAAACAGGACAAATGAAACAGAGCACTCACATTATGCCGACCTATAACAGATATCCCGTCGCATTCGATCATGGCGAGGGTGTTTGGCTATATGATACTGATGGCAATAAATACCTGGATGCCATCAGCGGCATCGCTGTATGCCCGCTCGGCCATAAACACCCGGCATTCACTCAGGCATTAATAGCGCAAAGCCAGAAACTTATACATACCTCTAATCTGTATGCTATTCCCTTGCAGGAAGAACTCGCCGACAGGCTTTGCCAGGACTCAGGCATGCAGCAGGTATTTTTTGCCAATTCAGGCACAGAAGCGAACGAAGCTGCGATAAAAACTGCCAGGCTATATGGGCATAACAAGGGCATAAAGCTACCGCAGATTATTGTGATGGAAGGCGCTTTTCATGGCAGAAGCATGGGCTCTTTAAGTGCCACGTATAACTCTAAACATCAGGAGGGCTTTGCTCCTTTACTTGAAGGCTTTGTCAGAGTTCCTCTGAATGATGTTGCTGCTGTAGAAAAATGTCTCAGCGAAAATCCAGACATTGTTGCCATCATGCTCGAACCCATTCAGGGTGAAAGCGGAATCAACCCCTGTGCTGCAAGCTATCTCGAATCCTTGCAGGCGCTATGTGAGCAACATGATCTGTTGCTGATATTGGACGAAGTCCAAACCGGCAACGGCAGAACCGGCAAATATTTCAGCTTCCAGCATAGCGCCGTACAACCGGACATTCTGACCACTGCCAAGGGCATGGGTAACGGCTTTCCCATGGGCGCCTGTCTGGTTGGTGGTAGGGCTGTCAATGTCATGCAGGCTGGCCATCATGGCAGTACTTTTGGTGGCAGTCCATTAGCCAGCGCTGCAGGCCTGGCTGTCAATCAGGCTATCCACGATGAAAAACTGATGCAGAATGCGCAACATCAGGGACAACTGATTCTTGAATCCCTGCAAAAAAACCTGGCAGGTATTCCGGCTATCAAAGAGGTCAGAGGTTTAGGCCTGATGTTGGGTATTGAATTTTCAATCCCCTGCAGTGAACTGGTTAATCTGGCCAGGGAAAAAGGGTTGTTGATTACCGTACAGATGGATAAGGTGGTACGTTTATTACCGCCATTGATTATCACCGATGCAGAATCTCAATTGCTTGTCGACACCCTTACCCAGGTGATCAGGGAGTTCTGTGATGAGCGTTAAACATTTCAGAAATCTGCTTGATCTGGAGTCGCAGGAATTAAGACAGATAATTTCCCGCGCCACTGAATTGAAAGCCATGCTGGCCGAAGGTGTGCCGCATGAATTTTTAAAAAACAAGTCATTGGCAATGATTTTCGAAAAGTCGTCAACCCGTACCCGCGTCTCATTTGAAGTCGGCATGACCCAGTTTGGTGGTTCAGCCATATTTCTTTCTCCAGCTGACTCACAGCTGGGCAGAGGTGAGCCTGTGCCTGATACTGCCCGGGTATTATCACGTATGGTGGATGCCATCATGGTCAGAACCTTTAAACAGGAAACGGTAGAAAGCTTGGCTGAACACGCTTCTGTACCGGTGATCAATGGGCTTTCTGATTCCTTTCATCCCTGTCAGTTACTGGCCGATTTACAAACCTATTTTGAACACCGTGGCGACATTCAGAGCAAAAAAGTGTGCTGGGTAGGAGACGGTAATAATATGTGTAACTCCTATATCAATGCTGCAAAACTATTGGATTTTGAGCTGGCTATAGCCTGCCCACCGGGTTATGGCCCCTTGCAAAGCCTGCTGGATGATAATAAAGACCGGGTGCAGCTTTTCCAGGATCCGCAACAAGCGGTGGCTGGAGCATCTCTGGTAAGTACTGATGTTTGGGCTTCAATGGGACAGGAAGCTGAACAACAAAAGCGCCTGCTTGATTTCGCGAACTTTGAAGTCACAACAGAATTGATGAGTTATGCCTCTAACGATGCAATCTTTCTGCACTGCCTGCCTGCTCATCGTGGCGAAGAAGTCAGTGCCGAGGTCATCGACTCTCCTGATTCCCTGGTTTGGGAGCAAGCTGAAAACCGTTTACACGCACAAAAAGCGTTACTGGAATTTCTGCTATGCTCATAGCCTGCCCACACGCCGAATAAACCTTGTGAGCCTTAGGTGAGTACACTACTCGACGTAAAACAAATTTCCTGTCGTTATGGCGATAAGGTCATCATCCCGCAACTTAGCTTCGCTGTTAAGCAAGGGCAGATTGTGAGTCTGCTCGGCCCCAGTGGGTGTGGTAAAACTACCGCTTTACGGGCAATTGCCGGCTTTGAGCCTATCTATAGCGGTTCAATAGAGCTGGCCGGAAGAGTACTCAGTACACCAGACCAGACTCTGGCGCCTGAAACAAGAAAAGTCGGCATGGTCTTCCAGGATTACGCCCTCTTCCCTCACCTTACGATTAACGACAACATCGCTTTTGGCATTCAGGACAAAGAGAAAGCTGAACGTGTCAATAAAATTGACGAACTGCTGGATATGATAAAACTGAAAGATCATGCAGACTATTACCCGCATCAGCTGTCAGGCGGACAACAGCAGCGGGTCGCTCTGGCCCGGGCTCTGGCACCCAACCCATCAATATTGTTACTGGATGAACCCTTCTCAAACCTGGACACAGAATTGCGTCGCTCTTTAAGCCTGGAAGTACGCGATATCCTTAAACAAAACGATATTACCGCTATTCTGGTGACGCATGATCAATCAGAGGCTTTCACGGTAGCCGATGAAATTGGCATATTAAATGAAGGGCTTCTGCAGCAGTGGGGGCAACCAAAAACGCTGCGCCAGCAACCTGAAAATGAATTTGTCGCAAATTTCCTGGGCCTTAACGCCTCATAATAAAAACTACTAGACAGCTTTGTCTGCTTTGCATCCTTTATAACGCTAAACTGCCTATTTAAAGGGAAGTTCCTGCTTTGTCCCTGCTTTAGTAGCGCTAAATATTGCAGCTATTTACCCACAAATGCCTATTTTTTATCAACAGGCCTAACACAAGATGTAGTATTGGCCTTTTCACAAGTAAACTCGTGCTTTCAGCGATTTGAAAAAGCGCTAAGCTATAAATGACTACCCACAACTTATTCACATAAAATACACAACATTTTTACTTGCCAAGAAGAAAAAATCCCTGATATAGTGGGCCTCGTCTATGTAAGTCCACTATATCTTGTGATTTTAATGACTTAAGGCCCTTAGGCAGCATTAAATCGAAGTAAACCAAACAGTGAATACACATAGCCTTTTACAAAAACCAGATAGAGAATCCTGAAATTGATTCTATGCTCTGGTGATAGTGACGCACACACTGTATTCAAACACTATATATAGTGTTATGTAATGTTAAGCGAAACAGCCTTCGTTACAGCAAAAAAGTGCATGAACTGCACTAACTGAAAGAATGTCGCCTAGCATTTAAATGCCCGGCAAGAATTTAGAAAAATAATAAACACAACGTCAAATTATGGAGTTTTATATCAATGCACACTGAGACAGCAAATGACTCATCAACCTCAGCCTCGGTTCCCGTCAACGACCAACAAGATTCCAACCTAGAAGCCACAGCGCCAGGTCAGCTGCGCGTTATCAAGCGTAATGGTTCAGTTGTCAGTTATGATGAAAGCAAAATTAACATTGCGATCACCAAAGCCTATCTGGCTGTAGAAGGAGGCAACGCCGCAGCATCGTCACGCGTTCATGAAACCGTTGGCAAACTGTCAAAAGAAATTTCCGACACTTTTCGTCGGCGCATGCCTTCCGGTGGCAGCATTCATATAGAGGAGATCCAAGACCAGGTAGAGCTGATGCTAATGCGTTCCGGTGAACATAAAGTTGCCCGCAGCTACGTTATTTATCGTGCAGAACATGCCAAACAACGCGCTCAACAGGAACCAGCCAGCCCGGCCGCACCCTCCAATATTATTGTCACAATGGATGATGGTTCGACTCAGCCGCTTGATACTGCCCGGCTACAGACCGTTATCAATGAAGCCTGTGAGGGCCTGGAAGACGTTACTGGTGAAGCCATTTACAATGAAACCCTGAAAAACCTTTATTCCGGTGTCAATATCAAGGATGTCCGCACATCGCTGGTTATGACAGCCCGCACCCTGGTTGAACAGGAGCCCAATTATTCCTATGTTGCTGCCCGCCTATTACTTGACAGCCTGCGCAGTGAAGCCTTGCGCTTTTTGAATATTACCGATGAAGCTACCCAGTCGGAAATGCATAACCGCTATGCCGCCGTCTTAAAACCCTATCTGGAAAAGGGTGTGGAGCTGGAACTGCTCTCCCCCGAACTGCTCAATTTTGATCTGGCTAGATTAGGAAACGCATTGCAGGCCGACCGTGACGAGCAGTTTACTTATCTCGGTTTACAGACTCTGTATGACCGTTACTTTATTCAAAGTGAAGGAACGCGCTTTGAATTACCGCAAATCTTCTTTATGCGCGTCGCCATGGGGTTGGCCATCAATGAAGAAGACCGCGAAGGTAAAGCCATTGAGTTTTATAATCTGATTTCCAGCTTCGATTATATGACTTCAACGCCGCAATTATTTAATGCCGGCACTTTACGTCCTCAACTTTCTTCGTGCTTCCTGACTACAGTGCCTGATGACCTGAGCGGTATTTATGGCGCTATTCATGATAATGCCATGCTTTCCAAATGGGCCGGTGGCCTGGGTAATGACTGGACACCGGTTCGTGCCCTGGGTGCTTACATCAAAGGCACCAACGGTAAATCACAAGGTGTGGTTCCTTTCCTGAAAGTGGTTAACGATACCGCTGTTGCCGTTAATCAGGGGGGCAAACGTAAAGGTGCCGTGTGTTCCTATCTGGAAACCTGGCACCTGGATATTGAAGAATTTCTGGAACTGCGCAAAAACACGGGTGATGACCGACGTCGTGCTCATGACATGAACAGTGCTAACTGGATTCCCGACTTGTTTATGAAACGTGTTTTCGATGATGGCGACTGGACACTGTTTTCTCCAAATGAAGTCCCGGACTTGCATGACCTGTACGGCAAAGCCTTTGAAGAACGTTATGCGCATTACGAGCAGCTTGCTCGCGAAGGCAAGATGTATGTACACAAAACACTGAAAGCCAAAGATCTGTGGCGCAAAATGCTGTCCATGCTGTTTGAAACCGGACACCCTTGGATCACTTTTAAGGATGCCTGTAATGTGCGCTCCCCACAACAGCATGTCGGGACGGTACATTCATCCAATCTGTGTACTGAAATTACACTCAATACCAGCAAGGATGAGATCGCCGTTTGTAATCTTGGTTCAATTAATCTGGTTAATCACGTCACCGAACGTGGACTGGATCGTGCCAAGCTGAAAAATACAATCCACACGGCAGTTCGCATGCTGGATAACGTCATTGATATCAATTACTACTCAGTTCCGCAGGCAAAAACCTCCAACCTCAGACATCGCCCTGTCGGCATGGGCATCATGGGCTTTCAGGATGCCCTGTATATTCAGAAAATTCCTTACAGTTCAGAGAATGCTGTGAATTTTGCCGATAGCGCCATGGAAGTCATCAGCTATCATGCCATTGAAGCTTCTACCCTGCTTGCCGAAGAACGTGGTACTTATGAAACCTACGAAGGTTCCTTGTGGAGCCAGGGAGTATTACCTATCGACTCCCTTAAAAAACTGCAGGAAGAGCGCGGTGATCAATATATGGAAGTCGACATGACCAGCACCCTGGACTGGGATGGCCTGCGTCAGCAGGTACTGGCAAAAGGCATGCGTAACTCCAATGTTATGGCTATTGCACCAACCGCAACCATTGCCAACATAACAGGTGTTTCTCAGTCTATCGAGCCGACTTATCAGAACCTGTATGTGAAATCGAACCTGTCGGGCGAATTTACTGTGGTCAATCCTTACCTGGTCAGAGATCTGAAACAGGCTGGCCTCTGGGACAGCGTCATGATCAATGACCTGAAATATTATGAAGGCAGTGTACAAAAAATTGATCGTATTCCGGCTACCTTAAAAACACTGTATGCCACAGCTTTTGAAATTAATCCGCGCTGGCTGGTTGATTCTGCCAGCCGTCGCCAAAAATGGATTGATCAGGCACAGTCGCTGAATCTGTACATTGCTGAAGCAAATGGCAAAAAATTGGATGTTACCTACCGAATGGCTTGGTACCGCGGTTTGAAAACAACCTATTACCTGCGTGCCATGGCAGCTACCAGTACGGAAAAATCAACTATCAACAGCGGCACGTTAAACGCGGTGTCTTCAGGTTCCGAGACAAGTGGTCCGGTAGCAGCAGCTGAAGTACCAAAAGCCTGCTCAATTGATGACCCGGATTGCGAAGCCTGTCAGTAAAGGTTACTGAAAAGAACAATTGAAAATAACAGTTAAGAAATTTAAAGATCAAGAGGTCTAAAACAATGTTGAACTGGGATGAGTTTAATACCGAAGATAACACAGCATCTGCTGGTACCCTTGGTAATACGGCAGCAGAGCACTTTAATAAAACAGAGGACTCTGTTCCTGCTGAAAATACGCAGGCCCCTGCAGAAACCACAGAAGCTATAGCACAAAACTCCGATGTGACAGCCGACATTGAGGAAAGCCCAGAGGTACAGCCCTCTGCTGCCCAACTCAGCGCTATTGAACAGGCCAAAGCTGCTGTTGAAAAACTGGATATTGCAGCGGCAGAAGCAGAGCTGGCCGGTTCAGCCGAACGCGTTGCCGTTGATGACAAGCGTATGATCAACTGCCGCGCTGACTTGAACCAGTTAGTTCCTTTCAAATATGACTGGGCCTGGCAGAAATATCTGGATGGTTGTGCCAATCACTGGATGCCACAGGAAATCAACATGAATGCCGACGTCGCTCTCTGGAAACGCGAAGATGGTCTGACTGCTGATGAGCGCCTGATCGTGAAGCGCAACCTGGGCTTCTTTTCAACAGCAGACTCACTGGTTGCCAATAATCTGGTGCTGGCCATTTACCGATTAATTACCAATCCGGAATGTCGCCAATATATTTTACGCCAGGCCTTTGAAGAAGCTATTCATACCCACGCTTATCAATATTGCATTGAATCACTGGGCATGGATGAGGGTGAAATTTTCAATATGTATCATGAGGTTCCTTCTGTTGCTAAAAAAGCATCCTGGGGACTGAAATATACCAAAGAAATAAGTGATCCGACCTTCAATACCGGCACACCGGAAACCGACAAAGCCTTGTTAAAAAACCTGATTGCTTTTTATTGCTGTCTGGAAGGCATCTTTTTCTATTGCGGCTTTACCCAGATTCTTTCCATGGGGCGCCGCAACAAGATGACCGGCACATCTGAGCAATTCCAGTACATCCTGCGGGATGAGTCCATGCATCTTAACTTTGGCATCGACATGATCAACCAGATCAAGCTGGAAAATCCTCACTTGTGGGATGATGACATGAAAGACAAAGCCACTCAGATGATTCTTGAAGCGACTCAGCTGGAAATTGAATATGCCCGCGATACCATGCCTCGCGGCGTACTTGGTATGAACGCTGCCATGATGGAAGATTATCTTAAATTCATCGCCAACCGCCGTCTCAACCAGCTCGGCCTGAAAGAACAGTTTGCCGGTGCGCAGAATCCTTTTCCCTGGATGTCCGAAATTATGGATTTACGCAAAGAAAAGAATTTCTTTGAAACTAGAGTTATCGAGTATCAAACCGGAGGAGCGCTTTCATGGGATTAAAACTATTGCGCTTGCTATCTTGTCGTTAAAAATTATCTCAGGGCAGTCATTTACTACCGTGTAAACTCAGCCCTTCGATAATTTTTGCCTCAAGCTTGCTTCGCTCATGACGTTTTAATCTTCATAAAAGTTAAAAATATTTACGATGGCAAACTCTTTTTCAGGAGAAGGCGATGACTGATAAAAAAGAAGTGGAACAAAACGCTGAACAAACCCTGATTACACTGGATCAGTTGAGTCAGACGCTGGAAGTTATGACGCATGTGGTTGATCGTTTGAAGCAACACCTCACCAGACAGTTATCGCTTAATGCCGAGTTGTTTCAGGATGAAGAAAAGCTGCGCAAACAGGAAGCGGAAGAACGTGCTGAAGCCAGCAAGAAATTACAGGCCAAGAGTTTTGTTGTCGAAATTACACAGCAGGAACTGGAAGAAGGCTCTGATAACAAGACTGTTCACTAAGCCCCAAATCAAGCCTTGTAAATAGTTCTGGGTCTAAGTATGTTAGTCGCATCAGTAATACAGACGACATACAGGCTATTCATGAAACAGGTTTTTAACAGCGTATTTGGCGCTTTTTTCTTAATACTATCATTCACTCTCTCGCTGGCACTTCCAGTAACAGGCTATTCACAGCCCGAGTCTTCCGAGAATCAGGATATTGCTGCTTTACGCGAAAATCCTGATAACCCACTGGTCGAAATCCAGACTTCAATGGGCAGCATGATTCTGGAGCTTTTTCCCAGTGAAGCGCCTGAAACCGTCGCAAATTTTATTGGTCTGGCGGAGGGACAAAAACCCTTTGTTGACCCGGCAACCGGTGAAATGGTGACACGCCCTTTCTATGATGGCCTGATTTTTCACAGAGTCATTGATGGCTTCATGATTCAGGGTGGCAGCCCGACAGGGATTGGTAACGGGACACCGGGTTATTCTTTCAAAGATGAAATAAATGCACGCAGCCTGGGGCTTGACCGAATGCCCGCCATTGACGAGGAAGGCGTTCCACACCCCTTTTTAAGAATAGCTTCACAGACCCAATTTCAGGCTGTCATTCTCGAGCCACTTTTTGCGGAATTGAATATCACTTCACAGGAAGATCTTGAAAATAATATTGATACAGTAGAACAGAGAATTAACAGCATGACAGTGAAAGACGTCTATGAAAACCAGGGTTATGAATACAGCGAAAGGCTCACTTCCAGAATGCCGGTTAGAGGCGTAATTGCCATGGCTAATGCCGGCCCCAACAGCAATGGTTCACAATTTTTTATCAATCTGATTGATACTGAATGGCTGGCTGGCAAGCATACTGTGTTTGGCAGAGTCCGCCAGGGGATGGACGTGCTTGATGCCATTGGCGCGACACCTGTTGATGAGCAGGATCGCCCCATCGAGGATGTTCGTATCATCCAGATAAGAACACTGCCCTAACGTTTTCTAAATATAGTTTGGAATATTAAGATGAGTAAAAATCCGGGATCTCACAGTACCAATATAGTCTGGCACGAAAGCCAAGTCAGTCGGGAGTTCAGGCAACAGATATTCAACCAGCAAGGCTCTACCCTCTGGTTTACAGGTTTAAGTGGATCCGGTAAGAGTACGCTGGCCTTTACCCTTGAGCACAAGCTAGTCAGTGCCAAATTTAAAAGCTATGTGCTGGATGGGGACAATATACGCCATGGTTTAAATAACAATCTCGGATTCAGCGATGCTGATCGCGAAGAAAATATCCGGCGTGTCGGTGAGGTTTCAAAACTTTTTGCAGATGCCGGTTTAATAGTGCTTTCCAGTTTCATTTCACCCTTCAAAAAAGATCGCGAACTGGTAAGAAAAATTCACGAAGACGCAGGGTTAAACTTTATAGAAGTTTATATTGATACTCCGTTGGCAGTTTGTGAAAAACGTGATCCGAAACAGCTTTATGTCAAGGCAAGACGCGGTGAAATCCCAAATTTCACCGGCATCAGCTCCCCTTACGAAGTACCTGACAATGCTGAAATTATTATTCCTGTATCCAACAGCCCCGAACAAAGCGCTGAGCAGATTCTTGACTATCTAAAACAGCACAAACTGATCAAAGTGTAAACTTTTCACGCCGATATGGTGGCAGGGCTTCAAGGATCGCTGCACCATACCGCCGGTTTAATAGGCGTTCGTCCAAAATTGAAATTTTGCCAGTGTCTGTTTCACTCCGCAACAAACGGCCGCTGGCCTGTACCAGCTTCATTGCTGTCTCAGGGATAGCAATCTCAGTAAAAGGATTTAAGCCCTGATCCTTTAACCACTGCCCCAAGGTTACCTCTATCGGATCATCCGGTACCGTAAAAGGCAGTTTGGCGATAACGACATGTGTGCAGTACGCAGCTGGTAAATCTATGCCTTCACTCATACTGGCCAGACCAAAAATAATACTTCGCTCGCCTTTATCAATAGCTGCTTTGTGTAAAGCAATGAGCTGCTGTTTCGGATAATCATCCTGTGACAGGATTTCACTTCTGAAGTCAGCGCTTAACCCTGCCAGAACCTCAAGCATCTGTCGTCTGGAACTGAACAAAACCAGCGCGCCTTTATCCGTCGACAATAACTCCGGCAGGCAGGTGATTATAGATTGTGTATGTGCCAGGCTGTCACCACCATCAAAGCCTTTCTCCGGTATCGTTAAAGTCCCGGCTTCTGCAAAATTAAAGGGACTACCGATGCGACAAAAATGACTGCTTTCAGGCAACCCGCTACGCATAGTCAAATAATCAAAACTATTCAGCGCACTCAAGGTTGCCGATGTTAAAACGGCAGCAAAACATTCATTCCACAGTTTTTCTGTTAATGCTTCGGCAGCCAAAATCGGACTGCAGGACAAACTGATCTCCAATTGATCCTGACTGTGAGTAAAACCCAACCATCGGGCCTGCGGCAGTGCCTGCTCTGCATCAGGGTTTGCATAATTGAACCAAAGCATGAGACTGGCCTCACAACGTGTCTGCATACTGCCAAGCCCCGGATACCACGATTCGGCCAACGCTGAATCTATTTCTCCTCCCTGATTCTCCATACATTGACGAATCCTATTAAGAATTTTGTCCAGTATCTGGGAGAATTGTGAAAAACATAAATACAAAATCCCGCACATTTCACGCAGTTCCGGGTCAATGAATCCTTTGTCAAAAGTATGCTGGGTCTGCTTGCTGTCGGTTTGCGTTTGCTCAGAATAAATTTGTCCAAACAATAAAAAGGCTTCATTCAGTTTATGCCTTGCTTCCAATGCGGCTGCATCTGCTTTTTCAAATAGTGCTTTTAATTCAGAACCGGCCTGTTGCTGGAGGCGGACAAAAAGTTTCTTGGATTGATCCAGCCAATTAAGCAAAGATCTCAGTTGGACAAAGTGTGAAAAATGCGACAGGCCTTTTAAAGGTAAATGATGAGCTTCATCAAAAACATAGATGACATCTGCAGGTGACGGTAGAATTGCACCGCCACCCAGACTCAAATCAGCCAGCACCAGATCCTGGTTGGCAATGATGCAGTCACTCTGTTGTAACATCTGGCGGCTTTTAAAAAAGTAACAGGAGTTGTAATTGGAACAACGATTACCCGAACATTGTCCATGCTCCACTGAAACTGCACGCCACTGCTGATTATCCAGAGTTTCAGGCCAATCATCACGGTCTCCCTGCCAGCTTTTATCGGCTAGCGCATTCTGCATATCCTGATATAACTGCTTATCCAGTTGTGACGGATCTTCCAGCTCGAGGCCGTATAAATCCAGCATAGCTTCCTGGCTGCTATTTAACTTAAGCAGATTTTCCAATTTGGAAAGACATAAATAACGCCCTCTGCCTTTGGCGAGCAGACAGCTGAAATCCATATCGGTATTAGCCTGCAGTTCAGGGATATCCTTAAACATGATCTGTTCCTGCAAAGCGACAGTCGCTGTTGCAATTACCACCTGTTTATCCAAAGCTTTTGCAATAGGTAAAACGGCAACCAGATAGGCAATCGTTTTACCTGTTCCGGTACCGGCTTCGACAACGCAAAGCGGAGCTTGGTCTGAAGCACGCCTGCCTTCTTCATCAAGTTCTATCGCCGAGAGTGTTTTCGCTATTTCAGCGATCATCAATTTCTGGCCGTAACGCGGTTTTAGATTCCGGTTCTGAAGAAATTGTGAATAGTAGGATTGTATGTCCCGTTTGACCTGCTCTGAAATCATAAGAAGTTTATTCAGGTTATCAGGACTTTATACAGATTTTGCAATGACAGGATTTGCATACATTGCTAGCAGGTAAGGTCTGAGTTTAGCCGGCATTTTTGTCAGTCGAGCGTTGAAATTAGCCTTTAAGTGTTCAATTTCTGTTTCACTTTTATTGAAAATTTTCGTCAAATCAATATTTAGTGACTGGCCTGGTTTCAGCTCGAAAAAAGCAAAATAATTGCTCGGATGTAAATAATAATTTTTAATTATTTGCGTATCGATAAGCGCTGCCACCTCTTCTTCGGTCACTTCATTATCCAAATATAAAGGCTCTCCAAAGGCGACATGAATATCCCCCTTATCTCCAATCATGCCAGCCAATATACTCTGTATATCGGAGTTTTCATTTTTTTCAAACTTACCGACAGTATCTATAGCAAATAACTCTTCCGCTTTATATTCATCACAGGGGTCGAGGCCGTAGGAAATTGCTACAGGAACTATGTGCAAACCATTCATTACCTGAACCAGCCCTCTTTTTTCCTCTTTATCACGTTCAGCGAGGTGCAACATTTTTATGATTGCTGATTCAGTCTGATCCAGACCGTTCTTGGCACGCCCTTCACGCTGTGCCAGCCAAACGTTTTCACCCTGCTCAATACAAAAATGAATATACGCAGATAATCGTTTACTTTCTTTGAGCTTCTCCCGCCCCTGTAAACCACGCTTTACCAGAAAACTTTTATTCAGACGCATTAAATCCGATAAGAAAGGACGTTTTAACAGGTTATCTCC
>Ga0255783_10004386_pt1 | contig 12982 bp, 11 predicted proteins | sample 011ome_22_FD_179981 | JGI IMG/M metagenome (GOLD analysis project Ga0255783, IMG submission 179981) | Coastal salt marsh microbial communities from the Groves Creek Marsh, Skidaway Island, Georgia - 011507BT metaG (version 2) | ecosystem: Environmental > Aquatic > Marine > Intertidal zone >... | reverse complement strand
ATTTTTCTTTTCCCTTAATAAGGTAAACCTAATGATTAAACTAGTTTTGGTCTATTTTTTGTCAAGCAAGACACACTCTTAGACCCTAAAGCATCAGCACAAATTAACGGCCTAAGCTAATCGACACCTAATTAGCGTGAGGCAGAGGGACAAAGTAGATTTCGCTCTCCTTGCCCGCTCCTTACCTATTCCTTAGCCTCACTGCTTTGGTTAGTAAGTTTTCAGACCTAAATCAGTACCGTAATTGCCCCATATTTCCGCACAAACAGAACCATATTCATCACAAATAGCCACTTTGGTTACTCCGGACTGAGCAACAGCTGGCGCACCTAAAAATGGCAAAGCGGCATTTAGAAACAAGCCAGCGGCAATGAACCAAAGCACAACAATTAAAGATTTAGGGAACTTATTTTCCATTTTTTCAAACTCCAATAAAAAAATTAACAAAGACATCATAATGACCAAAAATGAGACCGATGCAAATACCAAACTAGTCATTGTTCAGCGTGTGTTTGGACATAACTAGCCCTTGGCAATGGGCTAGGTGCATAAAACATCAGACGCTATTCCAACATGGATTGTGAACAAAACTAAGGCACTGGAAATCTCTGCTGGCTGCGCTATCTTAAAGGGGTGGCAGAATGGATTTTGCCTTTCTCCCGACAAGCATCATCTTCATAAAGCCGAAACGATATTTGCATCACATATCGTATTTATAGGATAAAAAAATGGGCTTACTGCAACATGGCCGCTGGGTAGATCAATGGTACGACACCAAGGCATCAGATGGCCGGTTTATCAGAAAATCTCCTCAATTTAGGCATTGGATCACCCCTGATGGCAGCCCAGGCATTAGCGGTGATGGTGGATTTGTGGCCGAACATGATCGCTATCATTTATATATTTCTTTAGCCTGCCCATGGGCGCATCGTGCGCTTATTTTTCGGGCCATTAAGGGCTTAGAGGATATGGTTTCTGTTTCTGTTGTCCATTGGTACATGGCGGAACATGGCTGGACCTTTGCCGAAGGTGACGGTGTGGTTTCAGACACGGTCAATGGGGCAGAGTATCTTTATGAAGTATACATCAAAGCCAATCCTGAATATTCTGGCCGGGTTACGGTTCCAGTATTGTGGGATAAGAAAACCAAAACCATCGTATCTAACGAATCATCGGAAATTATCCGCATGTTTAACTCTGCTTTTGATGGGATCGGCGCAAGTGAAGGTGATTATTATCCACCTGCCCTTAGATCAGATATTGATGCCATTAACACAAGAGTATATGACACGCTCAACAACGGGGTTTATAAGGCTGGCTTTGCCACCACTCAAAAAGCATACGAAGAGGCGCTTATTCCCCTTTTTCAAACGCTCGACTGGCTAGAAGAAAAGCTAGCCCAAAGCCGGTATCTCATAAGAAACCAAATCACAGAGGCCGATTGGCGCTTATTCACCACCTTAATCCGTTTTGATGCTGTTTATGTTGGGCATTTCAAGTGTAATTTGCGGAGGATCGCGGACTATCCGCATTTAACCGGATATCTTCGAGACCTTTATCAGCAGCCGGGGATCGCTGAGACGGTAAATTTTTCTCATATCAAACAACATTATTATAGCAGCCACGAAACCGTAAATCCCACGCGGATTGTGCCATTAGGGCCTGATACCGACTATACCCTGCCCCACACAAGGGCAAGTCTGGTATAAAGTAAGGGCACTGGCGGTTCCATTTTTAGCCTAAGGCCGCCAACAGATCAGCGGCTTGGCGTTCTGCGCTATCTGGCGAAAGGCTTTCTATTGGCTTGCCCAAAAGCTGAAACAAGGCCCGCTTGGTGTCTTCTGTGAAAATGATAGTGCCATCTTTGGTCATGCTTGCGATTCCATCCCACGGAAGTGAAGCTTCATTAACTGCGATGGCTTGGGGCAAAGACCATTCTTTAGGAAGGGCAATGGTCACCCCATCTTGGCTTGCCCTTACTGGATAACCCCCAACATAAGTCCCAATTCCGGGCAAATGGATTTCTTGTTCCTTATCGCCTGTCAGTGCGCGCAAGGCCACTAGGGCAGACGATGCTGTCACCCGATTAAAATGCAGATCATAAGGAAAAGGAAACGGATCACGCAAAACGCGCTCTGCCACTTCGGTCACATCTTTATCCCCCCATGAGGCTTTTAGCAAATAAGGCGGGAGCGTATCAGATGGGTGATCGTTCAAAACAAAATATTCAAATGCGTGTTGTGCCACTAATTTGACTTTGATCTCATTGGGGTCTGCGCCCAATGCACTGCTTACCCCCATTTGTATTTTGGCAATGGGTTCCTGCACATTACCAATACCGCAATCTGGGCCATAGCCAGTTCGGTTAAGCATGGCATTAATCACATCCGGAAACGATGCGCCAATCCAGAACGCGTTCACATTCGCCTTAGCGATCTGGTTACGAAATGTTTGCATCAGGGACAAATGAAGGGCGGTATACCCCGCAAAAGGTATTGAAATATCACTTGGCGTTAATCGCCACCACGGTAATAACGACGGCGCAGAAAAAATGTAATCTGGATTAATAGCCCTGAGTTTAGCTGAAAAATCCTTTTGATGGACATCTAACTCTTCGGCCAGAATGTGAGGGAAACACCCCTCAATCCCTGCCCCTAAGAGAGCATTATTCACCCTTTTCTGCGCTTTTTGAATATCTCTGCTGGCCACGATAATGGTTGAAAACATATCCGTTCTTGCCACAGCTTCTAAAAGATGCGTGGCAAGTTCCCCCATAGAGATCAATAGCAATGTTGGTTTATTCATAAGATAAAATGGTCAAAACATCATGGTTAAAGGCCAACAATACGAGAAATCTCCATCAAAATCATCCACCGTTTTATCAAGCCAAATCCTTGGTTTATCTTCTGACAAAAGCCTATTGAAACTGTTGGGGGGCAACCTACCTAAGTGTGGTAAAACCTAAAAACACCTTATGGAGCAAATCATGAGCACAGATAACACATGCGGCTGTGGCCGAAGCCCAACGGGAAAATGCGTAGGATGGCACAACCTGACCGAAGAGCAATACGCTGAGAAAAAAGCACAATGGGAAGCTAAGCAAGCCGCGAAGCAAAGCCAATAAGCTGTCTCATACCATCAATCCTGTCTGATCGGAAATGAGTTAAACAGATACCGCTATCAATTTGGCGCTTAAGATATTTTGGATTTTCTGATCAGACAATTAGACTTATTTAGGCCTATTAACGCCTATTTAGACTTAGCGATTGGCGTGTTTTTTGCGGCATCCTGATTAAACGCAATCTGGCAATGCGACAACCGTGCAAAGCGGTAATTCGCTAATCTGTTGTAACACCATCTGGCGAACTGGCGGATGCCCGGTAACGCCACAAGTCGTGCTAATATCTTCCAATAAGAAAGCTGACGCCATATCATGATGAAGGCATCAGCCCCAATATGCCAACCCCCATTAGCATCACGAACATGAAGCCGCCGCAACGCCTCACTCTGAGAAAGATTATGCTCTTTCAGGGGTGCAGGATCACTTGCAATATCCAACCAGTTAAACACCCCATCCCTCGCGATACGGCGATAATAGGTGATCTCTTTGTTGCAAAGCCCACATTTGCCATCATAAAACACATCAATCATTGCAAAAGCATCTCATTATTCAATCTATCTTCTGATCATTAAGCTACATTATTGAAATAGGGCATTTCCGTTAAGAAGAAAATGGTGATTGGGATTGATTTAATTATATCAGACTTTTCCTGGGACCGCCGCATCCTTCAAAGCACCGAATGAGCCTCGAAGCGGTTTTTCATTTCATCTAAAAACTGACGCGATAACGATATCAAAGGTTTTGATGATGGTTCATTTTGATGCCATGCTAGATAAATCCGTCTAGTAAATCGTGGCGCATTTTTAATGAGATAAAGCTGTTTGGTTTTGCATTCTTCTGCGATCAGAGCCGTTGGCAAATAACAACTTCCCCCATTAGCCAGCAGGTAATCTTTTGCCCATAATGCTGACCCGAAACTCATCCGCGCGACATCTGCATCTGAAAACTCAGAAATATGTTCACGCGCGTAATCCACACCATGATCAACATAAATATATCCCTGATCAAAGCGCACGGGACGATCCGGCCTGTCCCCCACCAAAACCAAGTCTTCTTCAAGATGATCGGTGGCAAAACCCTGACTGAGGGAAAAGGGTGAGGTGCTAATAGCAATATCAACGACACCACTTTCAAGCCAGCCCTGCATATCTTGATGCAGACCAGGCCATGAGTTCAAAGCTGTTTGTTTCTTATAAAGACGAACCAGATCAACCATCACCTGCCCATATTGTGGCCATAGATCAGGCAGGCATCCCATATGATAAATACCTGCCATTCCGGGCGGTAACCCTGCCTCTGCTTGGGCTTGTCGCCATAACTCTAGAATCACTTCAGCATACCGTTTGAGCTTGATGCCTGATGCGGTCAGGCTGGCGCCTGTTTTGTTTCTCTGTACCAATTTTTGCCCTAGATGGCTCTCAAGGCTTTGTAACCTGGCGGTTACTGTGGATTGCGTTACATTTAGCTGTTCCGCTGCTTTGATCAGACTGCCTGTTTCAATTATGGCCAGCAGGGTTTTGAGAGCGACGAGATTCATATAAACACCTTTATAATTCGATTTTTTCGATAATTATGATCATTATTATTCTATTGTCTAATAATAAAATTTCTGGAAAGTTACTCATAAGGGAGAAAAGCAATGGCGAAGCAAGTTTCTGAACATGCTATGCTTATCGATGGGAAATGGGTGCCGGCTTCGGATGGCGGCTACTTCGACAGTATTAACCCTGCAACAGGTGAAGTATGGGCACGCATTCCTGCCGCAACCGCAGAGGATGTGAACCGGGCAGTTGACGCTGCTGACGCGGCCTTTACCAACGGCCCGTGGTCACGCATGACACCAACTGATCGCGGCCGTTGCCTGCGACGCCTTGGTGATTTGCTAGCAGAAAAATCCGAAGAGTTAGGCCGTATTGAGGCTATTGATACTGGCAAATTGTTCAAAGAAACACGCTGGCAGGCAAAATATATTGCTGAGTTTTTCCATTTCTATGCTGGGGCGGCAGATAAAATTCATGGCGAGACCCTGCCAATCGACAAACCTGATATGTTTGTTTTTACCAAAAGAGAACCGCTAGGCGTTATCGCGGCAGTTGTGCCGTGGAATTCGCAATTGTTCCTTGCTGCAGTAAAAATTGGCCCTGCTCTGGCGGCAGGCAATACCATTGTTTTGAAAGCCTCTGAACACGCCTCGGTTGCCATGCTGTCTTTTGGCAAACTGATCGCTGAGGCTGGAATTCCTGATGGTGTGGTCAATATTGTGACTGGATTTGGTGATCCTTGTGGTAAGCATCTCACAACACACCCCAAAGTGGCTCGCATCAGCTTTACTGGTGGGCCTATATCCGCCAAGCATATTATCCATAATTCTGCGGAAAACTTTGCCGAAGTCTCACTAGAGCTAGGTGGCAAATCCCCGTTTATCTGTTTTGATGATGCTGATTTAGACAGCGCTATTAATGGTGCGGTATCAGGGATCTTTGCCGCGAGTGGGCAAAGTTGCGTAGCAGGATCACGGCTATTTTTGCATGACAGCATTGCTGATGAGTTTCTGGCACGCATGAAAACCATCGCTGAGCAGGTGCAAATCGGTGACCCCCTAGCTGATGAAACCGAAGTTGGGCCATTATGCACCACAGCTCAGGTTGAGCATTGCCAGCGCGAAGTGAACTTTGCTATTGAACAGGGCGCAACCCTGATCACTGGCGGAAAATCCCCCAAAGGGATGAGGGGTCAGTTTTTTGAACCCACTATACTGGATTGCCCAAGTCAGGATTTGCGCGTTGTCGATACTGAACTTTTTGGCCCTGTGGTCGCTGCTATGCGCTTTAAGACCGAGGCCGAGGCTTTAGCTTTAGCCAATGACACTAAGCATGGTCTTGCCGCTGGCATATTTACCCGCGACGGGGCAAGGGCGATGCGGATGTCTAATGCTATTAAGGCTGGCATTGTTTGGGTGAACACCTATCGTGCCATCTCACCTATTGCTGAGTTTGGGGGAATGAAACATTCTGGTTATGGCAGGGAAAGCGGGTTTCAAGCCGTATATGATTACACCAGACCTAAAACTGTGTGGATCAACACATCATCAGCGCCACTAGGAAGCCAATTTGTCGCCCGATAATATCATAAGATCAAAATGTCATGAGAGGAAATGAGATGAAATTCCAACTAGCCGTAAATCTTGAGCGTATGGATGATAGCATCCCCATGAATGAGGTTCGTGATCATACCCTGCGTATGGTCAAAATGGCCGATGACGCCGGATTTGAAATTGTCTGGGCGGCAGAACACCATGCCTTAGAAATGACCATTGCGCCGAACCCGTTTTCTTTGCTGGTCTGGTGGGGTGAGAACACCAAGAACATCAGGCTCGGCTGTGCGGTGGTTAATGCCTCCTACTGGCATCCCATTAAATTGGCAGGTGAGGCGGCGATGACTGACCTGCTTACTGATGGCCGGCTAGAGTTTGGAATAGGATCAGGAGCATATCAGCGTGAGTTTGATCGCATGGTGCCTGGGTTAAAGCAATCAGATGCTTGGAAATATATGAACGAAATGTTGCCTGCCTTGCTAGGTTTGTGGAAAGGCGATTATGAACATCAGGGTGAGTATTGGCAGTTTCCTCTATCAACATCTGTGCCAAAACCAGTTCAAGACCCCCATCCCCCGCTATGGGTCGCGGCAAGATCACCTATCACCTATGATTATGCGATTGAAAATAACTGCAATGTGATGTGCTGGCCACTAACCCGTGATTTCGCTGAGGCTGAGCTATATAAACAGCGTCTGGATGAAGCTATGGAAAAGTTCCCACAATCAAATCGTCCAAAGTTTGCTTTAATGCGCCATGCTGCTGTTTATGAAACTGCCGAAAGCCGTCAGGCGGCGATATCATCCATTCAATGTGTTCTTGGCCAGTTTGAAAATCTATTTCGGAATATGGGGGATGTTAAAAATGGCTTTCCTAAGCAAATTCCACTTAGCGAGCTTACCAATAGAGATGAATATAATGCTGAGATGCTAGAGGAAAATCTATTGTTTGGTTCACCTGATGAGGTCATAGAAAAGCTGAAACGCTACGAAGCGTTAGGCGTCGATTCCTTTATCTATTATGCCAGCATGGGAATGCCACTTAAGGAACAGATCAAATCTATGGAACTGTTTTGTGACAAGGTAATGCCAGCCTTTGCATAAAGGTTAAGCCATTTATGCTCAGCACTCAACTTGCTCAATATACCGCTTGCTGGGATCAAGGCCGTGCGACAGAGAAGCATAATCTGCCGCTAATCCTTATTCACGGGCTTGGTCTTGATCATCACTGTTTTAATGGGATGGTGCCAGCCTTAGCCCAAACTCATCGCGTCATCACATTTGATCTGGCTGGGCATGGCGAAACCCCTTGTGTTGATGATGAACGGCCCAGCCTTGATCTCTTTGCTCGGCAGACTCTTGGGGTAATGAACAGGCTTGGCATAGATCAGGCTGTGTTAATCGGCTTTTCGCTAGGCGGTATGATCAATCGCCGTTTTGCCATTGATTATCCAGACAGGGTTAAGGGGTTGGTGATTATGAACTCCCCTCATGAACGCGGCAAAGCCGGACAGAAAGCCGTTGAAGAGCGCGCTATAAAAACCCGTGATGAAGGGGTAGAGGCAACAATGGACGCAACTCTATCCCGTTGGTACACCGCAGCCTTTCGAGCGGATCATCCTGATGTGATGCAAAATACCGCAAAGCAATTACAGCAAAATGAACCCAACTGGTATGCTGATTGCCGTTTTGTTCTGGCGGCTGGTGTTAAGGAATTAATCAGGCCACAACCCCCTATCCAATGTCCCAGTCTGGTTATGACTTGCGAGCATGATAGCGGTAGTACCGTTTCGATGAGCCAGGCCATTGCAAACGAGATCACCCCATCAGAAACCGTCATCATTCCCAACTTACAACATCTGGGGTTAATTGAGGCACCGTCCCTATTTAGTGATGCGATTATCCGGTATCTTAGGGCGTATCAACTATGAAAAGAAACAGTAAAGGAATTTCATCATGACAACATCATCGTCAAAAACAGTCTCCGGCGGTCAGGCCGCTGTAGAATCTCTTAAAGCAGAAGGTGTTGATCATGTCTTTGGATTGATCGGATCGGCAACGATGGAAATGTTTGATGCGCTTTATGATGCAAAGGATATTCGCTTTATTGGTGTTCATGACGAACGCACTGGAACCCATATGGCCGATGGCTATGCACGCGCATCAGGCAAAACAGGGGTCATTCTTGCTGGCCAAAACGGCCCTGGTTCAACCAATTTGGTCACAGGACTAGCACAAGCAGCGGCGGCATATTCTCCAGTTCTGTCTATTGCTGGCATGTTGTCCACCGAGCATCTCTATCGGGATGCCTTTCAGGAAGTTGACCAGCAAGCGTTATTTACCCCTGTGACGAAAAAGACTTGGACCGTCACCAAAGCAAACCGCATTCCTGAAATGTTCAGAGAGGCTTTTCGGGTAGCAATGTCCCCGCGCCGTGGACCTGTGCAGCTTAATCTGCCAAGGGATGTGCTGGCAGAGCAAATCACAATGCCTGAGATGCAGGCCCCGAATGAATATCGTGTGATGCAGAACCCTGCCCCTGCCCAAAATGTGGTCAGTGAAGCCGCCAAACTTTTAGCTGGCGCAAAGCGTCCGGTTATCATTACAGGTGGCGGCATAAAAAATAGCCGTGGCCACGCAGCGGCCATTGCCCTAGCAGAAACCTTAAATGCCCCTATCGTTCTTGCCCCTGGGCATGGTGATGCTTTGCCTTTTGATCAGCCTCTAAACGCAGGCCAAATGGGGCCGCGTGGAAATCCGGTAGCGTCACGCTTAGCTAAAGAAGCTGATGTTATCCTTGCTCTTGGCACACGGCTTGGGTTTAATTCCACTTTTTATTCCTATGATAATATCAATCGTGATGCGGCTATTATCCAAGTAGAATTAGAACCAACCGCCATTGGCCGCTATTTTCCAATTAAATTGGGTATTTGGGGGGATGCAATTGCCACTGCCGAAGCCTTGATCCCTGCGGTTAATGCCATGCAGTTCAAGGCCGAAATTGCCACATGGACAGCGCATTTCCAAAAAGAACGCCAAGAATGGCTGGCTGAGCGTGATGCCAAGGCTGACACTGAAACTGTTCCCATTCAGCCATCAGGCCTGTTTCATCATTTGCGGCAAATCTTGCCTGCTGATGCTGCCTATACGATGGACGCTGGAACTTTATGTCTGCAAGCCACTGATGCCATGACTTATCAGACGCCGCCATCGTTATTCACCCCACTTGACTTTGGTCTAGTCGGCTTTTCATTTGCTTGCGGACTTGGTGTCAAACTAGCGATGCCAGATCGCCCTGTGATTAGCATGATGGGAGATGGCGGATTTGGCATGACCATTTCTGAACTTTCAACAGCCGTTGACCATGGCATCAACACTGTGACCTTGGTGATGAATAACGGCTCATGGGGTGCGGAAAAAGCCTATCAGCGTGACTTTTTTAATGGCCGCTATATCGGCGCGGATATCTCTAGCCCAGCTTTTGATAAAGCTGCTGAATTATATGGCGCGGCCGGATTTAGGGTGGAAAGGCTATCTGATCTGGCGGATGCTGTGCATGCTGCGCTTGGGGCAGGCAAACCTGCTGTCGTGGATATTCAAGTTGATCCAGCCGCGCTTTATAGTTTCCGGCGTGACAGCTTTAAGCACAGGGGCGGTTGATCAGATCTGCCCCATTGGGACAATGACCGCTTTTTGGCTAACGCCTAGCACATCAACATAAACCTCGGTTCCGTGGCTTGCATATTCTGGTTTGATAAAGGCATAGGCTAAATTTTTCCGCACCCGATAGCCATAACTCGCTGAAGTCACCGTTCCAACCACATCACCTTCATGCCATACCGATGCCCCGCCATGGCTAGGCGCATCTGTGGCATGGATATCCAAACAAACCAAGGTTTTCCGTAGCCCCTTTTTCTGCATAGCCATAAGGGCTTCCTTACCAACAAATGCTGGCTTATCGTGAACGAAACGATGCAGCCCCGTTTCAAAGGGGTTAAACTCTGTGATCAGATCAGATTTCCAATGCAGATAGCCTTTTTCAAGACGCATAGATTCGACCGCACGCATCCCAAACAAACACATCCCAAAAGTCGTGCCTGCCTTTGTCAAAGCCTGATAAGCTGCCATTAATTGAGGCATGGGGATATGCAATTCATAGGCAAGTTCGCCTGAATAACTGACACGCATCACGATCGCCTCTGCGATACCGATATGGGTTTGACGAATGGATAACCAAGGAAAGGCATCATCCGACCAATCATCACGGGATACCGCCATCAGAACATCTCGCGCTTGCGGGCCTGCTAGCACCAAAATGCACCAATCATCGGTAAGTCTTTTGATCGTGATCTCTCTATCTGTTGGCAGATGCTGGGTCAGCCAGTCCCAATCATGCCTATCAGCGGCAGCAGCAGCGCCATACCAAACACGCCCATCAGCCAATGTGGCAATCGTTGCCTCTGATTTTACATTGCCATGATGGTTGAGAAAATACGCTAACCGCACCCTGCCGGGATGGTTTTTAATCCGCGTGCAACTTAATTGATCTAGCCAATCATGCACATCTTGGCCTGTGATTTCATATCGGCAGAACCCATTAACCTCTGTTAATCCAACTCCTGACGCAATAGCTTTGACCTCATCCCCGATCACTGAAAAACTCTCATTAAATCGGTAACTATGGGTTTCGGTAAAATCTGGCGCAGGTTTAACAAAATCTATTCTTTCCCAGCCATCAACCGGGGCAAAGACCGCCCCTTCTTTTTCCAATATAGAAGTTAAAGGGGTGGTGCGCGCAAACCGCGCGGCAGGCCTGTGTTCATGAGGAAAATGAAAACGAAACTCATTTTGATACTCTTCAATGGATTTGAGGGCCGTAGCTTCAACCGTGGCATAGTCTCCAAATCGGCGTGGATCAAGTGGCCATGTGTCATAACAGGCTTCGCCATGAACAATCTGCTGGGCCAGCAGCCAGCCATGGCCGCCACCTTCTCCCAAACCTGCACGCAACCCAATTATGCAGAAAGCGTTTCGTTTCCCCGGAATAGGGCCAACCAGAGGAGCACCATCGTAAGAATAGGTAATCGGGCCGTTGATAATTGTATGAATACCCGTATCTGCGATCGCCGGCATTCGCATAAACGCCCCTTCAAGAACATCGATAACCCGATCGGGATCATCAGGGCAAAGCGCATTAGTAAAATTGGGATCAATTCCATTCATGCCCCAAGTTCGGCAATCTTGTTCATAAAACCCAATCAGCAAGCCTTGTTTTTCCTGTCGACAATAGAAATCACTAATAGGGCAACGGATTAACGGCATCCGATGACCAGCTTGGATAATCTGGTCAATAGGTTCTGTTAAGAAGTATTGATGCTCCATCGAAATAACAGGATGACAAACCCCCATCATCGCCCCAATTTCGTTTACCCGATAGCCACCAGCATTAACGACAATCTCAGCATCAATATCACCATTTTCCGAATGCACAGTCCAACTATGATCTTTATGTTGGGTGAGGGCTATGACCGGATTATGGCGGATGACCTCTGCCCCATTTTTGCGCGCAACCCTGACCAGAGCCTGACATAACTGCGCTGGATCGATATCCCCATCAAGAGGATCCCATAATCCCCCAAGCAACTGATCCGTTGATATCAAAGGGTGACGCCGTTTGCATTCTTCGGCATCAATGACCTCAAAATTCACGCCCATACCCTTCGCCATGGAGGCAAAGTGGCGGTAACCTTCCATCACTTCTTCGGAATTTGCCAACCGAATACCGCCATCGGCATAATGGTAATTAATAGGATAGTCCATGTCTTCAGACAGCTTTTTATAAAGCGCAATGGAATGGGATTTTAGCCCTACCATAGTCTGATTCATGCCAAAATTTGTTACTTGCGCGGCAGAATGCCAAGTTGTGCCAGAGGTGAGTTCATCTCGCTCAATCAACATAACATCCGTCCAGCCTTCCTCCGTTAAGTGATAAAGGGTCGAACAACCAGCAATACCCCCACCAATAACAACAACACGCGCCGATTTCCGCATCTTCCCTCTCCTCTGATCTCGTTTTATTCTGGCAAGAGCCATAAGGGGCAAGCAATCAGAAATAATCAATTTGTCTTTTTTCAAATTTGATGTTCAATATTATTGAAACTCTTAAAGTGATAGGACACGGTCACGGTGAAGATATGAATATCAATCATTTGCGAATTTTCCGCACATTATCTTCTACCTTCTCCATGGTGCAAACCGCGCAACAGCATCACATCAAAACCTCCACCGTATCCCAGGCTCTGGCACGCCTAGAAGCTGAATTAGGTGTCCTGTTAGTTGATCGGTCAACGCGCCCTATTCGGTTAACGAGGGCAGGTCTTTTGCTAAGTCAGAAAACTGAGGCGATCTTTGATATCATTCATGATCTGCAAAATGAAATCATCGATCAAGATATCGCGGCAAAAGGGGAAATTCGTATTGGCATGATAGATGGACTAGAGAGATTTGTCATGCCAGCGATAGTTGGAAAGCTTAATCAAATGTGGCCAGATCGCTCACTTTTGACCCGAACAGGGCGTAGCGATCATTTGCTTGAAGATCTCAAAGAGCAAAGGCTTGATATTTCTATTTCTGGACACAGCACAGAGCTGATTGACGGTATTAATCATCATGAATTGATTAGTGAGCCGTTGATTGCCGTCCTGCCGCGCGATATGGCCGAAGAGGGGCGGCGCCCTGATTTTTCCCTGATCCCAATGATCAAGTTTA
>Ga0255783_10004382_pt1 | contig 12989 bp, 11 predicted proteins | sample 011ome_22_FD_179981 | JGI IMG/M metagenome (GOLD analysis project Ga0255783, IMG submission 179981) | Coastal salt marsh microbial communities from the Groves Creek Marsh, Skidaway Island, Georgia - 011507BT metaG (version 2) | ecosystem: Environmental > Aquatic > Marine > Intertidal zone >... | reverse complement strand
TGCGAACTCAATGCCAATAGCGCCCGATCCCACCACTAACAGCGAGCTCGGCAGTGCAGTAGCGGTCATGGCCTGACGATAATTCCAGATGCGGTCGCTGCCCGCCGTAATACCGGGCAAGTCTCGTGCCCGGGCACCCGTTGCAACGATAATATGATCAGCTGATAGCGTTACTGATTCAGCGCCGTCGCGGCTAACCAAGATTGAATTTGCCGATTGAAAGGTGCCGTGACCTAGAATGATCTCAACCTTATTCTTCTTCAGCAGATGGGCAACCCCCTTTGATAGTTGATCCGCTACCTGTCTCGAGCGGGCAACCACCGCTGGCCAGTCCACGCCCATATCGCTCACGCGTAGCCCAAATGCGTTGGCGGCTTTCAGTAGGTGATGAATCTCTGCGGAACGAAGTAGCGCTTTTGTCGGGATGCAACCCCAGTTTAGGCACACACCACCGAGCTGCTCTTTTTCAACCAATGCTACGCGCATGCCCAGTTGTGAGGCTCTTATTGCAGCGATATACCCGCCGGGCCCACCACCAATGACGATAAGGTTGTATTTATTTTCTGACATGAGGTTCTCTCAGGTTAGGAGCAGAGATGGCTTTTCTAGTGCACTATTCAGCGCAGCCATAAATCGCGCTGCGGGTTCTCCATCGAGTGCTCGGTGATCAAAGGTAAAGCTCAGGGGTAGCATGGTGCAGGCTTTAACTTCGCCGTCTCTGATCATGGGGCGTTCAATCGGGGTCGATGGGCCGAGCAAGGCAACGTTGGGCTGATTTAGCACGGGGGTCGTTTTTAAGCCGGGCGGTCCAATACCTGCGGTGCTTGAGAGGGTAAACGTAGACCCTGAGAGGTCATCGGGGGTTGCTTCGCCATTGCGAACGCGGGCAATAAGCGACCTCATTCCTTTATCGATGGCGACCAAGCCCATGGATTCAACATTGCGCAGTACTCCCACCATCAAGCCACTGTCGTATTCAGTGCTTCCGGGAATGGAAATGGCCATGCCCATATTGATGTTGCGATGAATAATGATTTCATCGTTGACGACATTGGCGTTGGCGATGGGTACCTCGCGAATGGCGAAAACCAGTGCTTTGATTAAGAACGCATTCACTGAAACTCGAGTGCCCAAGAGCTCCTCTTGCTCAACTAATTCGGCGCGTTGCGCCAGTAGTCTAGTAATGTCCGATTCCCAGTGACAGCTAACTTGAGCCGTATTCTGTAGCGATTGCACCATTCGATTAGCGATTGTTTTCCTGAGGCCGGACATGGGCAGTGTGGCCAAGGTGTCGTCGCCGCTGACCTCTGTAGCAGCAGTGGCGAGTTGCGCACTCTGGTGGGTCTTGTTCTCGCTGGCGGCCATGACATCGCGTTTCACAATGCGGCCACCGGGCCCTGAACCTGTCAGTGTGTCCAGCTGAACATTCAGCTGTTTGGCTAGCTTTCTGGCAAGTGGTGAAGACTTCAAGCGCTTGGGTTCAGATGTTGCTGCGGCATCTGAAGCGCTGTCCACCACTGAAGGCGCCACAGCATCCTTCTTTGAGCTGGCCTCATTCGTTGCCAGTGTGTCGACCAGTAAGTCGGTGCTGCTGTTTGCGGAAGTATCCGTTTTGTTTGGGCGCTGTGGTTCACTGCAAAAGTGAGCCAAAAGAACCTCGCACTCCACGGTTTCCCCGGCCGATACCACGCTGTAGAAATACCCTGAGAACGGTGCTTCAACATCGTAGGCAACTTTCTCTGTTTCGATCGTAGCAAGCGGAGTGCCTTGCTCCACATAGTCACCGTCTTGTACTAACCAATCGGCAACGGTGCCTTCGTTCATGGCCATGGCAAGTTTGGGCATGACGTATTCAGTGACGGTATTAGCCATTACAAACATACCTCCCGAATCGCTGCCTCAATCCGCTCTGGATTGGGTGCCACATACTCTTCCATATAGCCGCCGGGCACGGGCATGTTGGGAAGCGTTACCCGAAGAATGGGCGCATCTAATAAATCAAACCCTTGCTCCACCACCCGTGCCGAGACGGTAGCGGCGAATCCGCCTGATTCCCAATCTTCGTCAACGATCACCAGCCGGTTGGTCTTTTCGAGGGATGTCAGCAAAGTTTCCATATCAAATGGCACGAAGCTTCGAGGGTCGATGACCTCGACAGAAATTTCAGGCGCCAGTTTCTCTGCCACCGACAATGCGTGTTGAAGCTGAAGGCTGTTAGCCAGCACCGTGACATCGCTGCCCTCGCGCTTAACGTCAGCAACGCCGAGGGGCACGATGTAGTCATCGCCAATATCTGGGACCTCGCCTTTGAGCATCATGATGCCCATGTGCCAGGGAATGACGACAGGGTTGTTATCACGAATAGCGGCTTTGAACATGCCTTTAGCATCATAGGGGGTAGAGGGCATTGCTACCTTGATGCCCGGGTGATGCGCAAAGGTGCCGTGAATACTCATGGCATGATCATTGGCCAGCCTTTGCCCAGTGCCGACCCCCGCGGTGATGACGATGGGGAGGGCATGTTGGCTGCCATGAAGGAAATGGTATTGGCCGGTAGTGACCGAGCATTCGGAGAACGTAACGTAGGAGAATCCACCGAACATAAAGTCAACAATGGGTCGCATGCCCTCTTGCGCTGCTCCGAAGGCCACCCCATACATGCCAGATTCTGCAATGGGTGTGTCCACAATGCGATCGGTGCCAAACTCCTCAACCAGCCCCTTGGTGTGAGGGAATATGGCGCCACGCACATCCTGGCCCACCACAAAAACGCTGGAATCTACCCGCATCTCCTCTTCGATAGCTTCCCGAATAGCATCGGTTAACGTGATTGTTCGCATTATTCAGTCTCGTTAATAGGTGGTTGTTTACGGAGCGAAAACGCCCTGCATAAGCGCTTCAACGGGCGGCCGAGCAATTTCGCTCTCATCGGCAAATGCCTCTACCTCAGCGATTTCACGCAGCGCAGCTTCGCGCATCTGATCAATTTCGGTTTGGGCCAACCAGCCTTCCTCAAGCGCAATCTTGGTGGCTATAGCCACTGGTTCCCGCGCGCGCATCTCGGCGTGTTCTTGCTCTGATCGCTCCTCCCAGCCGGAAAGGTCGGGGGTGCCAATATCGTGTTCGTTAAAACGTAGGGTTTTGGCTTCAATAAATGTTGGCCCGTCACCTGCTCGCGCTCGAGCAATGGCTTCTAGGCAAGCTTCGGCAACTTCGAAAACATTTTGGCCATCAACAATCGCGCTGGGCATGCCAAAGCCGTCGGCAAGAGAGGAGATATCGGGCTTTGGATGCATCTCCATGGCGGTTGAGAAAATGCTCATGCCATTGTTCTCGCAGAAGAAGATAATGGGCAGCTTCCAGTTCTGCGCCATCAACAGCGCCTCATGGGCTCGACCCTGTCCATAGGAGCCGTCGCCGGAACAATTCATGACCACCTGTCCCTGTTTGCGCTGCTTTGCGGCGAACCCCCACCCCACCGCAGGTGCAAAGTTGTAACCGATAAAGCCCGACATCATGTAGACCTTGTGCTCGGGGAAGCTGAAGTGGAATGCGGATCTTCCCTCGCAGCAGCCGGTGACTTTGCCCGTGTGTTCAGCGAGGTAATACTTAATATCAATGCCTTTACTCAGCATGTGAGTAATGCCGTGACCTCGGTGGTGAGGGGAGAGGTTGTCGTCTTGGTTGAGGAACGTACTGGCGGCAACTCCCGGAGCAATTGCGCCCTCAGCGGGGTGATAGAAGCCAATGAGCTTTCCCTGCATCATTCGTCGATACATCATGCGGTTGAACTCTTCCGCACGTATCAAATTTGTCATCAGTCGTTTCTTCTGATCGGTATCCAGTGTCACGTGCACAGCTCCTATGAACCTTTGCACGAATGATCAGCTCGGATACCGTTGACAACAATGGAACCAGAGGCCTAGTCTTTGTCATTTACGGCCAGGGTGTGCCCGTGACCAAAAAGCTCACTGAACTGAACAGCTACGTTCGTCACACGCTGTTGACCATGTCATCGGTGGGCATTGACGCATCCACTTACCTTGACCGGTTGGGCCTCACCATGGAGGCACTGGAGCAATCAGAGAATAAGGTTACTCAAGATCAATACAACGCGTTATTGGATGACGTCATTGGCGCTTATCCAAACCGGGGTCTGGGGCTTTTAGATGGTCGTGGTGTGTCGCTGCTTGACCATGGACTGCTTGGCTATGCCATGTTTGCCAGTGAAAACCTAAGCAAAGCACTTGCCCGCCACACCCGGTATCAGGATGTGATAGGTGCAGCGCTGCACACACGTTTGTTTGTACAGGGAAATCAAGCCTGCCTTCGGGTCACCGATATTTCTCGCCCGGAGCTGATCAATACGCCGGCTAAATTACGCTATGAGACCGAGCGTCTGCTCGCGCAGTGGGCTGAGATAGGCCCCGTCTTTGGTTCCACCCGGCATTGGTATACGCGACTGATGATTGGCTACCCAAAACCGACCTACTCTGATTTGTACACAGAGATCCTCGGTCCTAATATCAGCTTTGATGCAGCGCATACCGAGATTATCTTTGACGCACAGTTACTGCAGCAGCCGTTAAACTTTGCCAACGAGGCAGCTGCGGTGCTATGCGAACAACAATGTGACGCCTTGCTAAAGCGGCTGCAAAATACCGAAGGGTATGTTGCTAGAGTACGACGTATTCTGGCTGCTAATCCAGGCGGTGATCTTGCGATTACCACCGTGGCTAAGATACTGGGAACAAGCGAACGCTCGCTAAGGCGCCGTCTCAAGGAGGAAGAAACGACCTATAAACAGGTTGTGCTGCACTTTCGGATGGAGTTAGCGGCGAGCTATCTCAAGGGCGACGAGATGACGATACAGGAAGTGGCGTTTACCACCGGCTATTCCGACCCTTCAAACTTTCATCGTGCGTTCCAGCACTATTACGGACAGACTCCTGCCAACTTCCGCGGGGGTAAGGGCCTCTGAGCTTGCTCGCCTAGGTTACTCGCCGGCAATGGCGTTGAAGAGGGGCAGGCCAAGTCCCGCCGTCATGCCACCATCAACGCGAATTTCTTGTCCGGTGATGAATGTTGAAGCGTCACCGGCTAAGAAATTGTAAATACCCACAATCTCATCTTGCCTGCCCATCCGTCCAAAGGCGTTGAGCTGACTCAAGAAGGCGGCAGTCTCGTTGCCGTCGTCCGCGACCATCATGCCGGTATCGGCAATTAGAGCTGGGCAAACGCAGTTAACTCGAATACCTCGTGGGGCGTTTTCAATGGCACTGGCCCGGGCAAGGTAAGCACCACCGGCTTTACTCGCCGCGTACACCGCCGACCCGGCATGGGTAATGCCTGAGCCCGCGACCGAGCCGGTGAAGATGACCGATGCACCATCTTTTAACAGAGCGGGCCCATACTTCAGCGCATAGAAAGTCCCTTTGAGATTGACATCAACCATGGCGTCCATGGTTTTGCTGTCGAGGGCTTCAATGCTTTCCTCATCCGCGGCTATGCCCGCATTGATTACCAGAATATCGATCTTGCCCATTTTTTCTTCAATCGCGCTAAGCGCCGATTGCATGTCTTCTTCATGGGTGATGTCGCAACGCCGGTACTCAGCGCCAATGTTTTTGGCGATTTGCTCGCCCTCGGAACGCCTTCCGGTGATGAGCGTGTTGGCACCCGTGCTGATAAAGTTTTGTGCAACGGCCAGGCCAATACCCGATGTGCCACCCAGAATTACTGCCTGCTTGCCTTCTAAACTATGCATAAATACGCTCTTTTTTAGTTATTCCTGCGTCCACAGGTAGATCTTGCCGCATTGCTTGGATACCTGAACGTCAAAAGCCTCTCCGGCGCGAGACATCGGGAATTCATGGGTAACCATGACGTCAACCATGCGCTGTACTTGGGGATCCAAGAGTGCTCGTATCAAATATTCGCGGTCGAGGCTGCGCACGTCGTGTTGCCCCATGATGGTATGGGCGGGGTCTATAACATGATGAAGCGGGCTGAGCTGGATTTTTGCCCCCGGAGTGTGACCGCTGAAGTTTACCTTGCCGTATTTGCGAACCGCCGACATCAGCTTTTCTTGGTAGTAGGCGACACCAGATCCGTCTACGGCAATATCCGCGCCTTGACGGTTAAAGGTCAGGTCTTTTACCCGTTCAAGCCAGTCGGACTCATCTGGGTCAATGATGTGCTCCACGCCCATGCGTCTGAGCATGTCGATTCGATAGGGGTTCCTCGCCAAGGCAATGACCCTGGCATTTCGGTAAATCGCAGAGATCACGTGCCCCAAGGCGATAAAGCCGATGCCGCCAATCAAGACAGTATCGCCCGCCTTAACATCCATAGCTTCCTGATTGGAAAAGCCAACGCCAAAGGAGCAGTTTGCCGCTGCCGCGTAGCGAAACTCTAATTCGTCGGGGAGGCCGACCAAATTGGCTTCCGGGGCAATACGATAACGCTCCATAGCAAATCCGCCCGAAGCGCTCTGATTGCGCTTTTCGATACCCCTCATCGCGGCACCTTCGGTACCTTGGATATCAGGATCATTGGCGTCGCAGTAGGTCGGCGAAAGGGCGCTGGTACAGGCATGACATCGGCCGCAATGATCGCCTTGGAAAACGATGACTCGATCACCCACAGCGAAATTGGAACCGGGCATGACCTCGATGACCGTCCCTACCCCCTCATGTCCAAGGTGTTTGGGATCATCGTGAAACTCAAAATCATGGGACGACCAAATGCGCGACCCCTCAAGGCATACGGGTGCAATTTCTGTCTTGATGATGGCGTAGCCGGAGGTGATGGTTGGAAAAGGGCGCTCCACCAGCTCAAATTTGCCCGGTTCGGGTATCGTCAGTGCGACGTTTTTTCGCCGATCGAATGTCATTTTTTCGCGACCCAAAAATTGCTTTAAAAGTGTAAGTCCCACGACCATACTGCTGTAATGATATTTGTGAATCTTTATATGATATTTCTGATCAGGCGTGCTGGCCGTAAATGACAATTAACATGACCCCTCAGGCCATTTCTCTGGGCAGGTCACTGGCATACCGTAGGATCACTACCACCGGCAAGGAGCCCGTTGACTCATGAAATCTGCTACCGAACTTGATTACCACCTTCATCACCTGTGCATTTACGACGATCAGCCGCGCGAAAATATGTTTCCTTACCTACGCTGGCACCACGGTATTACCAATTTTTTCTCCGGCAATGTTTTTCATGTAACCGGCGAGGGCCACTCGGATTACACGTTCCTCGGGTGTGGTGGTCGTGCGTACCAAATCCAGATAGAAGCTCCTCCCTTCCAATTTGAGTATGAGCGTAATTGGTGGCGGGATCATGGTAAGGGCTACAACCATATTTGCTGGATTACCTCCGATGCTCGCGCTTCGATGGCGCAGCTACTGGCAAACGGTGCCACTGAAGTCATGCCCTTCGAAGAGTTTCCCACCTATGATGGTTTTGTTGTGCATGACCCCGAGGGCCGATGGGTGGAAATCATGGAGTACACCGATGATACGTTTCGCGTGCAGGAGTTTACCCATGCGCCTTCCGGCGAATGCGGGCTAGAAATGGTGGGGAATGCAGAGATTTGTAATGATGTCGATCTGATGGTCGATTGGTATGAGCGCGTTCTTGATCTGCGCGTTTTGGAGCGATTCGATAACGACGGAGACAAGTTTGTGGTGATGTCCGATCGCAAGTACGACCCCGTTGGTAGGCGTACGCTTTTTGTGCTGCAAAACGCGCGTCACGATTTTGAAAAATCCAAAGCCGATGCTCATGGTGCGCACATTGCTTCGATTCTTTATCAGGCTAAGGACGTCCAGCGTGCTTGGGAAGATGCATTGTGGGCAGGAATGAAGCCTCTCTTAGAGCCTCATGTTGATCCGCTTACCGGGTTACAAACCGCGTATTTATCAGAGCCTTGTGGCAATAACGTCATTATGCTCACCGAGCACTATGCTCCGGATGCAGAGCTGTCTAAAGCCGCATGATTTTGGGCTTTGCGCATCCTGCGATTGTCGTTAAAGACTTAGAGCGAGCCACCCGGTTTTATTGTGACGCGTTTGGTTTTCGAGTGTTCTCGCAGGCCAACGAGGGCTGGTCTGATAATCCTGTCATTGACGCTGCTATCGGTTTAATCGATAGCAGTGTGACTGGACGCATGTTGGCTGGCCATAACTGCTTCCTGGAGTTGTTTCGCTTTGATGCGCCATCCACAACGGCGCCGCCACCACATGCGTTCGATGCCTCGGGGCTCGGGCTGCGGCATTTATGTTTTTATACCGATGACGTAGAGCAGGAATACCACCGGGTGATAGGCCTTGGTGGTCTGCCCCTGGGTACCCCGCAAAAAGCGCTGGGTGTTACAGCGGTTTACCTTCGTGATCCAGAAGGAAATATCATCGAGTTGGCCGAGTTTCCCTGCGAGTCAGAGGATCTACGTAATCTTCCCGGTGTTAATTGTTTGCAAGGAGTACTGTGAACGTGTTCGATTTGATGGGTAAGCGGGGCTTGGTGACCGGTGGTGGGTCGGGAATAGGGAAGGCCGTTGCCGAGCTATTCATTGCGGCGGGCGCGCAGGTTGCTATTGCTGACATTGTGTTTCCTGAAGCGCTTGCAGCACAAATAGGTGCGTTGCCGTTGCAGTGTGATGTCAGTGACGAGCAGAGTGTGGCGACAACCCTAAAAACAGCGCGGGAAGGTCTGGGCGGCGATCTTGATTTTGTGATTTTAAACGCAGGGATTGGCGACGTAGGCTCGACAATCACCGAGCAGTCAACCGTCCTGTTGGAGAGGGTTACGCGGATCAACTACTGGGGAACGGTGCACGGATTAAAGCATTCGCCAGCTGTCATGAAGGACGGGGGGGCTATTGTGTCGACGTCTTCCATGGCGGCCTTTATCAATGTGCCTGGTTCCTCGGCCTACTCAGCCAGCAAAAGGGCGGTTGTCAGTCTCACTGAAATGGCCGCTCTAGAGCTGGGTAGCCGAGGCATTCGTGTCAATTGTGTATGCCCTGGATACACAGAAACCAGCATGGGCAGTGGTGATGAGGGGCGGCAGATCTGCGAGGCGTTTACCGCTCTGGGTAGGGTCGCCACAGTGGATGATATGACCGGCGTATTCTACTTTCTTGTAAGCGATGCCAGTCGTTACATCACGGGCCAGGCCCTCAAAGTGGATGGTGGTTGGTCCTGTGGACCGACGCCGACTTTGCTTGCCGTCATTACGGGGTCGAGCCAGGCACCCAGCTAATGATGAGCAATAACGCCACTAGCCGCAGGGTCGAAGAAAGTAGAATTGTAGCGACTTGGCTTGCGCGTTTGCGGGATCTGCTGGAAGAAATGGGCAGCACCCAATTCAATTCGGCCCTACGTGAAGCGGGGGTAGACCCCGCATTGCTGCATCAGGGCAGTGACAAACTCACACAAAAGCAGCTAGATGCGGTACTGCTTCGCTGCCGGCAAGTTCACCCCGACGTCACCTTACGTCTTTTCAGTAAAGCTGAGATCCTTGATCTTGGTTTGGTGGGCTACGCTGCAGTTAATAGTGATAACGTGGGCTCAGCATTTCGAGTGATGTATCAGTATCACAGCCTCGCATCCGATCGATACACTGACGAACTCCTCATTGAGGGTGACACCGCAAGAGTGGTGCCGGTTTACCACCCCATGTACGAAGATGATTATCAGAATATTTGCGAAGACAGCTTCAGTGGAAACTGGCGTGCGCTGCAGTTGCTGTTAGGCCCTAATGCGGACCAACGCAAAATCAAGGTTGCCCTTGAATTTCGTGCTCCCGAACACGTTGATACTTATGCCGAAATTTTTGGTGAGCATTGTGTATTTGAAGCCAGTGAGACTGGCTTTTTTTTTCCTGCTGAATGGCTGCGACAGCCAATTTACCGTGGCAGTGGATCCTTAAGCGATGTCTATCAGGCGATGTGTGAGCGAGTGCTTGGACCCAGTACTGCGGACAGAGATACGCCATCCCAGGTGAGGCGGTTGTTACTGAGTCGCTCTGGACGTCAAATGCCGAGTCTTGAGGGTGCTGCAGAGCTCCTGCGATTGACCCCCGCGCAATTGCGTAAGCGTTTATATCGCGCAGAGACTTCCTACAAGAAGCTAGTATTGGAGACCCGCATGGAGCTGGGAAAACATTATTTGCTGGACACCAGTTTATCGATTCAGGAAATAGCTTATCTGCTGGATTATGGAAGTCCACCGCCTTTTAGCCGGGCATTCAAAAAGTATTTAGGGCACTCTCCAGAAGATTACAGGAGTATCTCAAACGGCTCTGGCTCGGGGTCTTAAATATCAATTAAAGGGACGTAAATATCATTCAGCAAACTCCGTCCCTGACCTAGTCTCAGGGTGTCGATCAAATCAATCCCAGGGGTCTCTGGTCATGAACAAGAAAACGCCATTAGTCATCGCCGTAGCCGTCGCCAGTTCCGCAACCGCGAGCCTCGCACTAGCCCAAATCGAGGAAGTTATCGTAACGGCGCAGAAGCGGGCTGAAAGCGTGCAGGATGTCCCGATCTCGATCAACGCATTGAGTGAAGAATTTGTCGCAACCTCGGGCATGGCCAACGTATCCGACATCGTCAAGTACGTTCCGGGCATGGGCGCCCAGGTTGATGGCCCTACGCAGTCCGTTCTCTCGATTCGCGGAATCGGTACCAGTGCTTTCAGCCCATCCGCGGATTCCAGCGTCGGCGTGTTTCTCGATGACGTCTATACCGGCCACCCGCTGACCTCCGCGCAGTCGTTTTTCGATGTAGAGCGTATCGAGGTCGTGAAGGGGCCCCAGGGCACACTTTTTGGTCGTAATACCTCCGCCGGGGCGATCAGCGTGATCAGCAAGAAAGCCGACCGGGACGAAATCTACGCGGATCTTAAGTGGGGCTTTGGCACGAAAGGTCAGGCGCTCTACCAGATGCTTGGCAACTACTCGACCAGTCAGGATTGGGGCGTGCGCCTCGGGATCAAGTACGAAGAACGCGACGGCACGCACGTCAATGTTACCGACGGTACTGAACTGAACAACCGGGAAGATCTGCTGATCAGGCTCGGTGTTCAGAACGACTGGTCAGACCGGCTTCGCACACAGCTGCTGTTCCAATACAACACGTCATCTGCCTATTACGGCGTGGTGCCAATCGATCCGGCCAATCGGGGCGACGACGTCAAGATTGAAACGGTAGAGCAGAACACGCGCAGCGACCAAGATATCAACAGCTTCAGGGGCGCCCTGCGCGTAGAGTACGACCTCAATGACTTCCTTACGCTGACATCCATAACCAGTTATTTTGACTCGGAGGCGGTCGGCATCCCCTTTGACGCAGATACCTTCACCGTCCGCATTCTCGAGTTTGAGGAGCCGGCTGAATTTGAATATCTCTCGCAGGAGTTCCGTCTCAACGGCCAGCACGACGCGATCGACTGGTTTGTCGGTGCCAGCATCCGAACGGAGGAGGTATCGACCAACACGCAATTGCGTTACTCCGATTTCGACGTCATAGACCTGCTTCTCGGCGCTTCCTGCTCCGATTTCGAGCCCGATTTTGGCACCTGCAATGCCAATGTCGTCGAGCCATCCTTCGCAACGGCAACCAACGATTCCTGGGGTATCTACGGCGACGTAACCTGGCGCGCGACGGAGCGCCTGAGTGTCACCATCGGCGCGCGCTACTCCTACGATGACAAGGAAATGGAGCAGAATACGCCCTATCAGGGCGACAGCGCGGTCACTGCGGCCCTGCTCGGCGACAATCTGCTCGAGCTCGCGACGACCGGTGTGCTGACTGCAAGCGACAGCTGGGATGATTTCTCACCCCGCCTTGCCGTGCGCTACGACCTCGCCAACGATGTCATGATTTATGGAAACGTGAGCCGGGGCTACAAGGCGGGCGGCTTCAACAGCGGGCCTGATCGGCCGTTTTCGTCCCTCGGGCCGGGGGAGAACCAGCTGATTGCCGGGTTCGAGCCCGAAGACAGCTTGGCTTACGAGATCGGTTTCAAGTCGACCCTCGCGGACCAGCGGCTTCGCCTCAATGGCGCTCTGTTCTTCATCGATTACAGTGATCTGCAGGTAGAGACTTTTAAAGGCCTTGCATTTGCGATCGACAATGTCTCCGACGCCGAGAGCAAAGGCCTCGAACTGGAAGCCCAATGGCTGGTGTCAGAGAACCTGGATATCAGTGTCGGCTACTCCTATCTTGACGCTGAATTGAAAGACGGCTCGCTGGCGGATCCCGATGTTCCGGGGGGCGAGGTCGACATCAGCGGGTCGCCGATGTTCAACGCGCCGGAGAATACCCTGGCGTTCACGGCGACGTACAGCCTCCCGACCAGTTGGGGCAGCGTCGATGCGCGATTTGGCTACAGCTACACGGACGAGCAATTCCTCGCGGATTACCTGCTCGCCGGTCCCGACTTCTTCGTGCTGGAGAGCCGCAGCGTCGTCGACCTGAGGGTCGCCGCGACGGGCCATGATCGCAAGTGGAGTGTCGCACTCGTCGGCGAAAACCTGGGTGACGAACGCTGGTTCAGTACGCTTCGAGATCCCGCGGGTATTACGCAGGGCGTTCCGAATATCGGTGATCTGTACCGTGTGGAGCTGAGTTATCGGTTCGACTGACGCCGGAGCAGTTGCAGCGGATCGGCGACCGGTCGCTTCGCAGGCGAATTCGCCAGTCCAACGGCGGGACCCCATCAGTGACGCGACGGGCGTTGTACCGGGGTGCCCGCTGGTATCGTAAACGCGAGGCCCGCCCGTTGCGGACCTTTTTTGCGGGTGGCCATGTAGATGAGCGCCAGTATGTTTCGCCGGGGCGAACAGGCAGCTGCCATCCTCATCGGCTCCCTGCTGTTTCTGTACTGGGTTATCTTTCCGGTCGTCATCGGCGCACTGGCAGAAACCCGTGGTTACGCAGAAGATCGGCTTGGCGTTTTAGCCAGCCTATATTC
>Ga0255783_10004360_pt1 | contig 13023 bp, 12 predicted proteins | sample 011ome_22_FD_179981 | JGI IMG/M metagenome (GOLD analysis project Ga0255783, IMG submission 179981) | Coastal salt marsh microbial communities from the Groves Creek Marsh, Skidaway Island, Georgia - 011507BT metaG (version 2) | ecosystem: Environmental > Aquatic > Marine > Intertidal zone >... | reverse complement strand
AAAATATTTGGGCGGACGAATAGGCGCGGCATGTAGATTTGCGACCGTTCGTTTTAGTTAGCCCTGATCGAATTGACATTACCCCTGGAGGACTTACGCGTGTTGCGCTGAAGAAGGGCAGCCTAGTCGTCAATTCATCGCAAGGTCGCGGAACCAAAGATACCTGGGAGGATTAGAGAATGCTGGGCAAATCGGCAGGTGGGCTTTTTTGGATGTTTCGCTATCTTGAACGGGCCGAACATACCGCTAATTTGATCGAGGCAGGATTGCGTATCGCGCTGACAAGATCGATAGCGGACGATGGGGATTGGGTCAGTATTCTTCAAACTGCAGCTTGTTTGGATGGGTATAAAGAGATCCACACTGACAGTCCGACCCGTGACCAGGCTATTGATTGGATGCTACGCGGCGCGGAAAACCCATCCAGCTTGTTGTCAATTATACATACTGCCCGCGATAACGGGAAAATGGTTCGAACAGCCATAACTCGTGACGTATGGGAGGCGGTGAATGAATGTTGAATGGTCATAAAATCCGCCCTAGCGCGAAAAGTACAGGAGCATGATTTGCCCCAAGTTTTGAACCTTATTCGTCAGCGCTGTGCCTATGTGCGTGGGGCCTTGCATAGCACTATGTTGCGCAATGATATTTATAATTTTTCTCGTATTGGTACTTTTACAGAACGAGCTGATAATACTGCACGGCTTCTGGATGTAAAATATTATATCCTTCTGCCATCTGCCACTGCGGTTGGATCCTCTTTGCACCCGATCGGTCCTGATGGGCGACGTATCAAAAAAACTGGCAACACCGGATCGGTGCTTGCAACATGTTGGACAAGCTGCATACTCAAACCCAAGTTGGACCAGAATTTCGTGTCGCGAGCGCTGCTTGTGTTGACACTTTTCTGATGATGGCGAGACTGCCCAAGTGTTTGCCACTATACCATGTAGGAGTGTTAAGTGCCTGTCGAAGCCTATCTAAGAAATCTGCGATCTGTACAGCTGCGTTTGTTTGTGGAAACGGCAGAAACTGGCAAACTGAGTGTCGCGGCAAAATCATGCAATATGACAACCCCCGGAGCATCGCGGATTTTAGCAGACCTCGAAAAGAATTTAGGTCTGGCGCTGTTTGAACGTTCACCACTCGGGATGCAGCTGACCAAGTCAGGCGCGATGATCCTGAAGGATGCAAAAAAAATCGTGCGTGATATCGACTCTTTTTCAAAAAACGTTTCCAATTTTCGCAATGGCTACACGGGAAAGTTAAAGATTGGCGCAGTCACAGGGGCAGCGCTTTCATTTGTTTTGCCCGCCATAAGCCAAATCAAGAAATCCAGACCGCTTTTGGATATCAGTTTGGATGTTGGGTCGTCTGACAAATTGATGAAAGGGATCCTGCGGGCCGAATATGATTTTGCTTTTGCACGGCTGAAGCCTGATGATTATTCTGCGGGCCTTAAATTTACCCGCATTATTGGCGAGAATTTGAATTTCGTCGTCGGCGTAAATAACGAATTGTATTCTGAACCAGATGTGAAACTGAGTGATTTGGTAAAGCAGATGTGGGCCGTGCAGGGCATTGGATCGCCCTTGCGCGTAACCATCGAGGAAGTGTTGGAAAAAGAAAACTTAGAGATCCCAGAGAACTTGATCCAAACCGACTCTGTCATGGCGCTTCTGCATCTTTTGATAAACACCAATGTGGTTGCCATTCTCACCGACGAAGTCGTCGATTTATTCCGAGCGTCTGGGATCTTGGATAAACTTCGCGTTTTAAACACGGGTGTCGTACCAAAGGTTGTGCCTTATTATTTGGTCATGCCTGATTTCCCGATGGATAATCCATTGGTTGATGACTTTCTCGAAATTATCAAAACGATAGAACGCTTCCCAGATGTTTCAACATAATCGTCGGCGTTCATGGGGATATGTTAACAAAATGGTAACATGAGAACCAATTATATTAATTGAATGGAAATATAAAATAAATTTAATCTTTCATTATAGTCCTGTTTGGAGATGTATAATGAAAGCCTCAGCAACGATCCACAACCACTTTGACATCGCACAAATTGATGACCGTTTATATTCGGCATTCATCGAGCATATGGGGCGTGCAATATACGGCGGCATTTATGAGCCCGGCCATCCAACCGCCAACCCAGACGGTTTTCGGACAGACGTTTTAGATCTGGTCAGAGCGTTAAATATACCTCTCATTCGCTATCCCGGCGGTAATTTCGTCTCTGCCTACAAATGGGAAGATGGGATCGGACCCAAAGAAAGTCGCCCGACGCGGCTTGATCTTGCGTGGCGGTCCAAAGAAACGAACCAAGTGGGCATCAATGAATTTGCACGCTGGTCTGAACAAGCCGGAATAGACATGATGCTGGCCGTGAACCTCGGGACGAGAGGCATCGAAGAGGCACGAAATTTCGTTGAATACTGCAACCACCCCAAAGGCAGCTATTGGAGCGATCTACGTCGCGAACACGGTGCAGACCAACCATATGATGTCAAAATGTGGTGTTTGGGCAATGAAATGGATGGCCCTTGGCAGATCGGTCATATGGAGGCCAAAGAATACGGTCGGCTTGCGGATGAAACGTCAAAGGCGATCAAAGCATTCAATAAAAACATCGAAACTGTGGTCTGCGGGTCATCGAACGACCAAATGAAAACCTATCCCGAATGGGAACGCGTCGTCCTCGAGGAATGTTATGAAAACGTCGAGTATATTTCGCTGCATAAGTATTTCGGAAATTCAAGCCATGATAGCCTGAACTATTTTTCGAAAATTGATGAAACAGGTCGCTATATTCAAACGGTTGCTGGAATCATCGACTTTGTCAAAGCCAAAAAGCGGGCACAAAATGATGTGTATATTTGTTTCGATGAATGGAACGTCTGGTATCATAATCGGGAACAAGACCATGAAAACGTACAGACGTGGGATTGGCCAGAAGCCCCCGCGTTATTGGAAGAAGATTACAATTTAGAAGACGCCTTATTTGTTGGCGGTCTGCTAAACGAATTTATTCGCAGATCGGATCGCGTCAAAATTGCCTGTATAGCGCAGCTTGTTAACGTGATCTCGCCAATTCGCACCATCAATGGCGGACCGGCATGGGCGGCAACGATTTATTATCCATATCAATATGCGAGCTTATATGGCCGCGGCACGGCCCTGAACGTGGCCCAGTCCGGACCAACCTACAACACCGAGATTGCGCATGATGTGAACTATCTTGATATCTCGGCGGTGCTCTCAAGCGATAAAAGCGAATTAACAATCTTTGCCATCAATCGCAGCCCAGATGAAGACATGGACATCAATCTAAGCTTGTTGGGATTTGAAAACATCAAGCTCATTGATCACAAAATAATCGGTGGAAGCGCGACTGATGCGCGTAAGTCAAACACCGCAGAAAATCCAAACAATATCGTACCCAGAAATGGAAGCGGTATCGGTGTTGAGGGCGGATCACTTGGAGGAAAGCTACTCCCATTTTCCTACAATCTGATCCGGCTTGCAGTTTGAGACAAATCTAGCGTCAGGAGGAGGGACACAAGGACTTTGTTAAATTGATGCGCTGCTTTCGATGCGACGACATCGGAAATTGCTCAAATAAAAATAATCCAACCAACGGAGGGAAAATTACCATGAAAAATATCAAGAAGATTACAGCAGCCGCTGCTTTACTGATTGGAGTTTCGACCACTCTTTATGCTGAAGAAAACGTAGTGTGGTGGGACTTTCTGGGTGGTGGAGATGGCGTTCGAATGAAAAAGCTAATCTCTGACTTTAACGAAGCAAATGCGGGCGCGATCAAGATTGACGCGACAACACTTGAATGGGGCGTCCCATTTTACACGAAAGTTCAAACATCAGTCGCAGTCGGTGAAGCACCAGATGTCATGACCTATCACGCATCGCGTATTCCTTTGGCGCTTGAACAGAACGTTTTGGACGAAATCACGCCCGCAGACTGGGCGACGATGGGATTTGGCGAAGCTGATTTTGCGACACAAATTTGGGATGGTGTGACAGGTGCGGACGGTAAAACCTATGGCGTGCCTTTGGATACACACCCCATTGTCCTTTATTACAACAAAGACGTCCTAGGTGCGGCGGGGCAATTAAATGCCGACGGAACACCAAAGGGTATGGGCAGTCGCGAAGAATTCACCGCCATGCTTCAAGCGATTGCAGACGCGGGCAGTGTTAAATTCCCGCTTGGCTCTGTAACTGCAGACGGCAACTTTATGTTCAGAACCATCTATTCGCTTGTTGGCCAACAAAATGGTGAATTGATGACAGACGGAGAGTTCTTGGCCGGTGACAACGCCAAGAAACTGGAAAATGCGCTTGGCGTCTTGCAAGAATGGACAAACGCCGGGTTGCAATCGACCTACACAGATTATCCTGCCACCGTCGCGCTTTTCACAAGCGGCGAGGCTGCGATGATGATCAACGGCGTGTGGGAAGTTCCGACAATGACCGACTTGCATGCGTCAGGCAAACTATTTGAATGGGGCGCCGTCGAATTACCAGTCATCTTTGACAAGCCGTCGACGTATTCTGACAGCCATGTGTTCGCAATTCCCAAAGGAAGCTCACAAGATCCTGCGAAACGTGCTGCGGTGTTAAAGGCCATTTCAGGCATCTTGAACGAGTCTCTGTTCTGGGCAACTGCAGGGCATATCCCTGCAAACAATGCGGTGACCAACTCAGCAGAATACAAAGCGATGGAGCCCAACGCGACCTATTCGTCTTTGACAGCAAACATGATCTATGACCCCAAAACACCATTGGCCGGTGTTGCAGGTCCGATTTTCGATGTCATGTCCACACACTTTGTTCCAACATTGAACGGAGAAATGGATCCTGCCGAGGCCGTAAGTGCCATCAAAGAAGATCTAAGCGATATGTAAACGCTTAACGTTTGGGGCGGCATTGCCGCCTCATTCGACTTCGGAGGAACCCAAATTGCTGAGAAATCATAAAAGTGAAACTATCGTGGCGATGATCCTCATCGCGCCGTTCATCGCAATCTATGGGCTGATATTTATTTATCCAACTGTAGATATGTTCTTGTTATCATTTCAAAAAGCACCCCTGATCGGGGATGGCACGTGGGTTGGAGTGGATAACTACACCCGTTTGGCAAGTGATCGCAGATTTGACACTGCGTTTTGGAATACTGCGTATTTCGTAGCACTCTCGGTGGTTCCCGGAACATTTGTCGCGCTCTTTATTTCGCTTGGCATTAGTCGCCTGAGCGGACGTATTCAGGCACTTGTCTTGGCGCTGTTTTTTCTTCCGTATATATTGCCCGTCTCTGTCGTTTATCGAATTTGGGATTGGACGCTAAATTTCCAGTTTGGCATTGCCATGCATGTTTTTGATTGGCTTGGGTTTGACCGCATTCCAATCTTTAAAATCACCGGTTGGTTCATGCCTGCGGTGGCATTCGTGACGATTTGGTGGACCGCAGGGTTTTCGATACTTTTGTTTCTTGCAGGTTTGCGCGCCATACCTGTGGAAATTTACGAAGCGTCTTCGTTGGACAACGCCTCAAGATGGCAAACATTTCGCAAGATAACTTGGCCATTGTTGTGGCCGGTGACTGCGCTTGTCCTGACGATCCAGCTCATTTCTCAATTGAAAATCTTTGACCAAGTCTACCTTTTCTCGACGGGTGGACGCCCGAACGATAACTTGGTCATGGTTTATTACATCTTTCAACGCGCGTTCGTGAACAATCATGGTGGCCGTGCAGCAGCAATCGCCGTGGTCTTGTTCATCATCGTCATTGTTGTTTCTGTTTTGAATTTTCAGCTGATGAGATTTGCGGGGAAAAAACAATGAATGCGCAAAATGTCGGAAAGATCAATTTTGTCGGTGCACTGATTACGCTTGCCACGATTTTTGCAGCAATCTTATGGGCGTTTCCGATATATTGGGGCATCATAAGTTCGTTAAAGCCCGAGGATGAGGTTGTTCGCCCATATATCGAATTATGGCCTGACACGCTTACGTTTCAACATTACTGGTTCGCGTTGACCCAAACCCAAATTGGTCGGTGGTATATTAATTCAATTGGCACGGCCGTCGGTGTTACCTTTTTGACTGTCACCACTTCAATGTTCGCGGGATATGCGATCAGCCAGTTAAATTTTCCGTTTCGGCGCACACTCTATTGGATCATCCTGGCCAGTTTTATGGTCCCAACGCAGGTCCTGATTATCAATCACTTTGTGTTAATTGCCAACTTGGGGCTCTTGAACACTTGGGCCGGAATTATCTTGCCACAGCTGATCCATCCCGTGATTATTATCATCTACAAACAGTTTTTCGATCAGGTCCCAAAGGATTTTCGCGAGGCTGCCGTGATGGATAACGCGGGCGAATTCAGGATCTTGTTCAAAGTATACATGCCGCTGAATTGGGGCGTGACGACCGCCGTTTCAATTGTCACCTTTATCTGGTCTTGGAACGCATTCTTGTGGCCATTTCTGGCCGTTACAAAAACAGAATTGATGACCATTACCGTGGGGATCACCCAAGTGAACGACGCGTTCGGCGTTTACTACGCACGACAACTTTCCGCGGCGGTTCTGGCAGGCTTCCCCGTCGCGTTGGCGTATTTGCTATTCCAGCGAAAAGTCACCGAAGCCATAACGTTATCTGCAGGTATAAAGGGATAAACATGAGTGAAATATCATTAAAAAATGTGTCCAAGAGCTATGGTGCAGTTACGGTAATTGATAACTTATCGTTGGATATCAACGATGGTGAGTTGATGGTGTTTCTCGGGCCATCAGGGTCCGGAAAATCAACATTACTGCGCATGATCGCAGGGTTGGAAACAATCGACGCGGGCAGTTTGTTTATCGGTGGCAAGCCCTGCCACGATTTGGCGCCCGGTCAACGCGATGTTGCGATGGTTTTTCAGAATTACGCTTTGTACCCGCATATGACAGTGCGCGAGAACATGGAGTTCGGGCTGAAAAACATCAAGCTATCTCATCAGGAAATTGACGAAAGGGTCACGAATGCCGCGCGTATTCTTGAAATGGACAAACTGTTGGATCGGCGGCCCTCACAATTGTCGGGCGGTCAACGGCAAAGGGTCGCGATTGGCCGTGCGATTGTAAAAAAACCAGCTGCGTTCCTGTTTGATGAACCTCTGTCGAACCTAGATGCCGCGTTGCGGGTGCGAACACGTGTCGAGCTGTCTCAGCTTCATCAGACCGTAAAAAGCACCATGATCTATGTCACGCACGATCAAACCGAAGCCATGACCTTAGGCGAAAGAATTGTCATTTTGAACGAATGCAAGATCGAACAAATCGGAACACCGATGGAGATATACACCTCTCCAAGAACGCTTTTCGTTGCGGGCTTCATTGGCAGTCCAAGTATGAATATTTTTTCGGTGGATCTGACGCAGGCAAACGACACGCTCCAAGCGACGCTGCCCGACGGCACGCAAATCGCAATCGACATGGACGTTCCAGCCGGCGCGCGTTACGACCTTGGGATACGGCCTGAGTCCGTGTTGATTAGCCCGACAGCCGCAGATTGCACAGGTGTCGTAAAGGTGGTTGAGCGTTTGGGCGACCGCACTTTGGTTTACGTTGAACTCAAAGATGGGTCTCAATTGATCGCGCAAGATGCGGGTTCGTCTACTGTCGTGGTGGGTGACACAGTGCACCTTGCGCTAGATAAAACCAAAATTCATCTTTTTGACCAGAACGGCATAAACGTCCTGCATAGATAAGATGAAAGTCTGAAACAGACAAAACCAAAGGCATTTTCAGATGACAGGTTTGGACATGAAAGACATGACTTTTGGCACGGCGCCAGATGGGTCAAATGTTCTGCGGTGTCGTATTTCAAATGGGGGCACAACGGCGTCAATTCTGACATGGGGTGCGACGTTACAAGATTTTCGATTGGCTCACATTGGGCATTCTTTGGTGCTTGGGGGCGCACGTTTCGAAGACTATCTTGACCATTACAAATACTTTGGCGCAATCGTGGGCAGGGTTGCCAATCGCATTGCAGATGGTCGTGCGGAATTGGCGGGCGCGCTGCTGAGTTTGGATAAAAACGAAAATGGCAAAACATATTTGCATGGTGGTTTCATAGGGTCGGGTGAACGTAACTGGACATTGGAACATGTTGACGAAACATCGTGCGAAATGTCCTTGTGTATGCGGGATGGGGAAGCAGGGTTTCCAGGCAATTTAACCTTGAGTGCAAACTATTCGATCGATGACGACGGTGCGTTGTGTTTGCGGATCATGGGGCGCACAGACAAAACAACCTTTTGCAGTCCCGCGCATCATTCCTATTGGAATTTGTCAAATGAAACAGACATTTGCGACCATTTTTTGTGGATCGATGCAGATGCGTATTCGCCAATTGATGACGACAAAATCCCATTGGGTGCGCCGGCTCATGTGTCTGGGACACGGTTTGATTTCACCACGCGTCGCGTCATAAAGCAAGAAAATGACCAAGTTTTGGATCATAATTTCTGTCTCAACACGGCAGGAGAATTTAGAAAAGTTTGCGTTCTGTCAGCCAAAAATTTGCAACTGGTCGTCGAAACAGATGCGCCCGGATTGCAAGTCTATGATGGGGACCACCTTGATATCGTTGGGACGCAGACGCACAGTGGAAAACCCTATAAACGCAACGCAGGTTTGGCGATTGAGCCGCAAAATTGGCCCGATGCCCCAAATAACCCCAATTATCCAAACATTATTTTGCACCCTGAGGACGTTTTCACTCAGACCTCTCGGTGGCGTATAACGGAGGTAGGCAGCACATGACGTTCGTACCCGCAAAATGGCCTCGTAAGTTGCGCAGTCAGAAATGGTATGGCGGCACTTCACGTGACACGATTTATCATCGTGGGTGGTTAAAAAATCAGGGCTATCCCGACGATATGTTCGACGGGCGCCCCATTATCGGGATCCTAAATACGTGGTCGGACTTAACGCCCTGCAACGGTCACCTGCGTGAATTGGCCGAAAAGGTGAAAGCAGGGGTTTGGGAAGCCGGCGGATTTCCCGTCGAGGTGCCCGTATTTTCGGCCTCGGAAAATACATTTCGCCCAACTGCAATGATGTTCCGAAATTTGGCAGCCATGTCGATCGAAGAACAAATCCGCGGCCAACCCATCGATGGCGCGGTGTTGATGGTGGGCTGTGATAAAACCACCCCATCGCTTTTGATGGCCGCCGCGTCAACCGATATCCCGTCGATTGTTGTTACAGGGGGCCCGATGCTGAATGGCATGTTCCAAGGCGAAGCCGTGGGCGCGGGGACGCATCTTTGGCGATTTTCAGAAGCCGTAAAAGCGGGCGAGATGACGCAAGACGAATTCCTGAATGCCGAGGCTGCGGTCACGCGATCTTCGGGGACATGTAACACAATGGGAACAGCATCTTCGATGGCGTCAATGGCAGAAAGCCTTGGTATGGCGCTGTCCGGAAATGCAGCTATTCCAGCTGTGGATGCACGCCGCCGCGTGATGGCACAGCTTTCGGGTCGGCGGATTGTGCAAATGGTCAAGGATGATCTCAAGCCATCCGATATTTTAACGCGGAATGCCTTTGAAAATGCGATCCGAACCAATGGGGCTGTGGGGGGCTCAACCAATACCGTTGTGCATATGCTTGCGATTGCAGGTCGGGTTGGCGTTGATCTGAGCTTGGCCGATTGGGATGCCTGTGGCCGCGACGTGCCCACAATCGTAAATTTGCAACCTTCTGGAAAATACCTGATGGAAGAATTCTTTTATTCAGGGGGGCTTCCTGTTGTCTTGAAACGCTTGGGCGATGCGGGATTGTTGCACAAGGATGCGTTGACCGTGTCGGGCAATCCGATTTGGGATGATGTGTGCGATGTCAAATGTTGGAACGATGACGTTATTCGAACGGTTGACAATCCTCTTACGGCCCAAGGGGGCATCGCCGTGCTGCGCGGCAATCTTGCCCCCAATGGCGCGGTGATCAAGCCATCGGCCGCGACCAAATCCTTGATGAAACACCGCGGTCGCGCGGTCGTCTTTGAGGATATTGATGATTACAAAGCGCGGATAGAAGACGACGCCTTGGACATTGACGAAACCTGCATCATGGTTTTGAAAAATTGCGGTCCCAAAGGGTATCCCGGCATGTCCGAGGTCGGCAATATGGGATTGCCGCCCAAAGTTTTGAAAAAAGGCATCACCGATATGATCCGCATTTCAGACGCGCGCATGTCTGGTACTGCCTATGGCACCGTGATCTTGCATACCGCGCCCGAGGCGGCGGCGGGCGGCCCCCTTGCGGTTGTGCGAAATGGGGACATGATCGAAGTCGATGTTGCCGCGCGGCGATTGCATTTGGATATATCGGATGCCGAGTTGGCGCAGCGTCTGGCCGATTGGGTGCCAACCCATGACAGCGCGGTGTCAGGCTATGCATGGTTGCACCAAACACATGTGGGGGGTGCGGACACGGGGGCAGATTTGGAATTCCTGAAAGGGTGTCGTGGCAATGACGTCGGGAGGGATGCGCATTGATGGGCATCGCTCTGGTCGGGATTGGCAAGATTGCCCGCGACCAACATATCCCCGCAATTCACGGGTCTGGTTCATGGTCTTTGGCGGCTGCGGTGTCCCGCAATGCGTCTGTCGAGGATATCGACACATACACGGATTTCCACCAGATGCTTGCGCAGCGGCCAGACATTCGCGCGGTGTCTTTGACGATGCCGCCGGTGCCTCGGTTTGAATATGCGATGGCGGCGTTGCAATCGGGCCGCCATGTTATGTTGGAAAAGCCCCCTGGTGCCACGGTATCAGAATGTCAGGTTTTGTTAGATACTGCGCGAGAAAACCGCGTAAGCCTCTATGCGACATGGCATTCGCGCATGGCCGAAATGGTGCCCGCTGCCAAGATTTGGCTGCGTGGCAAAAAGATCAAACACCTTGACATCATTTGGAAAGAAGACGTGCGTCGATGGCATCCCAACCAAGATTGGATTTGGCAGGCGGGGGGGTTGGGTGTCTTTGATCCCGGTATCAATGCGCTGTCCATTATGACCGAAATATTGGCAGACCCCGTGCATGTGACACAGGCGGTGTTAGAAATCCCAGAAAATAAAGACTGCCCAATCGCGGCCGAACTGCGCTTTGCCCACCCGCATGGTGCCCATGTGCATGCCGTGTTCGACTGGCGCCAATCTGGGGAACAGATTTGGACGATTGACATCGAAACCGATGGTGGCCACTTGACCCTTTTCGATGGGGGCGCACGGATGGTCGTGGATGGCCAAGCCTTTGCATCGGGTGACACGCCGCTGCATGGCGAATATCCACGCCTTTATGCAAAATTTGCCGAGCTGGTCAGCGACGCGCAGAGCGAGCTGGACCTTTCCCCATTGCAACATGTGGCGGATGCGTTTTTAATTGGGCGTCGCGTGATCACCGATCCGTATTATGAGAGCTAGAAAGATAACAATATGACACAGCCAATCACTGGTATCCTCCCCGTTGTTCCAACCCCATTTCACGACGATGGATCACTTGACCTAGACGGCGTGCGGCGCGTTTTGGACTGTACGATTGACCAAGGTGTCGACGCGATTTGTATCTTGGCCAATTATTCTGAACAATTCGTGCTATCGGACCAGGAACGCCATGATGTGATGCAGGTGTCTTTGGAACATGTCGCGGGGCGGGTTCCGATGATCGTGACCGTCAGCCATTATTATACGGGGATCGTGACAGAACGCGCCAAGGCCGCACAGGCGATGGGCGCAGATATGGTGATGATGATGCCACCCTATCATGGCGCAGGGCTGCGCGCGGATGACACAGGAATATTTGAACATTACCGCGCGGTGTCAGATGCCATTTCAATCCCGATCATGGTGCAAGACGCGCCCATTTCAGGGGTACAATTATCCGTTCCTTTGCTTGCGAAAATGGCAAAAGAAATCGCAAATGTGAGCTATTTCAAAATGGAAATGCCCTTTGCTGCGGATAAGCTGGCGGCATTGATCGACGCGGGCGGTGATGACATTTTAGGCCCGTGGGACGGGGAAGAGGCCGCGACTTTATTTGCCGATCTTGAGGCGGGGTGCACCGCGACAATGACCTCGGCGCTGCAGTGTGAACATATTCGTCCCATCGTCACCAATTACTTGAACGGGGAAGTCGATGCGGCATTCAAACAATGGCAATATTGCTTGCCTTTAATCAATCATGAAAACCGTCAATGTGGATTGCGCGCGACCAAAACCGTGATGAAAGAGGGGAGTGTTATCGCGTCCGATCACGTCCGTCATCCACAAAAACCAATGAGCCCACGTACACGGGATCGTCTGTTATCATTGGCGCGGGACATGGATTTGATTTCGCTAAAATGGGGAAAATAGGCCAGAATTGATCCCCCGGATTCGCGGGAATTTTTACGCCATTTAAGTTTATGTTATCAATGTCTTATCTGACGCTATACAGTTAGTTTTGATTCAACCATTAAAGAAAATTTGTCTGTGGGCTTGCCGTTAGATTTGCAGATTTATAATAAAGACAGTTTACAAATTAGCCTGCAGCGTCGCATTGATGCGCATGATCCATATTACACGATGATTTCAGACGGCTGGGGTATTGCGCTGAAACAGGCGTTCTACAGTCTACCAGACATCGAATTATGATTGCCTCCGTGCATCATGAGCGGTCGGGTACGGTATCAGAGTAAACTTCCCTTTAATGTTTATACGTTGGGACTGATAAATTTTAGGTATTTGTAAGATTTTGAACTTGGGCGTAAAGTAATTTTAGGGGCTTGTCTGCGTGCATCACATAAAAATGCCTATTTCATCATCATGAATAAGCTTTCATTGCTGATATTTTAGCCAATGCACGCAATCAAGTAATTTAATGCTTCAATTGCATTGTTAAATGTTCTGCGCCGCAGCAATATTTAACTAACATCTAACTTGCCAAATATA
>Ga0255783_10004347_pt1 | contig 13038 bp, 12 predicted proteins | sample 011ome_22_FD_179981 | JGI IMG/M metagenome (GOLD analysis project Ga0255783, IMG submission 179981) | Coastal salt marsh microbial communities from the Groves Creek Marsh, Skidaway Island, Georgia - 011507BT metaG (version 2) | ecosystem: Environmental > Aquatic > Marine > Intertidal zone >... | reverse complement strand
TACTAGTTTTTAGGATATGTGGGAAAGTTCCCACAAATACTAGATTCTGCAATATTCAGTAAAGTTTCATACGATAAAATTGATAAGTTTTATCATATTTATTTATACTATATCATACAGGTTCTCCGATTACTTAATTAAAATGGAGGCATCACAAGCATTACTAAAATTTAAAACAAAAGAAAAGGCAAAAGAAAAAGCAAAAGCAAAAGCTAAAGCAAAGAATCCAGAAATTATAATTCCCAATATGTGTATATCACAACTAGAATGTGATTGGTATTCGAGACTTTGTCCCAATTTCAATAAAACTACGTTGCGTATTATAACAGAAAAGTAAAAGTAAAGTAATATTTCGAATATACAATTGATTTATTATTTTCACTCGTGATTATAGACCCATCCCTTCTTTTTCTTAATGAAAACCATGATAGTATTTTTAAACCAAGGTAACGTAGCACATTCTCGGAATTTTTCTTCAGTTTCAATATCATTTAAATATCCCAATTTACAAATTTTCGATTTAATATAATCATTATCTTGTTCATTTATATGGCCATGCCCCCCTTGACCTTTCAGTGCCCAACTTAAAATAATACCCTTTGTATTATTATGATGTAGATTATTAATAAAAATATCTTCAAATTCGCAGGGTAAATGTTCACCTACTTCGAGAGACATGACCCAATCAGACGGCTTAGCAAATCTATGTTCCTTGGATAAATCTAACACTTTGCAAGTATTATTTGATATTTCAGGTGTATTGGGGTTTCCGTCATATCCAACGGCATTTAAATAATTTTGAATGAAATGTTTAATATAATCCCCCCAGCCACAGCCAAAATCAACAATACTGTTTGCTCTCTGTTTTGAAAAAAAATCGACTAATGCCTTAGAAAGAGGGGCGTCATATTCATGATGGCATTCATCTACATTACCTTGCCAATATCCATGATCATGTATTTGAGGATTCATCTATATATATACGAATAATAGAATAAAATGTATGCAAAAATATTATAATATAATAATGGAAACTACTGCATATTTTATTGACCCCGATATAGATTATTTGGAGTGGTCTTATCATAAATTGCACCCGAATATTTTATTGGAGCAATCCAGAAACTCTATAATAGAATGGGCAAATAAATTTAAATACCGGTTGGTAACAAATTTCGATGAAATACCGAAATGTGCTCATTATTATGAATTTGATTTAGCGAACCCAATATATTCGCAAACATTTACCCTTTCACATAAGAAAGTTGAAGGTAAGGACGAAAAAAAAATAGAATATTGGGGCGATGATAGAATGCGCATGAACCGATATTTGTATGTAATCACCGATAAAGATTTAGATACGAATATCTGTATCAAAGAAATGTTTTTATCACAACAAAATTGATAATAAAATACGTTGTTAGATTTTTAGTAACAACGTATTCATAACATAGTTTAAACAATGTTAGAAGATAAACTACTAAAACCGCGAAAAACGAAGCGTGCAAGTGCATTGCGAACATATCAACTATACGGTAACTATACCGCAAGACACGTTCGAATTATGGAACAACAGTTAGCAAACCAACAGCGAAATATACAACGTGATAAATCCACACCGGTTCACAATTAGAACTCGTTATTAAATGCGAAAACGTCCTCTTCGACTTGTTTATTCGCAAGTGCATATTCAGAATTTGTTCTTTCAAAGAAATTCACCTTGGTTTCGACACTAATCAGTTCCATGAAATCGAATGGATTCGATGAATTAAATATTTTGTCGTAACCCAATTGAACACAAAGACGGTCAGCTACGAATTCGATATATTGAGTCATTAACACCGAATTCATACCTATCATTCTACACGGAATTGCTTCGGTGATAAATTCAGTTTCAATCGCAACCGCGTCTTTAAGGATTTCGTGTATACGTGTTTGAGATAGTGAATTGCGAAGTTTTGTATATAATAAAATTGCGAACTCGGTATGTAGTGCTTCATCGCGACTAATTAACTCATTCGAGAACGTAAGTCCAGGCATTAATCCGCGTTTTTTAATCCAGTATATGGATGCGAAAGATGCGGAGAAGAATATGCCTTCAATTGCTGCAAATGCGACCAGACGTTCGGCAAATGAAGAGTTGCTGTCTTCGATCCATTTTTTTGCCCAATCGGCTTTTTTTGTGATACATGGGAAATTTGAGGTAGCATGAAATAATCGGTCTTTTTCGTGTTTGTCCTTGATGTAGGTATCAATCAGTAAACTATACATTTCAGAGTGTATATTTTCCATAGCAATTTGGAATCCGTAAAAACTGCGTGCTTCAGCCACTTGAACATCGCCCATGAAACGAATCGCTAAATTCTCCAAAACGATACCATCGGAAGCCGCAAAAAATGCTAACACCATAGATATAAATTTTTGTTCATCTTTATTTAATTTCGCCCAATCGACAAGGTCCTTTGATAAATCTACCTCTTCTGCTCTCCAAAAACAATCAACCTGTTTTTTATATAAATCCCAAACGTCTGCATACTGGACTGGAAACATTACAAAACGGTCGTCGGTTGCATGCAATAGTGGTTCGGAACTATTTTCAATAGACATAACTGACTAAATAATATAGTAGGGATAGATTTATGTTGTTTGGATGGAAAAATAACTACCTATATTTTAATAGAGAATTTCATGAATTTACACATATATAGTCGAAATCGAGTATTAATATGTATTCTATTGTTGATAATATTCAGTATATTATTATGGCGTTCTCGCATATTTCATAGAATAGAGGCATTAGAGAACCCACCTATGGTAGGAAATCTGAAATATCGAACATACGTCATCAATATGGACAAAGACGTTGAAAGATATAATAAAATAGCAAGTTATTACCACAATTCAGATTTATCAGAGCTCCCATTGGAGCGTTATTCTGCAGTAGTCGGTAAAAACGTAGAACCAAGTGATTGGTTAACAGACGATGCGATAAACGATTTTAAACAGGTTTTAAATAATGGATATCGAACACATCATTACCAATTAACTTATGGTGGAATTGGTTGTTTTTTGAGTCATTATAATTTAGCAAAACAATTGTTAAGTGAACAGAAAAATATTGATGCATATATAGTATTTGAAGACGATACAGCAATACCGCGAAATTTATTATCCCATATTGAAAGAAATATATCCGAACTTCCAGAAGATTGGGATTATCTAATGTTTTATACAATACGTGCAAACGGAGAACCTAGCACGAATAAACTAAATAAGTTGAAGTCATTTTGGGGGTTAAATGGATACATAATAAATAAAAAGGGGGCTCGTAAATTGGTTGAAGAAACCAATACGAATAAAATAGATGGTCAAATAGATAGTTATCTGTCTAGAATGATACAACAAAAAAAGATGAATGTGTATGCTACAAAAAAACATTTGGTTAAAAGTAATGCACAGGATACGAATATACAAGTCATATTAAAACCATTGAAGGGTGTGAATCCATACGATTTTAAGGGATATATAGTATAATATGCTTGTGCGAAAACGAATCGATAATTATTTCGGCAATAAATATATCTAGATTCATAGATATATTTATAGATATGATGACTTTTGTAAAACCCAAACATTCGGTTCCGTTGCGAACCCTACCCATTGATTTTAATTGGAAAACATATGTAGAACTAAATGAGGATGTGAAAGAAATATACAACTCGAAGGAAGCAGCTACACAGCATTATTTATATGAAGGACACGCACAGAATCGAAGATATGTTTTAAAGAATTTACCGTCCGATTTTCAATGGGAAGAATACTTGGGTTTAAATATAGATGTATATGCCGCATGTAAGACGCGTTCTGCTGCAATAATGCATTATGAATTTCATGGTTTTAACGAAGACCGTTTGCATAGTATTAACGGTGCAAATTTCCCAGATGATTTTGAATGGGAAATGTATCGCACAATGAATCCCGAGTTTCATGAACAAATTCAATGTAAAATAACTGCTATAAATCATTATTACGCATATGGAATGGAACATGGGTTACCACATAAATATATTTTCAAACATGTTCCCGCTGATTTTGATTGGACATTATATCGTGAATTAAATGATGATGTTAAGGAACATTTTCAGACTGAAATGCAATGCAAATTACATTACGAAACGGATGGTTATATACAAAACCGTAGATATAGTATTCCCGAAAAGGAACTTCCGGAAGATTTTGATTGGAGAGTATATGTTGAATTTAATTCAGATGTTAAAAAAACTCATAATAGCGAAATACGAGCAAAATTACATTATTATATTACGGGCAAGGAAGAGGGTCGCATTTACAAATTACGCCATACACCCACCGATTTTGATGCAAAAATATATTTAGAATTAAACGATACTATACCAACTCAATATAAACAATCAGAATTAATGTTGAAACTGCATTACGATTTATTTGGACGACACGATAAATTACTATATATCGCCAAATTTAAAAATGTACCGTTAGATTTTAATTGGAAAGATTATGTATATTTAAACCCAGATATCTCAGATTTATGCACCAGTGAAATAAGAACCAAAGCACATTATGAAAGACTCGGTTTTCATCAAACTCGAAAATATTTTATATCACCGGAAGAAAAATCACAAATATCTGAATATGTGGAAAAACAACGGGCGCTATACGAAAAACACCCATTTTTATTCCATAAATTTATATTGGGGTTATCAAAACCGGATAACGATATAAAATATAACATTATCTCAAGTATTTCCATCGACAACGCCAATGAACATCAAATGGTTGCTCATCTACATTGTTATAACATAGATAAATTCGAACATTTTTATGCGAAGTATATGAATGTGATACAATTATACTGCACATTATCAATTGTTACATTTAGTGTTGGAAATGAATTAAATATACCGAAATACGATAATATGGTAGTTCTTCATGTGCCCAATGTTGGTATGGATATTGGTGGAAAATACGCATGTATTGATTTTATGAAAACAAAGGGTGTAAACTACAATCATATCTTATTTTTGCATTCAAAACAAGACGATTTAATGAGGAAGTCGTATTGGGAACCATTATTATTAAATATGGGTCAAATTGCGCGCCTTATGAAAACGGATAACAATATAGGGGTTTTTGTCCCCCCTTTGATTTTTATGGGTGACTATGCGAATATTATTTATAAGGATCATTTTATTGACCCAAAAAATGTAACTTGTAGATGGAATTTCGGTAATTCGTTATATGTGAATGATTTGGACAGATACAATCACTATCAAGAAAAAAATTATTTATTTCCAGAGGGAAATTGTTTTGTTTCAAAACGTTCTGTAGCCGAGATGTTATATGGCGATAAACTGATGTATAATTTATTAAATGCGCCAACTTCCTTTGATGCGGTATGGGTAAAGGCATATTATGGTGGTCGTATGTTAAAAGATGTTGGTCAGAACATACGTGAAATTTACCGTTTTTTTCGTTCTTCTCGTTCGCGAAATCGCGTGTATGGTAATAATATTGCGTGGGGTGCAGGTCATAAGGGTCATGCAGATAATATGATAGAGCATACTTATGAACGAATGATATTTAAGGCCGTCCAAAAATTGTGTCTTCGGGTGAAAATAATGCCGTGGATAAATCGTTCTGAATATTTGACTACCTTGGAAAAATACAATTATGAGGTAAATATTATGCTTCGCAATAACGAAACAGAAGAATCACCTTTGATAAATCGAAATGTGTAAAAATGGTATAAAGAGGTTTGCTATTAGTATATTGGGATGCTTACCCCCATTGTCCCGACTTAGCTCAGTGGAAGAGCATTTGACTGTAGTGGTTTTCATTCGATATCGAAGGGTCGCCTGTTCGATCCAGGCAGTCGGGAAAATAAGTATACAAATCAATGATTTGAGTTGTATACATGGAAAAATATTTATGCTGTTAATGTGTAATCGGTAAAAAATGTTTGAGCAGCTGTTACTGCATCACCACTGGTGTTTTCTTGAGTGCCGGTACTCGTGATTGTATACAAAACGCGGATTACATCGTTGGTTTCTAATGGGACTTCTGTGCCTGCAGAATTCGACAATGTGCCGTTCAACATAGAAGCTTGATAACTATTCAATGTAATAGTAGCCGTATTTGAGGAACCATCAGTGATGGTGATGGTATTCCCTTTTGCGTAGGAGGAGCCGGGTGTATGAACTGTGATTCGTTTAACGTCAGTAACTGGGTCATCTTTCATGGTAACATTTACCTTTGCACCCGAACCACTACCTCCAGAAATTGCATAGCCGGTTCCAGTTACTAACGGACTTGAATTATTACTATTGGCAAAACCATAAGACAATACAAATCGTTCAGTCGTTCCATTTGAAGTATCGAACATAGCATTTACCAATTCTAAAGATGCATGTTGACCAGCTGAGTTAATTAGCCCGTTTAATGAATTTAATGCAGTCGCAGTAGCCGAATTCCACGAAGTAACTATTGAACTTTTATTACTAAACAGGTCGGTCGCTTCGCTACTACCGAAGACTTCAGTCGCCAATAAAGAAATGAATTCATTTGAACGAGTCGTATCGGGAGTAGAAAAAGTGAACCCTCCACTACTACCGTAAGACACACCGACTTTTCCACCAGACATATAAAATTTGAAATAGCCTTGAGCAGTTGCTGTTGCAATATCAATTACACGAGTTGTGCTATTTGTGATTGGTTGGGCAGTAATAGCACCACTAAATGTAGCATCTCCCGAAATAACTGTTTCACGTGATATTGCTGTTCCAGTTCCGGTCCCAGCCCCCGTTGCAGTGAATAAAGCACCAGCAACGGCAGCACCGATACCGCCAAGAAAGCCGATTGAAGGCCAATCCGTTGACCCGGGTTCATCAATCTCATATTCTTCACCAGGTATGAAACTTCCGGCTGGTGTAATTATCCTAGTGGCGGCCAGGGCCGTCGATAAAGGATTGAGAGCGGATAAATAAAATATAGGCATTTATATTATATATAACACACACATCGTATAATAATCATTAAAAAAAATTAATTTAATGTGTAATCGGCAAAAAATGTTTGAGTAGCTGTTACTGCATCGCCGCTAGCATCGGTTTGGCCGCTTTTACTAGCAATGGTAAACAACATTCGAAGAACATCACCTGTTTCTAATGGGACTTCAGTGCCCGCAGAATTCGACAAGGTTCCGTTCAATCTAGCAGCCTGAACGCTATTCAATACAATAGTAGCAGTATTGAAGCTACCGCCAGTAATTGTAACAGTATCGCCTTTTATGTAAGTTCCACTTGTTGCAGTTGTCGTTACGGTCATACCGTTAATCGTGCTACCGGTTGCGGTAAGCGATACAATTGCACCTGTTCCACTACCTCCAGTAACTTCATAATTGGAACCAGTGGATAGGGGATTCGTATTATCAGTATTTGTAGCATTATATGCTAATGTGAATCGCGGAATTACATTGTTTGATGTAGAAAACATAGATTCTACTAGTTCTAAAGATGCCGCGAGACCAGCGGTGTCGACCAAACCATTTAACAATCCCAATGCAGTCACAGTAGCCGAATTCCACGAAGTAGTAATTGAACTTTTATTGCTAAATAAATCCGTCGCTTCGCTACTACCAAACACTTCTTTCGCCAATAAAGAAATGAATTCATTTGAACGAGTAGTATCGGGAGTGGAAAAAGCGAAACCACCGCTACCACCATTTACTCTTACACCAACTCTGGTTCCCGCGTTCATATAAAATTTGAAATAAGCTTGAGCCGTTGCAGTTGAAATAGTAAGGTCGCGCGTGGTGCTATTTGTTATCGGCGGTGTAGTAGTTGAACCTTCAAAATCTCCTCCGGTTCCAAGAGCTGTCGACGAAGGATTGAGATTAGATAAATAATAAGTGGGCATTTTTTATGTAATACTCTATAATATGGTATTACACAAAATATATGATTTTCAGTAGTAATATTTCAATATAAATAATTTAATTTAATGTGTAATCGACAAAAAATGTTTGAGTAGCAGTGATTGTATCACCACTTGTATCTTCTTGAGTGCCGATACTAGTAATTGTATACAATACGCGGATTACGTCGTCGGTTTCTAATGGGACTTCTATGCCTGCAGTATTCGATAATGTGCCTGGACCTGTGCCTGCGATTAGTGAAGCAGCTTGATAACTATTCAATGTAATAGTAGCCGTATTTGAGGAACCATCCGTGATGGTGATTACGTCATTTTTTGCGTAACCAGTACCTCCAGTATGAACTGTGATACTTTTAACCGATGTTTTTTGAGCGGAACCATCAGTTGTTAAAGCTAATGCAGTACCTCCAGATGTATCAGATATTTGGAAATCGTCACCACTTACACCTACTATATAATAGGTAGTGTTTATAGAAAAACCAGTGGTATCTGTGATAGAACTAAAATAAACTGTATCACCATTTGAAAAACCATGACCATTCAAAGTGAATTTATTATCAGCAGCAGTAATTGTATAAGTAACCGCACTATTCATAGTAACATTTACCTTTGCACCTGAACCACTACCTCCGGTGGTAACGACATAGTCTGTGCCGGTTACTAATGGTGCTGAGCTGCTACCTATAAAACCATAAGACATTGTAAATCGATTAATAGTTCCATTTGAAGTATGGAACATAGCATTTACCAATTCTAAAGATGCATCAGCACCAGCAGTGTTAATTAGCCCGTTTAATAAATCTAATGCGGTCGTCCCAGTAGCCGTATCCCATGAAGAGACTATTGCACTTTTATTGCTAAATAAGTCACTTGATTCACTGCTACCGAATACTTCGGTGGCTAATAATTGAAGAAATTCATCTGAACGTGTAGTATCGGGGGTGTCAAATTCTAAAGTACCGTTACTACCTGAAGATTTACCTTGTCTTCCACCGGACATATAAAATTTAAAAAAGGCTTGGGCAGTTGCCGTTGTAACATTTATTACACGAGTTGTACTATTTGTAGCTGGTTGACTGGTAACCGCACCACCAAATTCACCAGCCTGGTCGAGTGCGGTTGACCCGGGATTAAGATTTTCCAAATAAAATGTAGGCATTCGTTTTATATACTGTTAGTCTAAAATATATTTCGAAGAAATATAAGATGGTTTGAATAATAATAAGTTGAAAATCGTTTATTATTATTATTATTTACTATGAAATTAAGTTAATGTATAATCTAAAAAGAAGGTTTGGGTAGCAGTAACTGCGTCTCCACTTGTATCTTCTTGATTGTCTTCACTAGTAATAGTGAAGAGCATACGAAGAACATCGTCGGCTTCTAATGGGACTTCTGTGGGATTAGTGGAATCATTTAAGGAGCCGTTTAACATAGCTGCTTGAACAGGGTTGAGAGCCATTGATAATGCAGCTTGGGCATTACCACTAGTCAAACCCATAACATGTCTTGTTTGAGTATCGGTATAGTATGTCTTGTTGGCACCAAGAACGGTCTTTGATATAATACCATTACCATCATATGTTAAGTCTAATGCAGATCCACCAGTGCGGTTCTCATATAATTTAAAAGTGTCGCCACTCTTATCTCTTAAATAATAGAGTGTATCGACGCTAATACCAGTTGTTGTATTGACTGATGAGAAAGTAATCATATCATGATCTACATATCCATGACCAGACTGGAATGTAACTAAATCGGTTGCAGCTGTAAAGATGCATTCGTGAGTTGCGACGTTCATAGATTTTACAATAAGAGCTGTGCTATCGCCACTGTCTCCGATTTCGACAGCAGTACCTCCAGATGTTGTTGCTAATTTGAAAGTATTATCTGTCGTATCCCTAATAAAATATACGGTTCCTACAGTAATATCGCTAGTAGCGCTTCTCGCAAACTGAATTTGGTCACCATCAGCATATCCGTGAGAAGTTAAAGTAATGGAATTATTAGATGCATTTGTTCCTACGGCTTGTGCAATAACATCGACCTTTGATGGGACAACGCGAATAGCACCTTTTCCATTACCGGTTGCTAAATCCACAACAGCTCCAGCAGCTGTAGCAGAACCATCCGTTGTTAAAGTGACTGCACCACCGCCCTGTGATGTTGATATCTGAAAATCGTTACCACTTACACCTACTATATGATAGGTAGTGTTTACAGAAAAACCAGTGGTAGATGTGATGGAACTAAATACAATTGTATCATTATCTGTATAACCATGACTCGCTAAAGTGAATTTGTTGTCGGAAGCAGTAATGTCATAAATAGCTACACTAGCAGATATTTCGAAAGAGTTAGTAGTTAGATTATTAGATCTAACATAGTAGGTTGTGTCAGCTGCAACACCAGTTGTGGTTACTACATTATTAAATTCAATCTTCTGATTTGCGACATAACCGTGAGCAGCAAGTTCTACTAAATTGGTGGCTGTTGTAAATTCAACGGAACGAGCAGCGCAGAAACCACCATGACCATCTGTTGCTAAAGCTAAAACGTCTCCACCTTCAGTAGATGCTAATGTGAATGTTGTAGTAGTTGGAGCAGCCTTAACAAAATATATCGTATTAGTGCTAATACCGGTTGTAGTAGTTATATCTGTAAAAAATACTTTATCATTAACACTAAGGCCATGATTAATTGGTGTAGTTACTAGATTACCAGAATCTGTAAATGTGCACGAAAAATCAGCAACATTAAGATCATCAGCTGTAACAATATCATTAGCTGTTCTCATGGAAGCCTTGTAAGGTAATGTAAAACGGTGGTTTGTAGCGTTTGTTGCTAACATCATAGCGTCAATTAATTCTGAGCTTGCAGCTGCACCTGATGTATTAACTGCAGCATTTAAATTAGTTATGCAGGTACCGACAGCGGTAGTGTGTGAAGTGCGAAGATCAGCTGTATTACTAAAAAGGTCAGCGGCTTCACTACTACCGAACACTTCAGTAGCCAATAAAGAAAGAAAATCTGTTTGAAGTGCAGCAGGATTAGTAAATGCAAAAGTACCATCAGAACCGCTAGTAACACCGTTTACAGCCAAGGTTGATATGGTTCCAGCACCATCGGTGCCATCCATTGTGATTGCAGTACCACCGACGGTAGCAGCCAATTTAAAAGTATTGGTAGCAGTATTTACAACGTAATACTTAGTATTGACGACAATTGCACCGCCGCTATTGGTAACAGCTGAAAATTCGATCTGGCTACCATTTGCATATCCATGAGCGTCGAGGCCAACTGTGCTCTCAGAAACATCAAAAGCGACTGTATCGCTGTTACTATTGGTATAGTATCTAAAATAAGCACGAACAGTATCAGCAGAAATACCTGTTCCTGTTTGATTCGCAGAACTAGTGGAAGGTTGAGCAGTTACAGCACCAGTAAAGGTAGCGGCGTCACCAAGAGCTGTAGAACCGGGATTCAAGTTCGAGAGGTAGAAAGTAGGCATTTTATACTATACACTCAGAAGAAACCTTTCACATAAAAAAGCTTAATCGATACCCAAATCTGCACGAATCTCACCTAATAGATCCATATCAAGCGGGATTAATTTACCAGATTCATTAACCAACTTATTACCACGACGAAGGTATTCTGTAATTTCAGGTAAAACTTCTGCTGCAGTATCTAAATCAGCTTCGACCTGAAATAGCGGTGCCTGTTCATATTCTGCTCTTAATGTATTATAAAGCGCAAGTAGTTGCTTATATTCAGTATCTTGCTCACCCTGTCTATTATCACTTTTCTTAGTTCCCTCAATCGAATCTACAAGCAATTGCCTAAATGTTTCAAACAATACATTGTCTTCGTTTTTCAACGAATGCAGTATATCAGCTAAACGCGCATAATTTTCATGTTCAAGTAATACAGGTAATGAATCGTCTTCATTCACAAATGCTTCCAAAATAGTTTCAATTGATTCACCAGCCTCTTCGTATAATTGTTTCATTAATTCCTCAAACTGACTATCGGGTGTTTTCTTGCATGCTTGATTGAGTAGTAATAATTTATCAAAAAGATTGTCGTGTTTTTTGATTTTGTTTAATAGACGAATATGGCGTTTCTCTCGTTTCTGGTCATGTTTTTCTAATTTCTGCAATAGTTGTTCTTGTTGTGAATTATCAGTATTATCTTGCGTTTTGATATGTTTGATTAAATTATCAAATTGTTTCTGACGAATGTTGTCGTTTTTTTTTAATTTACGTAATAGATTATTGTTTTGATAAAACAGGGTATCGTATTGCGCAATATGAAGATTATTTTGTTGACTAAGTTTATCAAAGTCTGTTTGTGTAGAGTCACATATAGAATGTTTATGTTCAATGGAATCTTTAACAACAACACTAAATAGGTCTGTGCAATTTTGGTTATGAACAGGGATAGAGGAGTTTAGTTTTTTACGATTATTTCGTTTGTTACACACTTGTTTCGAAGGTATATGTGTTATTAGTGAAAAAGACGGTTTACATCTTGTTCCTTGTGGAGTATGTTCATCAATATTTTCAACATATGATTTTGATTGTGCGATACGGTGTATGACCATATTTGAATGACTGTGTTCTATATTTTTGTTAGCATGTAAGATTATGTTCTGTTTCGGTTTCTTCATAATATATAATAAAGATGTTATTTTACTGTGCGGTAATAAAAACATTGTATGGCTTAATTTGTAGGAATAATATATAATGCGGTACGGAACTTCGGGTTTTCGTGACCATCACGAAGAAATCATTTCAATAGCCAAGAAAATTGGTCTAGCCATGGCGCGTTTAGTCGCGCGTTCTGAAAAATCGTTTGGAATTATGATTACGGCGTCCCATAACCATTGTGATGATAATGGTGTAAAAATTATGGATGAACACGGTGATATGGTATCAAATGCGATTGAGAAATATCTAGAGGATTACGTAAATAAGGAAATCGAGGATTTTGCGGAAATAAGCGACCCATGCATCTACAAATTACGAGATGATGACGCGAAGATACAAATTGGATATGATTCTC